>SL_8KL_010_SEDDRAFT_10000636_pt1 | contig 30776 bp, 34 predicted proteins | sample SodLakKL_010_SED_4_FD_11160 | JGI IMG/M metagenome (IMG submission 11160)
ATAATCTCATTGCTATGATTTATCTCGTGGGGGGCAAGTTGTCATTTCAGACACTTTGATATTCTACCCACACTAAATAGCGAGGAACCAAACTCTTTTTTAATCTCCTCCATATCCTTGGGTTTCTTATAAGATCTCCCATTGCTCATTACATCATAAGCATCAGCAATAGCCACAATCCGAGCCAGCAGTGGAATATTATTACCTTTTAAACCCAGCGGATAGCCTGATCCATCCCAGTACTCGTGATGGGCGAGGATATCTTCAGCCACGTGGGAAAATTCTTCGGTGGCACGGGCGATCCTATAGCCAATTTCCGGATGTTCCTTAATCAACGCCCACTCCTCTTGGGTTAAAGGTCCCTTCTTGGACAAAATATCCCTAGAAAGATTGATCTTGCCGATATCATGTAGACGTACAAGAAGCTCTAGCCGGTCCTGCTCAGTTTCGGGAAGATTCAGTTTTTCCGCAATTTGTCGAGACACTTTTTGCATACCCTGGATATGACTTTCTGTTTCTTGACTTTTTTCTCCTAAAGCTAATAGGAGAGCATTGAGAATTTCACTCTTAGAACTCCGGCTTTCGGTGAGCTTGTTCTTGTACATATAGTTTTCAGCTTCTCTTAAACATTCTAATAAATCTTTATCAACACTCTCCTTACAGGCATAACCAACAGCTATTGAGACAGGGACATCCTTTACATACTTTTCTTGACAGTTGCTTTTTATTCTTCTGCAAACCGCTTCAGCTTTTTCGGCCGGTGTATGTGGTAACATGATTACGAATTCATCACCGCTCCAACGAGCTATTATATCTTCTTTTCGGCAGGATTCCTTTAAAATATATGGACGGTGAAAGCAAGTTAAAATTGTAATATGGGACTTTAAAAAGTACTGGACAACACCAATCTGGTATGTTATAGTACAATCACCCAGTTAATGGATGGAGGTGCTACATACCATGAAATTGTCAAAAGAGCTTTCCAGGCCTGAAAAAAGAGAAGCTATTCGAACTCTCAAAAAGGCTAAGAAAAAAACCAAAAATACTCGAATGCAAGAGCGGTATTTAATCCTAATTATGGTTATAAGTGGTAAAGAATACGAAGAAATTGCGGAACTCACAGGCCGATCAAAGGGGACGATTGTGAATTATGTCAAAGCCTATAGGGAAGGAGGCATCGAAGGTTTGAACATGAAACCCTATAAAGGTCGTGCGCCTAAACTTACCCCGGAACAGGAGATGGAGTTAACCCAGGTTCTTGTTGAGAAGACACCCAAAGATGTAGGTTTTCCTGCGCAAATGAATTGGACTGCACCTATCATACGTTCTTTTATCAAAATGAAGTTTGGAGTGGAGTACTCTGAGCGCGGAACCCGCGATCTTCTATATAGGTTGAATTTCAGCTTTACGGCTCCAACGTATACAATGGCCAAAGCAGATCCGAAAAAACAAGCAGAATTTAAGGAAACATTCGAGAGATTAAAAAAAACTCTTTCATGAAGAAATAGATCGGATCTTATTCGTGGATGAGTCCATGATCCGAGATTATCAAGCCATATCACGGACCTGGTTTCTTAAAGGTAAGCAAAAAATCATCCCGACTTACGGAAAACATAGAGGGGCGAAACTGATTGGCGCACTGGACTATGAAACTGGAGAAGTCTTTTGTGTTCAAGAAAAACAGTATAAAACAAAAGAATTTCTTGCTTTCCTCAAAAAACTATTAGTCCGCTACAAGGGTGAAAAGATCGTTGTTATCTTAGATAATGCAAGCATCCATCACGGGAAAATACTGCAGCCATTTCTTGAAGAAAATAAAAAGTTGTTGACCCTGGTTTTCTTGCCTCCCTATAGTCCTCAACTAAACCTGATCGAAGGCCTCTGGGGTTGGCTGAAAAGGGATGTAATTAACAATGTTTTTTTTAAGAATGTCACCCAAATTGCGAGTGCTGTAAAAGAGTTTATTGATCAAATAAATAAGAAGCCTGAAATTACAGTTGATAGGCTTTGTGTTCAATTGTAATTTTCATTCACCGTCCATATATTAATTTTTTTTCAATAAACAACAGGGTAAACTATTACCTATGCAATATCCAGAAGGTGAGGCTTGTAATCGGGAAATTCAGTTAATAGCTTAAAATCCTGCCCCCGGGGCAGGTGGAATAATAAAATATGCTGATTTTTTTGGCCCTGGCAGGAGGGAGCACATTGCGGATTCTTTTTCTGGGTGATATCGTAGGCAAACCCGGCCGGAAAGTAATTGCAGAAAAACTGGATAGTTTGAAAAAAAAATATAAAACCGATATAGTTGTTGCCAACGGCGAAAATGCTGCCGGCGGTTTTGGTATTACGGAGAAAGTTTATCAGGAATTGCGTGAATTGGGAATCGAGGTTATTACCAGTGGAAATCACATCTGGGATAAAAAAGAGATATATCAGGTAATTGATCAGGAAGATCGATTACTCCGACCTTTAAACTATTCACCTAAAGCCCCGGGTCGAGGATATGGAATATTCAATGTTAAAGGCAAGAACAATATTGGGATAATTAATTTATCCGGAAGAGTTTTTATGGGACCCGCTGACTGTCCCTTCCGGGTTTTTGATGATGTAATTGAAAGTATAAGGAAGATAACTCCGGTGATCCTGGTGGATTTTCATGCTGAGGCAACTTCCGAAAAGAGAGCTTTTCTCCACTATGCCGATGGTCGAGCAGCGGCAATCCTGGGCACCCATACCCATATCAGCACAGCGGATTCCCAGATAACCCCTGCTGGAACTGCCTATATAACTGATGTGGGGATGACCGGTGTTCAGAATTCGGTGCTGGGCGTGGAACCCCAGGCCATTATTTCTCGTTTCCTAACAGGATTACCCCAGAGGTTTGAGGTTGCCAGCGGAGATGGAGAAATTCGAGGGGTTTTTCTGGAAGTTAATGGAGAGGGTCAGACCGAAAAAATGGAGGTAGTAAAAAGTCAATAACCCCAAGCTTATGCCCTAATGAGCATTGAAGTGGGGGTCTGTAAAAGCCCATATTGATTAGCCTGAGCCTTCAAAAGATTGAAACAAATCCCCCTGATAATTTCCCCTCTGGTTATATTCAGGTTATTTTTAATAGGAATATGGGGAGAATTTTGGGAGCCCAGCTCCCGGGTTTGAAAGTGTTGTCAGGTGGACAGATGTTTTTGTTACTTCTATCTTCTGGGAAATAACGGTTAATAAATGCGGAGAAATGGATATCCCTTTTGCTCAACCCAGGGATCCTGTTCAGGTGGGGGCCAATGCTGCAAAAAAGTTAGTAAGGGATGGTAATCCAGAATAGAGATCCGGAAAAAACAGGAATAAAAGTTTTTAGGGTTATAGAGTCTTTTTCCAGGAACAGAAAAGAGATCGGGGAAAGGAATTCAGTAGTGAACCCGACCTCCCTTTGATTTTCCGTCCACAGATTGCTTTCCACCCGTTTTTTTTAGGCTAAAATCGCCAGGAAACTCAAACCGAGAAATATCAACTGGGGATGCAGGCTTTTGTATTGGGTAAACAGATGGATTATTTGCAAGAATTGCGCGGCCTTGCCCGGCTATATTAAAAAAAAGTTTTCAGCAAATTCAATTAAAACGTGCACATGGCCGTAGAATACGAGGGTCAGGTTCTATGAATTGAAAAAATGGAAAACCATCGTCCTTTTCTTGTTACCTAAGATAAAGGAGGAACTAACAGTGTTCTGCACTGTACTTCAGTGGGTAAGTGTCTTTTAGCTTTTTCCGGGAAAAAAGGAAGCAGGAATTGGTGGAAAAATAAAACTAAAAAAATATGCTCCCGATACCATTATCGAAAAAAAGCCCTGCAAAGACACCTCCAGGAAAATAATAGCAAAAAATATGCAGTTGATTGCCAAGAACTGGAGATGGGTTTGATTTGCCTGGGAGTATCAGTTTTGATTTTTCCAATCAATGTGTGGCTTGTAATTATTGTTTCCGTTCCTGAGGTTAGGTTTAATTTTGAATTGTCAGGGGCAAAAGAGAAGGTTCAGGCAGTGGCTGGGGAAATATCCTTGGAGTTGCAGGGAAAATGAGCTTAAGAGGTGATGAGGAGTGGAAGAAAAAATAAAGAGCCTTGAGGAAGCGGTTGATTTAATTCAGGATTATTCCATCCTTGCTTTGGGGGGGAATTTAATTCACCGTAGCCCGGCAGTTTTGGCTATGGCTTTGGGGCTTGCTGGTAAAAAAGGCTTACACCTGATAAAAACTGCAGGAGCTTTTGATGTAGATTTTCTTTGTGCTATGGGGAGCGTGCGAGCGGTGGAAGCGGGGTATATAGGGTACGAAAATGAATTCGGCCTCGCCGATTTTTACCGCAAAGGAGTTGAGGAAGGCAGAATAGAGGCCCTCGAACAGGCTTGCTATACAGTCATTGCCGGGCTCAGGGCCGCGATTGCGGGAGTCACCTTTATGCCTGTAGTGGGGTTGGAAGGAAGTGATCTGGTAACGGCGAGGGGTTTTAAAAAAGTGAAGGATCCTTATGGAGAAAGAGATTTTTATGCTATCCAGGCAATAACCCCCGATTGGACCATTTTGCATGTGCAGAAGGCTGACAGAGAGGGTAACTGTGTAATTAATGGTCCCTATTATGAAGATCCGATAATGGCCAGGGCAGGCAAAAAAGTCTTGGTTACTGCAGAGGAGATTGTGGAAGAAGATTTTTCCGATAACCCTGCTCTAACCGCTATTCCCGGATTTTTGGTTGATGCGGTGGTGGAAATTCCCCGGGGAGCTTTTCCCGGAACCTGTGCTTTTTATTATGGGGAAGATGGAGATTTTATAAAGAAATTTAAGGCCTGTAGGAGTTCTGAGGATATTCGTAAATTGGTACAGGAAAGGGAGATCTCAGTATGAAAGAATACGGTCCTGCGGAGATGATGATTGTTGCTATTGCTAGGATGCTTAATGATGGGGAGAGGGTTTTTCACGGAGTGGCCTCCCCCATTCCCATGCTGGCAATTTTAGTAGCCCAAAGATTGTATTCTCCTGGGTTGACTTATATCAACATTACTGGAGGAATAAATGCCAGACCGGAAGTTTTACCTAAATCGACTGATGCCCCGGAGCTTATACATAAAAGCAAGGTAATTTTTCCCCTTGCAGATATTTTTGATCTTTCCGCACGCGGAGAGCTTGATACAGCTTTTTTAAGTGGAGCGCAAATTGATAGCCGTGGGAATATAAATTCCAGTGTGATAGGTGATTTTTCCCGGCCCAAAGTACGGCTTCCGGGAGGAGCAGGAAGTGCAGCCCTTGTTCCCACTGCAAAAAGGGTTATTGTCTGGCGGGCCAAGCATGATCCAAGAATATTTGTTGAGAATTGTGACTTTATAACTGCAAGGGGCAATGTTAAAGAGGTGGTAACTCCTCTGGGGATTTTTGAAAAGATTTTCGGCAGGCTGGAGTTAAAGAGTATCTTTTCCTACTCATCTCTGGCAGAGATAAGGGAGAAAACCGGGTTCAGGGTTAGCGAGCCCTTTGGAGAGGAAATAGGGGAACCGACCAAAGAAGAAATGGAGGTTTTAAAAGAATTAGATCCGGAGCGGGTCCGGGATATCGAGTTTTAGTTTTCTGCATATATAACAGAAATTGCTTCAGCAATACGGAAAAGAGGGCTTTTTATGCAAGCAGAAGATATTGTAGCAGTATACGAAGGGCTCTTACTTGATGAAGGCAGGTGTGAACCTGTAACTCCAATTTCGGAGAGGTTTAACAATATTACCTTCGAAAGTGCCTATGATATTCAGATGGAAACTATCAAAAAGAAGAAAAATTGAGAGGAAAGGATCGCTGGAAAAAATCAATTGTGCAATAGCCATTTAACCTTCAAGCAACCCCTGTGAATAAAAGAGTATTTTNGGAGCACCCNAAAATNCTGTTCNTGGTTTTATTGCGAGGGAAAAAACCAACCAGGCACCCCATACCGTCAAAGGGTTTGGCCTCTTGGACAGGGTNGACTNTCAGGGAAACACCTGGTTTATTTTTGGTCCCAGAACCAGCGGTTTTTTCGATATTCGNCAGCTGGACGGCATCAGGGTTGATGCCAGTGATAGCTATTAGAAATTATGGCTTATAGAACCAGCAAGCACNTTGCTCCTGGAAAGGAGGATGGCCGGGTAAGGAAGCCATTCCTCCCCCACATCTTGAGGNGGAGGTATCCTGACAAAAAAAGCGCTGAATAAATGGAAAAAGCATCTAAATTTAATGGCAATTTTGCAGGATTTATCATTTTAGCATATAATTATATATAAAGGAGTCCCGATAAAGAATATCACTTAATTGCTAAGGAGGTTTGGCCAGCAGATGGAAGTATTGAAAGTATCATCCAAATCCAGTCCAAATTCTGTTGCAGGTGCCCTGGCCGGGGTTTTGCGAGAACGAGGGTGTGCAGAACTTCAAGCTATCGGGGCCGGCGCCCTTAATCAGGGGATTAAAGCTGTTGCTATTGCCCGAGGTTTTGTAGCTCCTAGTGGAATTGACCTGGTTTGTATTCCAGCCTTTACAGACATTGAAATTGATGGAGAAGAAAGGACCGCAATCAAACTTATTGTAGAACCCCGCTAGTTTGTTTGAGGTCGACGACCTGTTTGCCCTGCAAGCAGGTCTTTTTTTTATAGAATATAATCAGTAACATGGTAGAATATTATGAAATGTGATATGCTTACTGCAGGGACAGAAACCAGGAATATTAGCTCCTATTCCAACAATTATTATGGAGGTTGATGGCAATAATGGAAACAGTTTTTACAGTAGATGGTCACTGCGATACCATGCTGCGGGTAATGAATGATCCGGATTTTGATTTTTTTGCTAAGAACAGTTCTGGTCACCTGGATTTGCCCCGCTTAAAAGAGGGTGGGGTAAATCTGCAGATAATGGCCCTTTTTGTAGAAAAGAGGTTCAAACCTTTTCAGGCCCTGCCCCGAACCCTGGAAATGGCCGGGGCATTCCACCGACTTCTGGATCAGTGCCGGGAGGATGTTACTCTTATTGAGAAAACCCAGGACCTGGAAGAAATTGCCCGGGATAGCAAACGGAAGGGTTTTCTTATGGCCCTGGAGGGGGCAGAGGCCTTATGTAGCTCTGATGTCCTTTACTCCTTTTTTAAGCTTGGTTTGCGGCTGATAACCCTGACCTGGAATCAGCGCAATCAATTAGCAGATGGAGTTGGAGAAAGCTGCACCGGGGGAGGCCTTACTCATCTGGGGCGGGAGCTGGTGCAAGAGATGAACAATCTGGGCATAGGGGTTGATGTTTCCCATCTTTCCGAAAAGAGTTTCTGGGATGTGGCTGAGGTGAGCAGAAAGCCCCTGATTGCTTCTCACTCCAATGCATATAATATCTGTGATCATCAGCGAAATTTAAAAGATGATCAGATTTCTGCTATAGTGGAAAGTCAGGGGATAATCGGGATAAATTTTTGTTCGTTTTTTCTTAATAAAACCAGGCAAACCAGTATTGAAGATATTCTGCTTCATATTGACTATCTGGGAAAAGGATGGGGCTTCGATTGTATTGGGCTGGGAACGGACTTTGATGGAATTGGGTATCCACCCACTAACCTGCAGGATATATCCCGGTTGCCCGGGCTTTTTAAAAAATTAAAGGAGTGCTACGGAGAAGAAGTTGCTAGCAAGATAATGGGTGAAAATTGGAGAAGGGTTTTACACGCGGTGTTACCTTCCAGTTGACAGGGTTTCCGGCAGTGTTATAATGGGCAGGAGGGGGTTTTTTTGGCAGTTGATCTTCATCTCCATTCCACCTGTTCTGATGGCCTTTTTTCCCCGGAAGAAATAGTAAAAAAAGCTGAAGGGATGGGTCTTAAAGGTCTGGCTATTACTGATCACGATACCGTTGCCGGTACCGAGCGGGCCATCCGCACTTCCCGGAGAATAGAGGTAGTTCCCGGAGTTGAATTGAGCACTGAAACCGAGGAGGAGGAAATCCATCTCCTGGGTTATTTTATTAATTATAGCCACCCAGATTTTCTTTCTTTTTTAGAGGAAATCAAGCAGTCTCGAGCTATCCGGTTGGAAAAAATGCTCAGTCTCCTGGAACAAATGGGTTACCCTCTGGGCTCAACCGGGCAGAAGCTTTTTGAGATATCCAATCCCGGGCGGATGCATGTAGCCCGGGCCCTGGTAGCAGAAGGCTATGTCCGGGATACTGATCGGGCTTTTGCTCGTCTTTTAGAAAGGGACCGACCTGCATATGTACCCCGTTACAAGTTGCATCCCGAGGAAGGTCTGGAATTAATTCTGGAAGCGGGGGGGCTGCCGGTTATTGCTCACCCTATAGATTTGCAGGATATGAATTGGATCAAAACACTCAGGAAAAAAGGATTGGTGGGTCTGGAAGTTTATCACCCCCGTCACCCCCGGCTTTTTATTGATTACCTGCAACGGTTATCCCGGGAAGAAAACCTGTTGCCAACGGGGGGGTCAGACTGTCATGGCCCGGATGGGGAGGGTAAGTTTCAACTGGGGAAACTTCAGGTTCCCGACAAATACCTGGAGGGAATTCGCAAATTTAAGGAGGCAAATATTTCATGAAGAAAATTAGCGTGGTTCTGGCCCTTTTTCTGTTTTTGTTTTCCGGCGTAAGTGCGGAAGCAGGAGAAGTAATGGCCATTGTTAATGGGGAAGAGGTTTTTACCGAGGAGTATGAATTAAGAGTGGAAAGATTAAAGTATCATGTTGCGAATATGATGGAAATTGATTATGATACTCCCGAAGGACAGGAATGGCTGGCGGTAATTGAGGGCCGGATAATTGAAGAATTAATCTGGGAAACAATTCTAATGCAGGAAGTTCGAAAATACGAACTGGAAGTTTCCCCAGAAAAAATCGATGAATCTTTTATGGAAGCCCAGCGGGAGTATACCACCCGCCAGGAGTTTGAAAATTTCCTGGAAATAGCCGGATTTACTGCTGAAGAATACCGGGATATGATTCACAATAATCTTTTGATTGATAAGCTCCTGGATATGCAGACCGGTGAATTTGAACCTGCCGAGGAAGAACTCCTGGAATTTTACGAAAACAATTCTTTTCTTTACTCCCAGGAAGAGGAGGTAGCTGCTCGTCACCTTCTGTATGAGGATGAAGAACAGGCCAAAAAGGTCCTTGAAGAAATTAAGGACGGAGCAGATTTTGATGAATACATGGATGATGGAGAAGAGCTGGGCTATTTCGGGCGGGGAATAATGGTTTCGGAATTCGAAGAAGCAGTTTTCAGTATGGAAAAAGAAGAGGTCAAGGGTCCTGTGGAAACTGATTTTGGCTTTCACATTATCTATGTTTATGACCGTCAGGAAGAAGGAATCCCAGCCTTTGCGGATATCCGGGATCAGGTTGAACAGGACTTACACGAAGAATTCCGGGAAGCCGAGCTCAATGATTATTTTCAGATGCTTTATGAAACAAGTGAAGTGGAATTTATTGATTCAGGTCCGGAGTAAGGGAGAAAAAAATTTCGGCAGGGGTAGAATCTAACAATTGAGCAATAAAAAAGTCGGCGGAGATGATATTGTGGTTGATCAGTACCGGGATTGATATGGATTTGTTAAATACCTGCCCCAACAATGGGTATTCAATTAAATAAGATTGCCTAATAACTCAGTTCGGGGAATTATTTTGGGGCAGGAGAAAAGCACTTGCTGTCGAAATAAAAATTATTAAATGCTGGTAAAAGGAGAGATATGGATGTGGGAATTTGTAGTTCAAGGTGGACCAATAATGGTTCCCCTGCTGATAAGTTCAGTTATCAGCCTTGCGGTAATTCTGGAGCGCTATATTTTTTTCCGGCGCACCCAAAACAATAATCAAAAGCTTTTTAAAAAGTATTCCCGCTATATCCGGAGAAATCAATTTAAAGAAGCTATCCGGGATTTAAAGAAAGAAAGGGGCCCGGTAGCCCGGGTTATGGCTTCGGGGTTAACAATTATTGGTGGAACAGGGAAAAATGACCTGGAGGAACACCTCAACCTGGCCGGGGAACAGGAAGTTGCCAAAATGGAAAAAAACCTCATGGTTCTGGATGTAATTGCTTCAGTTTCCCCCTTGCTGGGACTTTTGGGGACTGTTCTGGGGATCATTGATAGTTTTGATATTCTTCATCTTACCGGAGGAGTGGCTTCTCCAGCCCAGCTCAGCTCTGGAATTGCCCGGGCTCTTCTCACTACTGCGACTGGCCTGTTTATTGCCATTCCAACCATGGTTTTTTACTCCCATTTCATTGGTATCCTGAACCGGAGGGTCCGGGATTTAAATCGCTGGACCAAGGAGGTTCAGGGATTACTTGAGGATGTGAATATCCATGTTTAAGAGCAGGTTAAGGAGTCGTCCCCGGATAGAGATAATTCCCATGATCGATGTGATCTTTTTCCTGCTGGTTTTCTTTATGCTTTTTACTACCTTTAAAACAACTCCCCATGGTCTGGATATTCGTCTGCCCCAGGCCATTACTGCTACCCAGCAGCAGGAGGATCAAATTGTTAATATTTATATCAATGATGAGGGGGATATCTTTTTTGATGAGGCTGAGGTAACCCTTGGAGAGCTGAGGGGTGCTCTTGCTATGGAACGGGATCAAAATCCAAATCTGGTTTCGCTGATACAGGCTGATCAACAAACTCCTTACAGTTACGTGGTCGGGGTTATGGATTTACTGAGGGAGCTGGACCTGTACAGGATTAGCTTTGCAGCGGAGCCACCCAGTGGTGATTAAATTGAATTTTAAAGGTTCGAGTAATCTGAAAGGGTTTATTGTTTTATCCATAATTCTCCATATGGCCTTTTTGTTTTTTATGCCGGGGTCCATTTTCCATTCCCAGGTAGAAATGGCCGAACCTCCAGAACCCCTTGATTTTTTCATGGTGGATTATTTACCTGTGCAGGAGGAGCCCGTGGAGGAACCAGCTGAAACCGAACCTGTTCCTGAACCTGAACCAGATTTAGATCCAGAACCTGAAGTTGAAGATATTGAAGAAGAACTGGAGGAACCGCCCCTGGAGGATCCGGAAGAAGAACCGGGGCCAGAGGAGGTAGAAAAAGAAATCGAGGAAGAACTTGAAGAGCCTGACGTTGAAGAAATTGAAGAAGAATTGGTTTTAGAAGAAACAGAAGAAAAGGCTGTAGCCGAAGAAATGCTGGATGAAGAAGTTGATGCTCCCCCCCTGGAAGAGGATATTTCTATTGCCCTGGAAGTGGAAGAGGATCCGATTATGGCTTCTGATTTAAGCGATGAATATGTTTACCTGGATTCCATGATGCCCCCCAGCAGCGAGGACCTGGAAGAGGCTCTAAAACCCGAAGAAGAGCAAATTGAAGAGGAGAGGGAACCGGAGGAACCAGAGGAACCGCAGTTGCCTCAGGATCCAACAGAAGCCCTGCTGAGTAGAACGGACCCCGTAATGCCCAAGGATGTTGCTAATGAAGGCATAGAGGGAACTGTAGAATTAATGTTGCTAATCGGGGGCGATGGTTCGCTGAAAGAAATTGAGTTTCTGGAGGTCTCCGGGGATGATAGAATTGATGATAATGCCCGGATGACCATTGAGCGAATGTGGAATTTTACCGAGCAGCCCGGGGATTATTATATCCACCTGATAATAGAATATAAACTGCCAGAACCACAGCCTCATTTTGTTGACATCTTTTTTGCGGAGGAGGGTGAATGATGATCAGACTGGGGCTCATTGTTCTGGTTTTACTCGTTGCAACCGCAGGAGTTCAGGGAGATTCTCTGGAGGAATACATTGATGGAGAAGGGAATCTGCGCCTGGAAAACGACTTTATTGCCATTTTTGTTAATATGGGCCCGGAAAATCAGGGGCGCTTTGGAGTTGATGTGACCGGTGGCAATCCGGATCATGATGGTGATAATAATAAGCCGTTAATTTACGGCCATCCCCGGCCCTGGGCCTCTTATACTACTATTCGCATCGATGGAGAAAACTATGTATTCGGGGGCGAAACCACCAAGAGGGCTGGACGGGATGCCAGTTACGGGGAGGTTACCCGCGAACCAGAAGTAGTGGACGGGGATAGGATTGTTACAGAGACCACAATAGGAGACATCGTGATCACCCAGGAACTGTCTTTTATTGAAAGCACCACTACGGGCTACCCGGATACCGCCCAGATCAAGTACCAGATAACCAATGAGGGAAATTCCTCTCAGAGAGTTGGTCTGCGGGTAGTTCTGGATACAATGCTGGGTCCTAACGATGGTGCTCCTTTCCGGGTTAGAGATCAGGAGGTCCTGCGAGATAAAGTATTGATTCGGGATGATATTCCTGAATACTGGCAGGCCTTTGATTCCCTGGAGGATCCGATGGTTATGGCCCAGGGGGATCTTCGGGGTCCCGAACTGACTGCTCCCGATGAAGTTTATATGACCAACTGGGGAAGTCTGGCTGATGGGGCCTGGGATTTTAATTTCCGCCCCGGGAGGGAGTTTTACCGGGAGGGAGAATTTGAACTGGACAGTGCTATAGCCCTGTACTGGACAGCAGAGGATCTGGAACCCGGTGAAACCAGGGATTTTGTTACCAGTTATGGTCTGGCTGGAATAGATATTGTGCCCGGTCTCCTTTCGGTGGGATTAAGTGCTCCTGCCCGGATAATTTTTGATGATTTTACTGATTCCTTCCAGGTAATGGCCTACATGCAGAATAACCTGGATGTTGCTGCTCAGGATGTGGAAGTTGAACTGGAATTACCCGACGGTTATGAGGTTGTGGAAGGGTCGGACAGGTTAACTCAGGTTGGAGAACTGGAAGCAGCAGGACGAATGCAGTTTGCCTGGCAGGTGGCTCCCACTGACAAACCGGATAAATCAGATATTTTGAATATTGGAGTGCGGGCAGATGCCAGTAATACTGACGGAACTCACGCTTCTCGTCAGGTTGAAATGATGCCTCCTGCTGTTCTGGAACTGGCTCTGGAGGCTCCTGATAGTTTTGATTTTAAGGACCACAGGATGGAGCCCAATCCTTTCCCGGTCCGAGGACAGATAAAAAATGTGGGAGGCTCTCCCGCTTATGCCCTTTCAGCTTCTCTGGTCCTGCCCCCCGGTTTATCACTGGCTTATGGCGACCGGGAGGAATTGGAACTGGGAATATTGGATCCNGGTCAGGAGATTAATTTCCGCTGGATGGTCCGCAGTCATGGACGGCCGGGTTTGATNCCCATGGCTATGGAGGTTAGCTCCCGCAACACCCGTGATATTGGTCAGGTTGTTGAAATTGATTTCCCGGAGTGGAAGGAAACAGTTTATCTGCAATGGGATGACCCGGAAAGATTAAAACCCGGCAGGGTGGTAACAGCTAATGTTGTTCTGGGTAATCTTGGGGACGGCGCAGAGTTTAAATTTGACCTGGAGTATCCTGCGGATATTTTGCGACCAATGTATATTTCCCGGGGAGAATTGCTGGTAAAAGGAGAGGAAATGCTTTCCTTCAGCCGGCCGGACATTGAACCCGGGCAGGGTATCATATCCGGCTTTGCCGGGGATATAAGGGAAAAGGATAGGGATTCCGGAGTTTTAGCCCGCATCCATTTCCTGGTTCTGGAGGAAGGACAGGGACGTTTAGAACTTAAAAATGCTCAAGTGACTGATATTTACGGGGCTCCTTTTGACCTCGATATCGGAAGCCTGGAATTTAATATTGAATAACCGGAGGGGTGGAAATGAAAGGAAAGGTAGCGCTGTTTTTAATCCTTATTCTCCTGGCAGCACCGCTAACTATGGCCGGGGCGGCGGAGATTGAAGACCTGGAACAAGACCACTGGGCTTATGATATGGTTCAGGAACTGGTGGAAAAAGGTTTTTTATCCCTTTATGACGACGATACTTTCCGGGAGGATCAGGAGCTAACCCGCCTGGAAATGGCCGAGGTTATTGCCCGAATTCTGGAGCATATCGAAGAAAGGGATGTGGCCCTGACCGGTGCCGACCTGACCAAACTTAGGGAACTAACTGTGGAATTCCGCGAAGAACTGGTTGATCTTACCCGCCAGCAGGAGATTTTTTCTGAACGGATGGAGGATTTCGAGGATTTCCGCAAAATTCAGCAGGAAGATCTGGCCCGGATCCTGGAAAGGATTGACGGAGAACTGGATCAAATTGAAGTAATGCGGAAAGACATTGAAGATCTGGAGAGGCTGGCCAATTACCTCATTGATGAGTTGATGGTTCTCACTGCTCTGCAAGATGATTATTACACCCTTACTGAAGAAGTTGAGGAAATAACGGCCCGGACGGAGCAGCTGGAAGATAAGATGATTACCCTGGAGAGCGATTTTGAGGAAAAAATGGAAGAAATGTTTATCGGGCTGGATGTTGAACCCGAAGAGCTAAAAAGAGAAATGGAAGAAAATAGGGACAGAATTGAAAGACTGGAGACTCAAAACACTCGACTGCTCTATGTAATAGGGGGTCTTGCCGGAACCATGCTTTTGATTTTCCTGATAAATTAAGTATAAGGAGGGGTGGCAAAAGCTGCCCCCCTTTTTAATAATAAAGGCAGGGAGGAGTTTGATGGAGGAAACTTTTGTTTTAATCAAGCCGGATGGGATTCAGCGGAAAAACATAGGACAGATTATTCAGCGTCTGGAAGGAAAGGGACTACAGTTAAAAGCAATGAAAATGTTATGGCTGACTCCTCCGCAGGTGGAAGAACTATATCCCCACCTGAAGGATAAGGAGTTTTTCCCCCGGCTCACTAACTTTATGGTTGCTGCCCCGGTTATAGTAATGGTCTGGGCCGGAGAGGAAGCGATCAGTGCTACCCGTAAACTCCTGGGAGCAACCAACCCTCAAGAAGCCTCTACTGGTACCATCAGGGGGGACTGGGCTATGGCAGTTGGAGCCAATCTGGTCCATGGGTCGGATTCCCCGGCTACCGCCCGGCGAGAGATTGAACAATTTTTTTCCCAAGAGGAAATTATGGAATATGAGCAGGCTGGAGAAAACTGGTTGAAGGAGGAGCCCTGGCAATGAAGCTTAAGAGGAGCCCCTGGTGCTGGCTCCTGACTTTAATTTTACTTACAGTTCTTTTGGGCAATCAAATAGTGTTCCCGGGACTTGTTCAGGCAGAATCAGGAATAGAGGAAAGAGATATTTTTATCGGTATAGGAGTTGCAGTTTTAATTTATATCATCTTTCAGGTGGGACGAGAATTGAGTTCCGGGCCTGAGGGAGAAAGACCTCCGGTTGAGGTTGATCCCGAGGATGATTTGCAGCTCCTGGCCCATCTCATACATGCTGAAGCCCGGGGAGAACCGTATCGAGGTCAGGTTGCCGTGGGGGCCGTGGTTATGAACCGGGTGGCCAGCCCAGATTTCCCTGATACGGTAAGGGAAGTTATTATGGCTTCTGGGCAGTTCTCCTGTGTTGATGATGGTCAGTTTTTTCTCCAGCCCGGGGAAACTGCCTATCAAGCTGCGCGAGAAGCCCTGGATGGGGTTGATCCTTCCCAGGGAGCCCTTTTCTTTTATAATCCCCGCACGGCTCGAAATCTTACCTGGTTTTTGACCCTGGAGAAAACGATAACCATTGGTAATCATGTTTTTGCGGTTAAACCCTGATTACCTCCAGGAATTAACTGATCAGGAAAAATGAATGGAGGAGGATTCTGGTGCAGGCAGTTTTGTTTGATCTTGATGGAACTCTTCTAAATCTGGATATTGGCGACTTTTTCCCTCGCTACCTGGATAAACTCAGCCGCAAACTGGATCATCTCATGCCCCGGGAAAAATTCATTGATCATTTAATGCTGGCTACCCGGGCCATGATGGAAAATACCGAAAAAGATAAAACCAATCAGGATGTTTTTATGGAGGTCTTTTTTGCCCCGGCAGAATTAAGGGTAGAGGAGTTTTATCCCCTTTTTGAAGAATTTTATGATCAGGATTTTCCCGGGTTAAATAATGGTTACGGACCCGTGCCCGGAGCCCATGAAGCCCTAAGAGCTGCCCGGGATAAAGGGCTAAAGCTGGTTCTGGCCACCAACCCCTTATTTCCCCGAACAGCGATCCTGGAAAGAATGCGCTGGGCAGGGATTGAGAAATACCCTTTTGAGCTTATTACCAGCTATGAGCACATGCATGCCTGTAAACCCAACCTGGAATTTTTCCAGGAGATCATATCCCGGCTTGATTTGGAGCCTTCCCGCTCTTTAATGGTAGGCAACGACCCCTATGAAGATATGATTGCGGGGAAGATGGGAATCAAGACTTTTCTCGCTGAAGATTATCTGGTCCAGAGAAAGGAAAATCTAAAACCAGATTTTCGAGGTCAGCTAAGAGAAGCTGTTGCCCTGATTGAATCATTTTAAAAGCCTGGCTGGTTCCTGGCTCAGAATAGGAGGGAAGAAATGCGATTATGGAGTATTCATCCCTGCTACCTGGATCGACTGGGTTTGATCGCCTTATGGCGGGAAGGTCTTTTGGCCCAGAAGGTTTTAGAAGGGGGGACCAGGGGGTACAAAAATCACCCTCAACTGGCCAGGTTTCAGGAAAGCAGCAGGCCCCGGGAGGCCATAGCTTTCTATTTACTGGAGGTCTGGCATGAGGCCCGGCGCAGAGGGTATAATTTTGATCTGGAGAAACTGGGGGTGCCTGATAGAGATATCTGCCTGATTATTTCGGATGGACAGCTAAAATTTGAAATGCGGTGGTTAAGGAAAAAACTGGAGAAGAGAGCCCCGGGGGAACTAAAAAGGCTTCCAGGTGGCGGATTGATCCGTTCTCATCCCATCTTTAGGGTGATATCCGGGGAGATGGCCCCCTGGGAGAAAGGGGCAGGGATACCTTGAAATTCTCGAGTTAGCCTGATTCGGGCCATACATAATGGAAAAAGGGGCAATAAAAAAGCCTTTTCACATTGGTGAAAGGCTTGTTTTTTGGGGGAAGGTTTTAACCTGGAGGAGAGTTTTCCGCAGGATATATACTAATATCCACCCGGGGCCACTTCCGGGAAAAGAGTTCTTTAATTTCTCTGATTTCTTCTTCAGCCCGGGCCACGGTTTTATCCCCGGGCAGGGCCAGAGTAGCCTCAATAATGACCCGATTACTGGCTGAGCGTGCTTTTAAATCCTTTACGGGGTAAAACTTTTCCAGGTCCTTTTTTAATTCCTGCAGTGGGATTTCATCTGGAACCCGGTCTAAAAGGTTTTTTCCACTTTTTAAAGAAATATTGATCCCGGAATAAATTAAAAATATGGCGATAACCATAGATCCAGAGGGATCAATGTAAACGGACCAGCCCAGTCCCAGGCCGGTCAGGATAAGGGTAACAAAAACAACAGTATCAATTAATGTTTTGGCCCGGTACAGACCACCATGGGCAGTAACAATGGGAGTTGTTTCTTTTTTATTCAGGCTGCGAAAACGAAACCAGAACCACCCATTAACCACCATTCCACAGCCGGAAACCACCAGGCCGGGGACCAGCCAGCCGGGAATATCTGGAGAGAAAAAGCGAGGAACCGCAGAATAGGAAATGATCAGGCCAGAAACGACCATAATGATACCCACGGCAAGACTGGCCATATCCTCCATCTTGTGGGCCCCGTAGGGGTAATTTTGATCGGGGCCTTTCATTACCCGGCGATAGGCCAGCCAGGCCAGAAAGAGGCCCAGTAACTCGGTATTCCGTCGCAAAAAATCTGCCAGGAGCACGGTGGTCTGACCAAAATAAAGGGCCACACCCGTTCCCAGGGGGGCCCAGAGGCTGATCAACCAGGTTGCGCGCAGGGTTTTCTCTTTTTTTCGGTGCAGTTCTTCCATGTTAAAAAACCCCCTCCAGGAAATTCAATAAGAAAAAAAGCGGGGTGGTTAGAATAGAAACAGATAGAGGAACAGTCAGGGTATCTATACCCCGGTGCGAAAAGGCTTCAACCAGGGCACTGATACTCCCGGCAAAAGCGGCTAAAATCAGTTTCCCGATCAGGGGCAGGGGGCTAAAAATCAGCAGAGCTAAAAGGGCTCCTGCTGAACCGGCCAGGGCGCCGGCCAGTGTTCCTTCCAGGGTTTTCTTGTTATCGAACCAGGAATGCTGAAGCCGGTTCCGACCAAATTTTTTTCCCACCAGAGCGGAAGTGGCATCACCAAAACCCCAGGACATGACACCCATGGCAATAATGAATCGGTAACCATCTCCGAAAATACCCCAGAATAAGATGATTAAAACCGAGAGGACAATCAGGATAAAGATAATCTGGGTGGGAATTTCGGAACGGCGAGAAGACCTTTTGACTGCCGTAATTGGCGGCGCTTTGAACTTTTCCAGAATTATTATCAGGAAAAAAGCAAGAATCAGGATTGAAACTATAGAAAGCAGGGCACTGTACCAGGTGGAAAAGAAAAACAAGATGATCAGGATGGAGAGGCTGGCAAAAATGTGATAGGATTTGCGGATTGGCTCTCTTTTGGGCTCGGAAAGAAGGGAAGAAATAACCGCAATAGGTATAGCGAACGCAAGATAGTATCCAACCAGAATTCCAAAAGCAATTAAATCATGCTGAAGATCCAATAACTCCCACCCCGCTTTCATTCAATAATGTATAGTTCGGCAGGGAAAAATTTAATCCTGCTCATTTATTGCCGGGTTTAAATAATTACAGGAGAAAGGGAAAAAAAAGGGGGGAATAACCTTTGATAAGGACAGGGTTTCCAGTGTTTCCAAACAATTGAATTTTTTCCTACAAGAAAACACCGATGTTTCGAAGTCCCCCGCAAAAATGGAAGAAAGGGCCAGCCCTTTCGGTGCCCTTAGAAAGGTGAAGAGACCTGACCGCCGGCAGGAAGATTTCTTACTGGAAGAGAAATAAGGATTACAGGTTGAGGTTTTTTCTGGATCATTTCAATAACTCTGGAGGTGTTTTATGTTTTATTTTCCTTTGAATAAAGACAGTGAACTTCGTTTGCTGGAAACTATTGAGGCGGAAGAGCTTTTTGCCCTGACCGAGAAAAACCGCCACCATCTCCGCCGGTGGCTACCCTGGGTAGATAAAAACCAAACTGTTGATGACAGTCGGAAATTTATCGAAAGTACCAGAAAGCAACTGGCTCAGAATCAGGGCCTGCATCCAGGAATATGGTACCAAGGCCAGCTGGCCGGAATTATTGGCCAACATGGAATTGACTGGGGAAATCGCTCCACCAGTATTGGATACTGGCTGGGAAAAGATTTTGAGGGCAGGGGTTTAATAACGCTGGGATGCAAGGCTTTGATCGATTTTTCCTTTAAAAAATTGGGGCTCAATCGAGTGGAAATAAGGTGTGCTGTAGGAAACAAAAAAAGCCAGGCAGTTCCCCTGCGTCTGGGTTTTAAAAAGGAAGGGGTTTTACGGAAGGCAGAATTACTTGATGATACCTTTACTGATCATGTTCTATTCGGTTTGCTGGCCGAGGATTGGGATTAGATGACCACAGGAAAAAGGAGGAAGCAACTTTGAATGAGGATCTTTTTAACCGCTGGGCTCCAGATTATGATGATCAAATAAAAGAGGGGGAAGAAAACTTTCCTTTTGCAGGCTATTCGCGCATAAAAGAATTAATCAGGCGTCTAATCAGTGCTGGACAGGAAGTAGAAGTGCTTGATCTGGGAGTGGGGACGGGGTTTTTGACCGAAAAATTAAATCAAGACGGAGCCCGGATAACGGGGGTGGACTTTTCGGAAAAAATGCTGGAAAAAGCCCGCGCCAGAATGCCCGGCGCCCGATTTTTCCAACATGACCTTTCCCGGGGTTTACCCCCGGAACTGACTGAAGAGCGTTTTGATTATATTCTGATCTCCTATACCCTGCATCACTGGGAAGACTGGAAAAAGGTCGAACTGCTGGGGCAATGGAAAAACAACTTAAAAGATGATGGCCAGATTATTATTGCTGATATAATATTTTCCCGGCGGGGCGACTGGAAAAAAGCCCGGAAAAAAGCGGGGGATAAATGGGATGATAAAGAACATTATCTGATTATGGAGGACCTGGCTTTTAGCCTGGAACAATGTGGTTTTTCCTGGAGTTTTTTCCAGGTGTCTTTTTGCGGTGGTATTCTCCAGTTGCGGCCCCGGGGAGAAGTGGATTAAACCTTGATGGCACAGTTGCTGTTTAAAGCCCGGTTGCAGGCCAGGGCAATTTTAATGGATTTAATGGCCGCTCCAACTTCCAGTTCCGGACACCTTTGCCCATTAACCCGGGCCTGATAAATTTTTTCCAGAACTGCCCGGTTGGCCTCGAGCCCGGGCGGGTTTATTTCTTCCAGGCTACCATCTTCGTGATAAATGGTGGTTTTTTCCTGTGTGGTATCTCCAAACTCTCCAGCATAGGCAATAGTACCTCCAGGGCAGACAATATTGTAGCCGGTACTGAAAGGATAACCATCGGGGACCAGTGAAGAACAATCAACACTGGCCATGCTATCGGAATAATTCAGCGTGGCTACCACGTGTGCGTTTTTTTGTTCTCCGATACCCCGGGCGGAAATACTATGGGGAAGGCCCAGCAATTCAATCAGGAAGTCAAAATTGTGCAACATAAAATTGAGGACAATACTATCCAGGCCCACATTTTCCCAGAATGAAGGGGTGCGGCTATAGATAGTTATAGAACGGGGTTGACCGATTTTTTTGGTTTTGATCAGGTTTCGGGCGAAACGGTAGGGGGAGAGTATTTGTTAAAAAGATTGACCCAGAGGTTCCTTTTATACTTGCGGGCCAGGTGCTGCATTTTTTGAGCCTGCTGCAGATTATAGGCCAGGGGGGTTTCACAGAAAACATCCCGCCCGGCCTGCAAAGAAGCAGCCACGTATTCCATGTGGGTGCTGGTGGGCAGGCAAACATCGATCAGGTCAATGCTGGAATCATGGATTAAATCATTGGGGTCCTGGGTTATGGGTACCTGAAAGTCAGATTTTATCTGCTCCAGTTTGTCCTTATTTCTTCCAAAAATGCCTGCAATTTCAACCCCCGCTATATCCTGATAAATTTTGGTGTGGACAAGGCCAAAACCTGTTCCCAGAATACCAACTCTGATAATTGCCACCTCCTGGCATCAAGCTAAACTAAATAGAATTTCGCCCCGGGTAATTTTTTTCCTGCTCCTTGAGCCCGGGGAAGATCAGAAAAAAGAAAGGGAAAGTGTTTTTTCGCCTGCAGCTACTCCAATCAGGGAGGGATCCTTTTGCCCGTAATTTATAGCATCGGCCATTCCAATCACTCCTTTTCCAATTTTCTGGACCTTCTAAGAAAAAATGGGATTAGCCTGATAGTTGATGTCCGAAGCGTCCCCTTTTCCCGCTATCAATCCCACTGGAAAAAAAATAATTTGCAAAGAAAATTAGATGAAGAGGGAATTGCCTATCAGTTTGTGGGTAAGGAACTGGGGGGAAAAAGGGCTGAAAAAGAAATATATGATGAACAGGGCTGGATTATTTATGACCGGGTTCGGAGGCTGGATATTTTCCAGGAAGGACTATGTCAGTTAAAAACCCGGGTGGAGCAGGGCCACCAACCCGCCTTATTGTGTGCAGAAAAGGATCCATGGAAATGCCACTGTTTTTTCCTGATTGCACCGGCTTTAATGGTTCAGGGCTTCGAGATCAGGCATATTATGCCTCCGGGGCATACTATATCCCAAAAAGAAGGGGAAGAAAGGTTTCTACTGGAAGTGAAGCAGCCCTCCCTTTTCCATGATCGGCAGGAGATACTGGAGCAGGCCTATCGACATGGCGGTACTGTTTTTTAAAATCCGGATCCTCCTTAATTTCCCCGGGAATAGAAAAGGCCAGGCCAGAAAATACTTTAAGATCAAAATTCAGTTTCAGGCTGGAAAAACAAAATCTGCAAACATAAAAAAACCCCGGCTATCCAGAGGATAGCGGGGGGTTTTTTTATTTTAGCCGGGGGTCAAAAACATCGCGCAATCCGTCTCCCAGGAGGTTGAACCCCAGGGTGGTAATTACGATGGCAATTCCGGTATAGGTGGCAACATGGGGAGCGGTGCGAATGGCGTCCCTTGCTACTGATAACATCCGGCCCCAGCTGATATCCGGGGGTTGAGTCCCCAGGCCCAGAAAACTCAGAGCGGCCTCGGTTACAATGGCCAGTCCCATTCCCAGGCTTATTATTACCAGGAGAGGGGCAAAACTGTTGACCAGTATATGGCGGAAAATTATACGCAGATGACCTGCCCCCAGGGCGCGCGCAGCCATAACGAAGTCTTCTTCCTTGAGAGCCAGGACCTGACTCCGGGTAACCCGGGCCAGCTGGGGTATCCTGACTATTGCTATTGCCAGCATGGCGTTGAAAAGACTGGGTCCCAGTACTGCAACAATGAAAATAGCGAGGAGTATGGCCGGGAAAGCCAAAATCAAGTCCATAAAACGCATTATCACCTCATCAATTCTCCCGCCGATATAGCCCGCCATTAGCCCCAGAAAAACCCCAATGGCAAAAGAAATACTGACCGCGACCAGACCTACATAAAGGGAGGCGCGGGTTCCCATGATAATTCGGCTGAAAACACAGCGGCCCAGGTTATCAGTGCCCAGGATATACTCACCACCAATACCCTGAGGGCTCTCATAACGATTAAAAATGTTCTGCCGGTAGGGATTATTGGGAACCAACTGGTTGGCAAAAATAGCAGTCAAGGAGACAAATAATATGATTATAATACCGGCTACTGCTTGCTTATTCTTCAGAATTCTTTTCATGGCTGTCTCCTCTCAATCATAACGAATTTTGGGGTTTAAAAACCCATAGCTAATATCGACAATTAAATTAATCAGAGCAAAAGAAATGGCTACTAAAAGGGTGCCAGCCTGTACAATAGGAAAGTCGCGCTGACTGACCGCGTTTATGATTAACCGGGCCACCCCGGGCCAGGAGAAAACAGTTTCAACCACGACTGCTCCCGCCAGCAGGTATCCAAACTGGAGCCCCACAATGGTGACCACTGGTAATAAGGCGTTGCGGAAAGCGTGCTTGAAAGTAACCACCCGGTCGCTTAAACCCTTGGATTTAGCAGTTCGCACATAATCCTGCTGCAAAACCTCCAGCATACTGGACCTCATTAAGCGGGTCTGCAGTGCAGTGGCAGCAGTTCCCAGGGCAAAAGCGGGGAGCAGGAGATATCTGAACCCGGTAATAAATTCATGGGGGTTCAGGGTGGTAAAAAAAGTTATAATACCCCCGAAAAGAGAACCCTCCCGCCCAAATAAGGGAAAAAAATCAAAGTTCAACCCCACGTAAATTAAAAGCATTAACCCCACCCAGAAGCGGGGCATGGAAATTCCAATTAAAGCCAGGGTCATCGCTCCAATATCGATCCAGCTTCCCCTGCGGATGGCGGATAGAACACCCAGCGGAATCGAAATTAAAAGTGCAATAAACATGCCCATAAAGGCCAGCTCTACAGTGGCCCCTGCTCTTTCCCAGATCAGGCTCATTACCGGGCGGGACTGGCGGATGGAAACACCAAAATCCCCCTGAATGGCATTACCAAACCAGCGCAGGTACTGGATATGGAGAGGTTGATCAAACCCATAAATGGCCTGTATTCTCGCGATATCTGCTGGAGTTGCATCATCTCCGACCATGAGGGTCACCGGGTCCCCCGGGGCCAGATGGATCATAAAAAATACCACAAGGGATACGCCGAGAATGGTGGGGATAATACTCAGGAGACGGCGAATAATGAACTTTTGCATTGAACTATCCCTTCCTTTTAGGAATTAATTAATCCGGGGGCCCGCCCGGCGGGCCCCCGGCTGATTACTAACTTTAAAAAACGAGGTGATGTTTAGTCTTCGATATCGAATAAGTGGGCGTTTTCCCAGCTGGCGGGATGATAGGGATGGACTTCAAATCCGGTAATATAGGGCTGGCTTAGGGCTATTTCTTCGATGTAGAAAATGAAAGCATAGGGCACATCCCGGTAGATGATTTCCTGTACCTCCCGGTAGATTTCCAGGGATCTGTCGGAATCAGCGGGAACAATCCGCCCTTCATCCAGCAGCATGTTGACCCGGGCATTGTCATAGTAGATGTAATCATAGCGTCCGCCTTCGCTGTGGAACTGGCGGTAGGTTGCCCGGTCGGGGTCCAGCTGCCCGTGCCAGCTCAGGATATACATGTCATAATCGGTGGTATGCATGATGCGATCCCAGAAAGCACCCCACTCTTCAATCCTGATTTCTACATCCACGCCCAGTTCTCCCAGCTCATAGGCCAGGATTTCGGCAATTTCCATCCGGTGATCTACATCACTGGTGTGGAGAGAAAGGGAGAAGCCGCCATCAGGATAACCGGCTTCAGCCAGGAGCTGCCTGGCTTTTTCTGGATCATAGGCATGGGGCTCCAGGCCATCGTGATGCCAGGGCAGCATGGGAGGAATGGGGCTGTAAGCGGGGCTGCCAATGCCACCCAGGACGTGATCAACGATACCCTCCCGGTTGATCAGGTGGGATACCGCCTGGCGGATCCGGTAATCATTCATAAGAGGGCTCTTCTGGTTGAAACCAACATATTCGTAGCCCGGGCCGGGAGCCCGACCAACAACAATGTTGGGATCCTCTTCCAGTCTTTCTATCTCCAGGGCGTCAACTCCACCCTGGAACATGTGGATTTCTCCGGCTTCAAAAGCCATCAGTCGGGCTGAGTCACTGGGAATTACCCGGAACTGCAGCTCATCAACCTTGGGAGCACCGCCCCAGTAGTCAGGGTTAGCCTTCAAGACCATGCGGTCATCACGACGCCAGGTATCAAAAATGAAGGGCCCGGTACCTACTGGACGGCTTCCAAACTCATCTCCAAGCTCTTCTGCTTTGTCCCGGGGGACAATATTCATCCGGGCAATATTGTTGATTAAGAATCCATTGGGCTCTCTCAGGTGAAAAATAATTTCGTGATCATTAACAATCTCAATTTCTACAATGTCAATATAAAGGGAGCGGTTGGGAGCTTCGTTGTCAGGATCCAAAAGCCATTCATAGGTGTACTTGACGTCGTCAGCTACGAATTCCCGACCGTGATGGAAATATACCCCTTCTCGCAGGTAAAAGGTTATTTCGAGTCCATCATCACTGTGCTCCCAATCGGTAGCCAGTCGGGGAGTGAGTTCCATATCATGATTGAAGCAGAGCAGCGCTTCCATAATAGTATTGCTGCGTTCGGCCTCAGCCACACCAGGCTCAACCCTTCCATCGAGTCCCATTGCTTCCTGCCAGGTTCCAATAACAAGGGTTTTAGCTTCTGCTATCCCACCGGTCCAGACCAAAAGGAAAGCCAGTAGTAGAACCAGTAAACCTAACCTTTTTTTCATTAAATAATCCTCCTTCTTTTGGTAAAAAAGTCAGACCAGTTCCAACTGTTTGCCCTTCTACAACCACCTCCTTCCAGGGGAGCAGATGACAAAAAAATAAGAATTATTTTTTATTGGTTTTAATTTTGTTAATTAATTTTATTCGACTTTAAATTGACAAAACCTTTTTCTGGTTTCAAAATTTAATGTTGCAAAGTAATAGGAAAGGGGGAAAAAGTTGGAAAAAGAACAATATCCTTTCTGTTTTAGGCTGGAAACGAAAAAAAGATCCCGATGGACGATCCTTTTCGAAAAAAAGGACGGATATCAGCTATCAAAAATTTGTGAAATCAACTGGTTTTATTTTGCTGGGGAAAAGATAGGTCAGGAACGGTTCAGGAAGAGAAAATTCGGTAAGCGGAAGTTTCTCCACCAGGCTAAAGAAAATTAAGAATAGGGGTATTTTGATTCCGGTTTCTCTCCATTTTTTGCAGGAGAAACAAGTTTTGCCGGCAAAGTTTAAACAGGAAGGGAGGGCTAAAATGAATCTTGATGATTTCAGAAAAAATGGTTATGCTGTGGTGGACTGGATATGTGATTACCTGGAGCAGGTGGAAAAATACCCGGTCAAAGCCAGGGTCAAGCCGGGAGATATAAAAAAGCAGCTGCCGGGTACCCCTCCCGCAAGAGGGGAAGAAATGGATACTATATTCCAGGATTTTAAGGACATTATTATACCCGGTATTACTCACTGGCAGCATCCCGGCTGGTTTGCCTATTTCCCTGCCAACAACAGCCCCGAATCAATTCTGGCGGAGTTTTTAACTGCTGGCCTGGGGGCGCAGTGCATGGTCTGGGCCACCTCCCCTGCGGCGACCGAACTGGAAGAAGTGGTGGCCGGGTGGATGCGGCAGATGCTGGGTCTTCCCCCCGAGTGGTCAGGAGTTATTCAGGATACTGCTTCCAGTGCAACTCTTTGTGCGCTGATTACTGCCCGGGAAAAAGCCACCGATTTTAAAGTTAATGAGCAGGGTATGGAAAAGAATTTAACTGTTTATGTTTCCCATGAGGCTCATTCCAGTGCTGAAAAAGGGGCAAAAATAGCGGGTTTTGGTCGGGATAATATCCGCTATATTCCTACTGATGAAAAATTTGCCCTGCAGGCCGAAGAATTGGAACGACAGATTGTTGAAGATAAAGCCCGGGGGTTTATTCCCACTGCAGTTATTGCCACCCTGGGGACTACTTCTTCCGGGGCTTTTGATCCCGTCCCCGATATAGGTAAAATATGTCAGAGGCGAAAAATATGGCTCCATGTTGATGCAGCTTATGCCGGGCCCGCGGCGATCCTCCCGGAAAAAAGACATCTTTTTCAGGGCCTGGAAAACGTGGACTCCTTTGTTTTCAATCCCCATAAATGGCTTCTAACTAATTTTGACTGTTCCCTTTATTATGTTCGGGACCCGGAGTTATTAACCCGATCCCTTGCTGTAGATCCAGAGTACCTGAAAACTGCCCACGACAAGGAAGTGAAAAATTACCGGGACTGGGGAATTCAATTGGGGCGGCGGTTCAGGGCTTTAAAACTCTGGTTTGTCCTGCGATCTTATGGGGTTAAAGGACTGCAGGAGTTTTTGAGAAAGCACATTTCCCTGGCCGAATTTTTCAAAAATTTAATTGCTGAGGAGGATAACTTTGAGCTAGTGGCTCCTGCCGAACTGGGACTGGTATGTTTCAGATTTAATGATGGGCAGAAAGGAAGTCTGGAACTGGATGAATTTAATCAAGAATTACTGCAGAGAATTAATGGAAGAGAAGAAGTTTTCCTGACCCATACTTTGCTTCGCGATAATTTTATTTGCGAATGGCTATCGGTCAGAGGACTACTGAAGAAAAACATGTTACTCGGGCCTGGGAGATAATTAAGGAAGAAGCCCAAAAAATGCAGCCCTAAAATTTTAGAAAATTAACTGAGGAGTGAAAGCAGTGAAGGAACAAGTGATAACAGACCTGAAGAAAATACTTGGTCCCCGCTGGGTTGATGATGATCTGGAGAGAGTTGAACAGTACAGTAAAGATCATACCCTGCAATCCTATGGTTTAGTTGCCCCTGCTCCCGCCGGAGAGAACCTGGTGGTTAAGCCGGGGAATACCCGGGAAGTGTCTGAGGTTATGCGTTATGCCTATGCCCGGAACTTACCTGTAATTCCCAGGGGAGCGGGAACCGCCCTGGCCAGCAATTCCGTTCCCTCCCAATCCAGCATCATCTTATCCCTGGAAAGAATGAATCGGGTTCTGGAAGTGGACGATGTAAACCTGGTTGTTACCTGTGAGGCTGCTGTCAGTCTGGGAGATCTGATTGGCTACTTAAAAGGAAAGGATAAACTATACTTTCCATTGCACCCCGGAGATGAAGGGGCCCAGGTGGGAGGAATGGTGGCCATGAATGCCGGAGGAGTCAGGGCTGTGCGCCATGGAGTAATGCGGGATCAGATCCGGGGCCTGGAGGTAGTTCTGCCAGATGGGGAAATCATTCAGACCGGTGGGAAAATGGGAAAACTGGCTAAAGATAACGCCGGGCTTAATTTAATGCAGCTTTTGATCGGGAGCGAGGGTGTTCTGGGGATTATTACCCGGGCCATGTTAAAAGTATATCCTGAGCCCTCATATACCGCCACTCTTATTGCCTCTTTTGCCCGGAGGTCCAGTGCTTTCCGGGCCGTCCCTCGGCTGATAAAAGAGGGAATAATGCCCATGGCGGTGGAATACGTGGAAAGGGATCAGATAATTACTACTGCCCGGGACCTGGGAAAGGAATGGCCTGCCAAAGAGGGAGAGGGAGATTTAATAATAATAATGGCGGAAAAGAGTGAGGACGACTTTTATTCCCTGGCCAATGGTATTGATAAAATCTGTACTGAGGAGGGCGCCACGGATATTTTGATGGCAGATAGTGCAGAAGAACAGAAAGAAATTATTGAAATCCGCAGTCATATTTTACCTGCCATTGAAGATCAAATTGTTGATTCTCCTGATATAACGGTACCCCGCAGCAAACTGGAAGAAATTCTGGATTTTTTGGACAGCCTGGCAGAAAAATACCGGACCCGGATACCGGTCCTGGCCCATGCTGGGGATGGCAACCTGCATACCTTTATTATCAAAGAAAATGGCCAGGTTCCTTCTTTTTACGAGGAATTGAAAGAAGCCATGTACAAAAAAACCCTGGAATTGGGTGGAACCATTACCGGGGAGCACGGTATTGGCAGCCTGCGCCGGGGAGAATTGAATCTCCAGTTTTCCGATAGGGAGCTAGAAATTATGTGGGGGATAAAAAAGGTTTTTGATCCCAAAAATCTTTTGAATCCCGGGAAAAAAGTATTTCCCCCGCATACTGGAAAAAACTTATAAAATGGAGGCTGGAAGTTACTGGAGCAGGAAAAAATATTTGAATGAAAGGTAATAACTGCATTAATTTTCCTTTTGTGATATACTTTATTTAAAGTTCACACTTTGCTTGGTTAGGCGGATAAAGGAAAAATTCAGATTATTATTGGGCCTGCTAAATTGGCCCCGGAATAACAATCGGGGCCCAGAAAAAATTCCTGATTGAAGGGAGCGGATTAATGAAAAATAGTAATGAACTCCAGGGATTGCGCCGCTTTAACCTGTCTATGGGTGTTCTGCACTTTCTGCAGGGAGGCCTGATGTTATTTTTTGCAATTGCCATTGAACGATTTGCCAGCTTTAGAATACCGGTATGGTCCTATTTTTTAACCTTTGATACTCAGCAAATGCGACTGATCACCGATCCTGAACAGATCGGAGAGGTTCCCTTTGCGATAATGGTTTCGCTTTTTCTTTTCCTGTCGGCAATTGCCCATTTTACCATAGTTTTTCCCGGGACCAACAAAATCTATAACCGGGATCTTGAAAAAGGGATTAACCGTTTTCGCTGGTATGAGTATTCCCTCAGTTCATCATTGATGATTGTCCTCATTGCCCTTTTATTTGGGGTGTATGATATTGGGGCCCTGATTTTAATTTTTATTTTAAATGCAATGATGAATCTATTTGGCCTGCTTATGGAAGAGATTAATCAGTTTAAAGAAAAAACAGACTGGAAACCCTTTATTTTTGGCACTATTGCCGGACTGGGTCCCTGGGTTGTAATAATTATGTATGCCTTTGGCAATGCGGACCCGGCAGAGGTGCCCTGGTTTGTTTATGCCATTGTGGGCTCATATTTTGTTTTCTTTAACCTCTTTCCCATTAATATGATTCTCCAGTATAAAAAGGTGGGGAAGTGGGCCAGCTACTTATACGGGGAGAGAATGTATATTGTTCTGAGTCTTGTAGCCAAGAGTGTTCTGGCCTGGCTGGCTTTTGCGGGGGCAATGCAGCCCATGTAGGAAAGTTTTTTGTTCCAGGAGTGCCCTATTCTGCAGGGCATTTTCCTCGCAGTCGAAGTTTTTTTATCCCGGGAAGTGCTTTTCTAATCGGGGAAGAAAGTTGATTAAAAATTAAGGTGAAAAGAAAAAAATGCGGTGTCCAGAACGATAAAAAGAAAAGGAGGGATAAAAAATGGTGAAAAAACTGGCTGTGCTGATTTTTGCTGTCCTGTTTCTAATCGGTGGAAGTGGTTGCGAAGTATTGGAGGGGGATCCCACCAAAAATATTCGGAACTTAGGGACCTACCTTATTGAAGAGAATGTGGAGGGAATTATAGGGATTTTTGTTTTTCCCTGTATTATTGATGCCACCATCCTGAATTCTGAGGAAGAACAGTTTGTTTTCCGTTCTGATCTGGAGGAACACCTGGAGGCTTTATTTGAGGAAAGGGATTTTCTGGATATCACCATCGATAACTGGGATACAGTTATTGAAGAAAACGGTACTGCTACGGTAACTACAGACTTTTATATCAAGTGGCAGGATGGGGATGACAGCTGGAAGGCTTTATTCAAAATGGAAGAAGAAGATACTCGCCTGATAGATGAACCGGAATGGAAGATCCGGAAGTTAATTTTTGAATAGGGAGTAAAAGAAATTATTGCTCGGAAGTGTTAAGTAAAAGATTGAAGAAAACTACAGCTGCTTGCTGTGGGGAGGAAAAATCACCCCACCCGTTTTCCAAATTTATATCTGTAGATAATCCGCACTTTTATCCAGATCAGAGTTTTTAAAATGAACCTGGGTGTTGTCAAACTTTTTCTGGCCCCCTTAGCAGTCAATCTATTCTTCCGTAATAACACCACCAACCCCAACCCGATCATTTTTTTGGAAGTCGAAAAATTTTGTCATTAAACAGGACTTAACTGGCAGGAATTATTCCAGGGCAGGTTTTACGCTACAGAATTTGCCTGAAATCAACAGAGCACAGGATTTCAGTTACCTCCTATCATATAATATTTTCTGGCCAGCAA
>SL_8KL_010_SEDDRAFT_10000637_pt1 | contig 30774 bp, 29 predicted proteins | sample SodLakKL_010_SED_4_FD_11160 | JGI IMG/M metagenome (IMG submission 11160)
AGGATTAAGTCCAGCAGCGGCCAGACATATTCAAGGACTGAAGGTGGTGTGGCCGGGTTCAGGGCCACTCCTGCTTTTGCCCCGGCATCCCGAATTTTACGTAGGGCTCCATCGAGGTGGGCCGTTGCTTCAGCCTGGATAGTAACCAGGTCAACACCGGCATGAACAAATTGTTCGATATGGTTTTCAGGTTCGCTCACCATCAAATGTGCATCCATAAAAAGTTTTGTTTGTGAGCGCAGGGATTTTACCACCACCGGTCCGATTGTAATGGAAGGAACAAAGTGGCCGTCCATCACATCAAGGTGGACCCAGTCAGCTCCGTGTTTTTCAATTAGTCTGACTTCTTCATTTAACCGGCTGAAATCTGAAGACAATATAGATGGAGCAACTTTTACAGACATTATCAGTAAGCCTCCTGTTGATCCAGTTCGCTGACAAAATATTTATAGTGTTCATAACGCATTGGGTTTAAGCTGCTGCCAACTTCTTCCCTGACTGCACAGCGCGGTTCTGTGAGATGCTTGCAATCACGGAAACCACAACTACCGGCAAGCTCTTCAAGTTCCGGAAAATAAAAAGCGAGTTCTTCACTGCTCATATTGGAAAAATCAAGCCTGGTGAAACCCGGTGTATCAACTACCATCCCACCAAGATCTAGGGATAACAGCTCTGCCTGGCGGGTGGTATGACGCCCTCTTTTTATTTTATCACTTACTGTTCCTGTTTTCAGGGAAAGGCCGGGCTGGATTGCATTAAGCAGCGTTGACTTGCCAACTCCCGAGGGTCCGGCAAATACAGAGCACTTCTCTTTAAGCTGTTCTTTCAGCCCCGCTATACCAGTTCCGGTTACAGCGCTTGTATATAAAACCCGGTAGGGATAAGGCTTGATCTGGTTCTCAATTTTCAAGATTTCTTCTTCCGCTGTTAAATCAATTTTATTAAGGCAGACAAAAGCAGACATGTTTTCCTTTTCTGCCAAAACAAGCATCCTGCTAACCAGCTGCCAGTCACAGGACGGATGCTTTAAAGACATTATAACTGCAAGCTGATCAACATTTGAAACGGGAGGACGCTGCAGACAGTTATCACGGGGCTCAATTTTTTCAATTAGCCCATCATCCCTGGTGCTTGAAGATATTTTGTTGCCGGGTTTGAACTGAACCCGATCACCAACCATAAGAGTCTCCCTGCCACGTTTAAGAATTCCCCTGGCCCGGCAGGTATGCTCTTGTCCATCTTCATCGCGAACAGTAAAAAAACCGCCTGCCGCTTTTACAACTGTACCCTGCAGCAAATAAAACCTCCTTATTCGCCAACTATCAGTTCGATTACCTGGTCCGGGAGAACCTCTGTGCCTGGCTCAGGATCCTGTTCGATAACAAAACCTGAGTTGCCAACCGAAAACCTGGTCCGAACCCGTGCATTTAAATCATTAGCATCGATGTAATTTAATGCCCCTTCTTCAGAACGTCCAACCAGATCTGCCAGTTTAAAGGGACCACGTCCTTCACTGACATATACCACCACTTCTTCACCGGGAGATATCCGGAATGATTCACCGGGAACCTGGCGGTATATCTGGCCCTTATCAACATCTTCGTTATAGTCCCGGACCACACTCATGGCCAGGTCAAGATCGTTTAATATTACCCTGGCTTCGTTTTCGGTTCGGCCATATAAGTCAGGAGTAGCTATAAATTCCGGTCCCTGGCTTATAAACAAGCTGATCTCCCTATCCTGCCTGACAACCCTGCCTTCAGGCGGATCTGTTTTCACGACATGACCAACATCTATCTGATCATCATATACATATGTCACCTGTGAAGAAGGCACCAGGTTGGCATCTCTTAAAACTTCGGCAGCTTCGTTTTGGGTCAAGTCACGGACATCCGGAACTGTAACTTCCGGTGGAACGAGCACATTGTTAACCAGGTGCCAGCCACCACCGACCAGGGCTGCAACCAGGGCCAATAACAACACAACGCCGGCCAGGGCTTTCACTAATCTTGGTGAAACCCGCTTGCCCTGTTTTTTTGATGGATTTGACGGTGTGGGCCTTAAAATCACATCATCTCCATCTTCATAATCTGTATTATTGATACGTTTAGGAGCGACTCTAGGCTCCTCCCTGTTCTCAGCATAAAAAAGGTCTTCTAAAAAATCTTCCGCAGTGTTGTAGCGGTTAGCTGCATCTTTTTCTAAAGCTTTCATAATAACCTGTTCCACCTGTTCAGGAAGGTCACCGGACAGGCGACCTGGTGGTACTATTTGCTCCTGGATATGTTTCATAGCCACGGCAACCGGGCTTTCGCCGGTAAAAGGAACTTTTCCGGTTACCATCTCATAAAAGACAATTCCGAGGGAATACAGGTCGGATTGTTTACCGGCAATCTCGCCCCTGGCCTGCTCCGGGGCGATATATTGAACAGTGCCGATAATTTCATCACCTACGGTAACGGTGGCTCCATCTCCTGCAATGGCAATGCCAAAATCAGCAACCTTAACTTTGCCATCCCTTGAGAATAGTATGTTCTGAGGCTTAATATCCCTGTGAACAACACCGGCTTTATGGGCCTCTTCCAGGGCTTCAGCTATCTGGCGGGAAATCCTGACCGCTTCGTGAACCGGAAGGCGGCCTTTTTCTCGGATATATTGCTTCAGGTTGATGCCATCAACATATTCCATAACCATAAAATATGTGCCATCCTGTTCACCAACATCGTAAATATTAACAATATGAGGGTGGGACAACGCAGCTGCAGACTGTGCTTCACGTTCAAAGCGGCGGATAAAAGCAGCATCTCCGGTCATCTGATCCTTTAATACTTTTATAGCTACGGTTCTTTTTAACAGAAGGTCCCGGCCCCTGTAAACCCGGGCCATCCCGCCTTCAGCAATTTTTTCAATTATTTCGTAGCGCTCAGCTAATACTTTTCCAACCATTAAGCTTTCTGACCCCCAATATTGGTTGCTACAACCACGGTAATGTTGTCGAAACCACCACGTGAATTGGCCAGCTTGATCAATGCCTCAGCCAGCTTTTCCGGGTCGGGTTGCTTCGAAGATTCTTTCAATATCTCTTCATCACGGACCATGTTAGTTAGACCGTCAGTACAAAAAAGCAGGGTTGAACCTTTTTCTATATTTTCTTCACTAATATCTAGTTTCAAATCAGGTGATATGCCAAGGGCCCGGGTTAAAACATGCTTCTGGGGATGTTTTTCTGCATCCTCAGGGCTGATCTGGCCCGATTCGACAAGCTGTTCAACCAGGGAATGATCCCTGGTTAAAAGCTTAATTTGGCCGTCATTAATCAAATATGCCCTGCTGTCACCGATATGACCAATAGTCAGGCGGTTACCACAAAGCAGGCCGGCTGTAAAAGTTGTGCCCATACCTTTATGCTCCGAGGAATTTACGGCTTTATGCAAGACCTGTTCATTTGCCTTTATTATAAGGTTCCTAACCATTTCACGGGCTTTTTCGGCAGTGGGAAGGTTAGCACGGTCAAAGTCAGACCAGAACTGCTCCGCTGCCGTTACAGCAATACTGCTGGCAACATTACCGGCACGGTGGCCGCCCATGCCATCAGCAACAGCCAGCAACGCTGAGCTGGAATCAGTCTCAGCAAAACAGTTATCTTCATTACGCGGACGTTCTAATCCTTTGTTGGTCAGTCCTGCTACAAGCACCTGCAATAACCTCCTGACTCAGTTGAGCTTTCGCCACGTCAAGTATAGCAAATTGACCGGATCCAGGCAACAATTAGCTGTTTTTCCTCCATCTTGCGATAAAAAAGCCATCTAACTGGTGACGGTGGGGCCAGGTGGTAATCACAGGCCCTGTTTCCAGTTCTGCCTGGAGAGAACCGGGAATTAGAGGATGAAGATTTTCCAGTTCAAAATCTGGATGCCTGCGCCTGAACTCTTCTACAACATGGCTTGTTTCTTCCGGTTCGGTCGTGCAGACTGAATATAGCAGTTTTCCGCCCGGCAGCAGGATATGCGCAGCAGCATCTAAAAGCTCAAGCTGCAGGGTTTGCATCTCCAGCAAATCGGCTTCTTTACGGCGCCACTTAATTTCAGGTAAGCGCCTGATAACTCCAAGACCGCTGCAGGGAGCGTCAACCAGGATAGCCGTGGGGACAGGCACTTTGCCTCTATCAACTTTCCGTCCATCAGCCAGAACCGGCTGAACAGATTGCAGGTTAAGACGTGCAACAGCTTTTTCTATTAACTGCAGGCGGCTCTTTTGCAGCTCAACAGCAATAATTCGTCCCCGATCATCCATCAGCTCAGCAAGGTGAGTTGTTTTGCCCCCGGGAGCACTGCACAAATCAATAACTGTATCTGCCGGGGTTGGATCAAGCAAAGGGGCTACCAGGGCCGAGCTTTCACCCTGGATGGTGTATAGGCCGCTTTTGAAAAATTCAGTTCCTGCGGGATCAAATCCACCAGGATAAAAGAGCATCCCCGGAACAGCTGCTGAAGGTATCGTATCTATTCCTGCATCAGCCAATTTTGCCTGCAGCTCTTCGGGGCTATTTTTCAGACGATTAGGGCGAATAGAAACGGGAGGCTTAAGATTGGAGGCGTATGCCCACCTTTCTGTTTCCTCAAAGCTGTAACGCTTTAACATCCTTAAAACAAGCCACTGAGGAATACTGTATTTCAGGGCAAGATATTTTTCTGCAGCTTTATCCCGATCCGGCCAGGGCAGGTTTTCCGCTTCGGCAGAAAGACGCCTGAGAAGCGCGTTGGCCAGGCCGGCTACTCCCCGGTGGCCGTAACGGCGGGCCAGCTTTACTGCTTCGTTAACAGCAGCATAAGCCGGTATGCGTTCCATATAAAGTAGTTGATAGGCACTAAGACGGAGTAAGTTACGCACCCATGGCGTCATTGAGTCAAGCGGGTGCCTTGAGTACAGGTTTAAGGCCCAATCGATTGTATTCAAGCGCTGAACAGTTCCGCCGGCAAGATAAACGGCCAGGGCCCTTTCATCTTCTGGAAGATTGAGTACTACTGCCGGAAGGGCCAGGTTCAGGTAGGCCAGATCCTGTTCATATCTGACCAGGGCATGAAGCGCAGCCTCACGGGCACTTCGGGGCTGTTTAACGCTGCCTGTCAAGACTGCTCTTCTCCGTCCAGACAGTGGCCGGGCTCAATCCGGTAGCCACAGCAAAAAGAACCGGCGCTCATAGCCTTTTTACCGGCGGGCTGCAGGTCGAGCAGGGTCAGGGATCCGTCAGACGTTGCAACAGTTAGCGAATCTTCCCCAACGTCCAGGATCTCCCCTGGTTTTTTTTCATGATTTTTTTTAATAGGCGTGCTCTGAGAATCCGGCCTGGTTGCCCGCCAGACTTTAAGACGCCTGCCTTCATATGTTGTATAAGCACCGGGCCAGGGATTTAAACCGCGAATCTGGTTATAGATATCAAGTGCAGGCCGGTTCCAATCTATCCATTCATCATCTTTCGACAGCGGTGGAGCATAGGTGGCCTGTTCATGGTCCTGCGGCACAGCCGCAGCTCTGCCTGCAGCAATGGCATTAATCGACCTCAACAAAAGGGAAGCTCCCTTTTCAGCCAGGCGATCGTGCAGCATGCCGGCAGTATCATGGGAAGAGATATCCTCTTTTTCGCGCATGATTATATCGCCACCATCAAGGACAGATGACATTTTTATTACAGTAACCCCGCTGTANTCTGCNCCATCGATTATTGCGCGGTGTATGGGAGCTGCACCGCGGTAGTAAGGGAGGTAAGAAGCATGCAGGTTAATACAACCCATGGGCGGCAGGCTAAGCAGTTCTGGTGGCAATATCCTGCCGTAGGCAACTGTGACAATCAGATCGGGCGCTTTATCTTCCAGCTGGTTAATAAAATCATCCCGATTACTTATATCCTCTGGTTGTATGATAGAAAGCCCCTGTTCAAGGGCCCACTGCTTGGTCGGTGCATAACGGACCCTGCCCCCTCTTCCGGCAGGACGGTCCGGCGGAACTACCAGGGCTTCAAGCCGGTGAGGTGAAAGGCTTAGCAACGCAAGGGAAGGCAGGGCAAAATCCGGGGTGCCCATAAAAATAAGGTTAAGATCTTTCAACTCTGTTCCTCACTTTGCAGTTCTTCGGGATCGATCATGCGTACAGCTTTATCAGTGATAAGGATGCCGTCCAGGTGATCGATTTCATGCTGAAGGATCCTGGCCAGCAAACCCTCTGCTTCCAAATATATTTCTCGTCCTTCACGATTAAGGGCCCTTACGGCTATTTTTGTCGCCCGCAGTACTTCACCGCACTGGCTGGGCACACTGAGACAGCCTTCGATACCAAGTTCTTCTCCCTCGGCTTCTTCACAGACCGGGTTGATTAATTCGATTACTTTTTCCGCTTCTCCGTCTTCAGACATTACCAGGGCAACCAGTATTCTCTTGGGCACACCAACCTGGTTGGCTGCCAGTCCCACTCCTTTTGCTTCGCGCATGGTTTCGATCATATCATCTAAAAGACGTAAAACACCTTTATTTATCTTTTTCACTTCATTAGTCGGGCTGCGCAAGGCAGGATGGTTGTCGTTTAGAATTTGTCTCAAAGCCATTTTCCGCCACCACCTTCTAGGAAATTATAACACTACCTGTGGATTAAAATCTACTGTGAGGCGAACCGTAAAGGGCGGCTTACATGTATGGTATTCCCGGATAAGCTTGCGGATAACAGGGGCCAGCCTGGTCAATCCTTGTCCCTTCAAGAGTGTCTGGACGCGGTACTGTTCTTTAATCCGGTACAGAGAAGCAGGAGCCGGCCCCATTAGTTCAACTTCCCCGGCCAACGGTTCCAGCAGATCTGTAAACCAGTTTGCCGCTTTAAAAACTGCATTTTCGTCTTCAGCACTGAAAAGAAAACGAATTAAGTCTGAAAAAGGCGGATAGGCAAGCTGGCGGCGGTTTTCAAGTTCCTGCTCAAAAAAAGTAGAGTAATCATGATCAGCAGCAGCCAGGATGCTGTAGTGGCCGGGATGATAAGTCTGAACTACCACCTTCCCCCCTTTTGGACCGCGGGCAGTACGCCCGGAAACCTGGGTCAGCAGCTGGAAGGTGCGTTCCGGGGCTCTGAAATCAGGTAAATTTAAAGTTGTATCGGCAGCGACAACCCCGACCAGGGTCACCCCGGGAAAGTCAAATCCCTTGGCAATCATCTGGGTACCGATCAGAATACTTGCTTTCCCTTCTTTGAAGCGGCGATAGTAATCCTGGTGAGCCTTCCTGCTGGTGGTGGTATCCCTGTCCATCCGGATCAGCGAAACACCAGGGTAAAGATTTTTCACTTCATCTTCAACCCGCTGCGTCCCGGCGCTGAAATATTTTATTTTAATCCCTCCGCAGGAAGGGCAGGTTGCCGGCACAACATCCTCATGGGCACAGTAATGACAACACATTACCTGCCTATCCTTATGCAAGGTCATTGACACATCACAGGAAGGACAGCGTACGACAAACCCGCATTCCCGGCATAAGACAAACCCGGCAAAACCGCGCCGGTTAATAAAGAGCAGGGCCTGCTCGTCACGCTCCAGCACTCCGTTTAGNTCTTCCAGCAGGGGCCTGCTGAAAATGTGGCGGTGTCCCTCCTTGAGCTCTCTGCGCATATCAACAACTTCGACCGGGGGCAGCTGGGTCGGGGTAACCCTTTCTTTTATCCGCAGCAGGGTTGACTTCCCCTCTGCGGCACTATGGTAACTTTCCAGTGACGGGGTAGCGCTTCCCAGAAGCAGCACTGCCTTGTTGTAACGGGCCCGCCACCAGGCTACATCGCGGGCATGGTAGCGCGGAGCATCTTCCTGCTTGTAAGTGGTTTCATGCTCTTCATCAATGATGATCAGGCCGATAGATTTAAGAGGGGCGAAAACCGCTGACCTGGCACCAAGGACAACTTTGGCTTCTCCATCCAGGATGGCCTGCCACTGGCGGCTTTTTTCAGCGGGGGTAAGCCGGCTGTGCAAAACGGCAACCAGGCTGGGAAAGCGGCCCTCGAAGTGTTCAATCATCTGCGGGGTCAGTGATATCTCCGGGACCATGACCAGCGCAGTGCGCTTTTGCTCCAGGCAGCGGGCTATGCTCTGCATATAAATCTCTGTTTTACCGCTGGCCGTAACCCCATGCAGAAGCATCTGCTGCGCTTCCTGGCTATCCAAAACATCTTTAATGCTGCTAAAACATTCAGCCTGCTCATCACGCATCAGGTGAGGTTTGGTCGTGGGCAGTTCTTTCTCTTTATCCAGCTTATCCCTTCGAGCTTCAACCTGGCGGACCAGGCCTTTTTTTTCAAGAGCACGGATTGTCGCTGCTGTTACCCCGCGGTTGTAAAGGCTGGTCCGGGAAAGCGGTCCATTTTCTAGGAGAATATCAACCAGCGCTTTCTGGGCAGGGGCACGCTTTAAATCGGCCAAAGAGGCATCTTCCACTGCTTCAACCACCCTGGGTTTAGCAGGACGTTTGTCTTTGCGGAACAAAGCCGGAATCATGGCATGCAGGGCGTCAATTATTCGGCAGTAATAACGGACAGATATCCAGTGAACCAGGGCCAGCTGTTCAGCAGTTAACAGCGGCTCCGGATCTGTTATATTGATAATGTCTCGCAGGTTTTCAACCCTGGAGTCTTTTAAGAGACGGAGAACATAACCCCTGCAGCGGCGGGGGCCAAGCGGCACCGTAACCTGCATACCCGCTTTAAGCTTACCCTGCAGGTATGGTGGTATGCTGTAGTGAAATGGACGGTCTACGGCATTGCTGACCATGTCAATGATCACTTCTGCGTAAGGATACTGTTGCATCTATTTACCCCTGTAAGTTATTTTGATAAGATAATATCATATTCGCCCAGAATGATCCTAAAGCAGAGGTTAAAAATGTTTACCTTTTTCTTCCCGGTTAGAGAAGTTTTAAAAAACAATCGCAGCTGGATTATAATTTCTACTTCGATCTTTATAATTTGCCTGGTGGTATTCTACTATGCGGCCCCGGCTGCTTTGCCTGAAGCTGCAGAACAGCCTGTTGAAAGCCAGTTTGACCAGTTAATGAACTTCTTCGGCATTATCCTGGATGCACCCCCTGTTATCAGCGCTTTACTGGTCTTCATGAATAACTTTATATCAATGGCCCAGATGCTGCTATTGGGCTTTATTGCCGGTATTTCTCCCCTGGTAACCCTGGGCCTTAATGGGGCCCTGGTGGGCATTCTTTTTTCGATCAGCGCCGAGCAGGGCATGGCCATTTTGCCGCTGGTTATATATGGTATCCTGCCGCACGGTATTCTTGAACTGCCTGCTTTTTTTATCTGTGGAGCGCTGGGGTTGAAGTTTGGCTATCACTGCATCGCTTCACCCTTACCGGGCAAAAACCGGCTGCAGAGTTACCGCTTTATATGGAAAGAAACTATTGCTGTTCTGCCATTAATTGTGCTGTTGCTGCTTGCAGCAGCATTTATCGAAATATTAGTTACCTCTCAGTTGATTGAATTGGTCTTGTAACTATTTCATCAGGACGATAGTCCGATCCAGAATGTGATGCGCAAGCTGCTCTTTTTCCATCAGGGGCAGCTCTTCTTTTTTACCGCTGCGCTCTATGATAGAAACCCGGTTGGTGGGAACAGCGAACCCGGCCCCCGGTTCATTCAGGTTATTAACTACTATCAGATCAAGATTTTTACGGATCAGCTTGTCGTGAGCGTTTTCAACCGCTTCTTCTGTTTCCGCGGCAAACCCAATCAGGATATGGTCTCCCTTCTGCCTGCCCAGCTCCAGCAGTATATCACGGTTGCGCTCAAGGTTGAGCAGGCAGCCGGCATCATCCTTCTTAACTTTATTGGCCGCCTTTTCTACGGGCTTAAAGTCTGATACTGCAGCCGCTTTAAAGACTATTTTGCTCTGCTGGTAGGAATTAAACACCGCCTCGTACATCTCATCTGCCGTATTAACTAAAACTGTTTTTACTCCGGCAGGCGGCACCAGGCTGGTAGGGCCGCTGATCAAGGTCACATCTGCTCCCCGTTCCTTAAGAGCCCTGGCCAGGGCATAACCCATCAAACCTGTTGAAGGATTACTCAGGTAACGCACAGGATCTAAGGCTTCGCGGGTTGGTCCGGCAGTGACTGTTACACTGATTCCTTTATAATCCTTCGGTGTTAAAGCTGACACGGCATAGTTATAGATATCAATCGGCTCCGGCATTCTCCCGCTGCCGTATACTCCGCAGGCAAGTTCGCCCTCGTCGGGATCCATTACCAGGCAGCCCCGACTGACCAGCTTATCAATATTTTCCCTGACTGCCGCATGTTTAAACATGTTAACATTCATGGAGGGAACAACCACAGTGGGGCAATCTGCAGCCAGGTACAGCGTAGTCAGAAGATTATCGGCAAAACCACAGGCCATTTTTCCAATGGTATTAGCTGAAGCCGGAGCAATTAACAACAGGTCAGCATCATCAAGCAGGTCAATGTGCCTTATTTTTTCGCTGGTTCGCTCAGTGTACATTTCAATGAAAGCCGGACGGCCGGTTAATGTCTGCAGGGTTAGTGGCGCAATAAATTCTGCTGCTGCCGGAGTCATTACAGCCTGAACTTCCGTGCCGGCCCTGACAAAGATTCGAGCCAGTTCAGCAGCCTTGTAGGCAGCGATCCCTCCTGTAATTCCCAGTATAAGCTTTTTCAAAGAAAACACTCCTATTTGATCCCGTCACGGATTCTTTCATACTCAATGTTGCCTGCTTCAATTTCACGCAGGGCCGTGGTAACATCTTTGCGGTAGTCGATTTCAATTGTTCTCCTGCTGCCGTTACGCAGCTGCCTTCCCCGCTTAGCTGCAGCTATTACAAGGGTATACTTACTGTCAACCATTTTGATTAAATCATCAATCGAAGGGTAGATCATTTGCTTTCACCTCCCCAGCCTGGTGGCTTGGCGCCACGGCTGACTTTACATTTTTCAGCATCAATAATTGAACTGATCTGCTCTGCCGCATGTTCCACGGTGTCATTTACAACAATGTAATCATAAAGATTGTAAGCTTTCATTTCCTCACGGGCTCTTTCCAGGCGGCTGTTAATCTTTTCAGTATTTTCAGTTCCACGCCCCTTTATTCTCTCTTCCAGGGCTTCCAGGGATGGTGGGGCCATAAATATGGAAATTGCTTCAGGAGCTTTTTCCATAACCTGAATTGCTCCCTGAACATCTATTTCCAGGATTAAATTTTCCCCCCGGGCCAGGGCCAGCTGCACAGGTTCAAGGCCTGTTCCATAGTAGTGGTCGTGAACAACTGCCCACTCCAGGAAAGCGCCTTCATCGATCAATTTTTTGAAACGGGGCAAAGAAGTAAAATTGTATTCTACGCCTTCCTGTTCTGCCGGGCGGGGCGGCCTGGTCGTGGTGGACACCGACAGGGAAACTGTATCCCTGATCTTAAGAAGGTATCTGCAAACAGTACCTTTGCCGACACCCGAAGGCCCGGATATAATCAAAAGTATTCCTTCAGACATTAACAACCTCCCGTTGCAGCTAGGCTAGCTCGGATCGACGTTTTCAGAATTAGGTTCACGGGCCAGCAGGCGGTGTTTAACCGTCTCCGGCTGAACAGCCGAAAGAATGATATGTCCACTATCGGCCACTATTACAGCCCTGGTTCTCCTGCCGTAAGTTGCATCAATCAGAAGACCGCGCTCGCGGGCTTCAGTGACAACTCTTTTAATCGGAGCAGACTCAGGACTGACAATGGAAATAATCCGGGACGCGGATACGATATTGCCAAAGCCAATATTTATAAGTTTTATCGTCATAATCGAACCCCCCTAAACTTGACAGCGCTTGCTCTAAATTATTCAAGGTTCTGAATTTGCTCCCGGATTTTTTCCAGCTCGGCTTTCATATCAACTACGATATTAGTCAAACGGTAATCTCCGGCTTTGGAGCCAATAGTATTAACTTCACGGAACATTTCCTGGGCGATAAAGTCCAACTTGCGTCCGGCAGGATCTGTCCCGGTTAAATTGGATCGAAAAGCCTCAATATGACTTTTCAGGCGAACCAGCTCTTCATCAACGCCCATTCTTTCAACCAGGAGAGCAGACTCCATCAAAAGCCTTGTTTCTTCAAATTTGCCGGCCAGCAGCTCTTCGAATTTTTGTTCTGTCCGCTTCCGGCAGTCTTCCTTTGCTAACTCTGCAGTATTCGAGGCTGATTCAACCATTTCCTCCAGGTGATTACATCTTTCCAGGAGATCACGACAGAGATTTTCACCTTCAACCTGCCGCTGGTTCAACAGCTGTTCAAGGGCATCCTGTATCGCTGCCCTGGCTATAGGCCAGACTTCTTCTTCATCAATAGTAATCCCTGCAGGCTTAAACAGTTCAGGCATCTGCAGTAGATGTTCAATTTTAATCTGATCCGATAATTGCAGACGACTCGAAAGCTGCTCCAGGGATCGGTAATAATCTTCGGCCAAATCGTAATTAACTTTAACCTGACGTAAGCCGGCTGGAATCTCATCTAAGGCCAGGTTAACTTCCACCCGACCTCTTTTTACAGATTCCTGAAGCTGTTTTTTGATCCTGTCTTCGAGGGAATAAAGTTCACGGGGAAGGCGAAGGGCGAAATCTGCGTAGCGGTGATTAACCGAACGCAATTCAGCAATAAAAGTAAAGCCGTCCTGTGAGCTGCTGCCGCGACCGTAGCCGGTCATACTGCTGATCATTATCATCTTCCCCTGCTTTATGGCTTTAATGCTGCGTTAAATATATCATCAATAAGAAGCAAGCTCAAGGAGTAATTGCAACAAATTTTAGCACCTATACAGCCGGCTAAAGATAACTGCACTAGCTTCATTATTTTAACGGGCCTCACATTATAATGGCAGCATTTTGTTTATATGTATAATTTGCCTTATCCAACAAGAGGAATTATACTGTACGGCGGGAGTTGAAACAGCGATGTCATTTGATACACTTACCATGAAAGCAGTAACCGATGAGCTGCAAAGCGAGCTAACCGGGGCACCGGTACAAAGGGTTTATGAACCGGAAAGAAATGAAATCATTATCCACCTGTACAGCCATGGCAGCCAACCGGGCATGCTATTTTCAATTGATCCTTCCTATGCCCGGGTGCATTTAACGGAAAAACGCTCCCAGCGTAAAGAACAACCTTCCCCTTTTTGCATGCTGCTGCGCAAATACTTGGTGGGTGGTCGGGCAGCCTCTTTCAGCAACCCTCCACTGGAAAGAATCCTGGAAATTGAATTTGACCCTCCGGAAGGATTACCACCTGTTAAACTCATTGCCGAGATTATGAGCAGACGCAGTAATATAATTCTGGTTGATAAAAATGGGACAATACTTGGCGCGGCTAAAACCGCCTCGTGGGATAAAAATCCAGCCCGGGTTATTATGCCCGGGGAAAAGTACGAACCACCTCCAGCCCAGAACAAGCTAAATCCGCTGGAGATGGAATTTAGCCAGTTTGCTAAAACATTTTCTGAGTTAATTACAAACAACAAGCCTGAAAAAGCTCTTTTTAGCTCAGTTGGCGGAGTTAGCCCCCTGGCAGCCAGGGAGCTTCTGTACAGGGCAGGATGGCCGAACAAAGATCCTGATCAAGCCATTCCAGCTCTTTATGAAGAAATTAAAGATCTGTTTAGGAAGAGCGAAACAGGCAGTCTGCAGCCAGTAATGCTGCCTGATGAAGGAATCTATGCAGCGATCAATCTGGCTCACCTTCCTGAAGAAAAGCAGGATAAGTGGGAAAGTATAAATAAAATGCTAGATCACTTTTACAACAGGTTAATATCCAGGCACCGGGAAAAATTGCTTAAAGAACAGCTGCGCAGCACGGTCGAAAAACGCCTTTCTGCTTTGCTTAAGAAAAAGCGCCTGCAGAAAAAAGAGCTGCAAAATGCTGCTGATGCACCAAGGCACCGGCTCTATGGTGAAATTCTGCTCGCTTTCGGACACCAGGTCCCCAGGGGTGCAAGCAGTGCCAATCTGCCGGATATTTACAACCCGGACAGTGAGGTAACTGTTCCCCTTAAACCATCAAAAACAGCAGCAGCCAATGCCCAGGATCATTTTAACCGGTACCGCAAAGCCAAGAGCGGCCAGGAAAAGATCAAGAAACAGCTGAGGAAGACAAAATCCGAGGTTGAATACTGCCGCAGCCTCCTCTACACTATTGAAGATAACAACGCGGATGGATTGGAAGAAGTTAAGCAGGAAATGATTGAAAGCGGCCTGCTCAAGGAGAAGAAAAAAAAAAAAAAGCGCCCCTCAGCCGCTTAACTATGAAGCATCATCGGGCCGAACAATTTTGGTCGGCAGAAATAACCGCCAGAACGATTATATTACCTTTAAAGTGGCCGTACGCCGCGACACATGGTTACATGCAAAGGATATCCCCGGCGGCCATGTAATCTTAAAGGAAGCCCCTTACCCTCCTCCTGAAGAAGATCTCGAGGAGGCAGCATTTCTGGCCGCTTACCACAGCAAGGGGCGGGAAAGCAGCGCAGTGGCTGTCGATTACACTGAGGTGCGCCATGTCCGCCGCCGGCCGGGCGGAAAGCCGGGCTTTGTTTTTTATGAAAACTACAGCACTATTACCGTTAACCCCCGGGATGAAGGAATGCTTAAACGTTTCAACTTATAACTGTTTATCCTTCAACCAGTAAAGCGCTTTTATAAAATCATTGGGCAGTTTAGCTCTAAAGTTCATGGCTTTTCCACTGCGTGGATGATTAAAATGGAGGCGATAGGCATGCAGCGCATGAGCAGATATTAAATTTCCGGGCAGCTCACCTCTGTCACCTTTCGCGTAAACTTCATCTCCGACAACAGGATGACCCAGGTATGAAAGATGAACACGGATTTGATGAGTTCGACCGGTTTCCAGGTTTACCCTCAAAAGGCTATATTGTTCAAAATGCTTTAAAACCCGGTAACGGGTAACAGACTCACGACCTCCTTCAATTACAGCCATTTTCTTGCGGTGCCGGGGATGCCGGGCAATCGGCGCCGTAATAACACCTCTGAACGGCCTGATCTCTCCATGAACAAGAGCAATGTACTCGCGCTTTATTTTCCTGTTTTTAAGCTGATCGGATAGAGCCTGATGGGAGTGATCATTTTTTGCTGCAATAAGCAGCCCCGATGTATCCTTGTCCAGGCGGTGAACAATACCGGGACGCATAACCCCGCCTATACCGGATAAATCATTACAACAACTGAGCAGGGCATTAACCAGGGTCCCGCCATGATGACCCGGAGCAGGATGAACGACCATGCCCCGGGGTTTGTTTATAACCAGGAGGTCAATATCTTCATAAACAATATCCAGGGGAATTTTTTCTGGTTCAGGAATCGCTTTTTCGGGTGGCGGGATGGTGAGGGTAACACGGTCACCTGCCCTGAGGCGGTAATTTTTATCTGTGCAGACAGCCTGGTTTATTGCAACCCGACTGTCTTCTATTAGCCTTTGAACCCGGCTGCGGGACAGATCGTTTACCTGCCGGGTAAGAAAGGCATCAAGACGACTGCCCCGATCTTCAGCACCAGCGGTTAAAATTTCTTCCCAGGCAGGCTCCGTTCCGTTGTCATTCATTAGCATCTAATACCTTCAGTTCANTTNTTTTTTTCTATGACCCTTTTTCACGGGTTTATTTTTCGCTTTTGCCAGATTTTCACCGGTTATGAAATATAAACCGGTGGCCATAACGAGCAGGGCAACAAAGATCAGGGCCAGGCTGAAGAGCTGGGCGTCGGTCAGGCCAAGCCAGATCGCTTCACCATGCCGGAAAAATTCAGTGGTAAAGCGCAGCAGACCGTAAAGAGCGAAGAGCGCTACCGTCAGAAATCCAACAAAAGGACGAACCGGGCGTATTCTTTTCAAGATGAAAAATATAAGCAAAGATCCGATGAGTGCATAGAGCTGGACGGGATGACGTAAAATCTCATCACCGGGACTGACCGGCAGGGCCCAGGGAACATTTGATTCCATCCCGTAGCAGCACCCATTTAAAAAACAGCCCATCCGGCCGAATGCATAGCCCAGGGCCAGGTAGGGTGCCATAAAATCTGTCAGCTTGAGAAAACCAACTTGCCGCCAGCGGGACCATAAGTAAAGCAAAATTGTCGCCAGGAAAAAACCACCGTAAAAAGATAAACCTTCAAACTGGGTAAAAAATGCCGATAGGGGCTGGGTACTGTAGTAACTCCAGTTAAGGAGCATATAGAGGATTCTTGCTCCCAACAGACCACCCAGGCCGGCCACAATCACAGCTTCCAAAATATAGTCAGGATTAAATCTTTCCCGGGGAGCTTCCCTGTAAAGAAGAAGCGCAGATACTAAAATCGCCAGGGCAATCATTAAACCGTAAGAGTGAACGGTCAGGTTGCCCAGGGAAAAAATTTCGGGGTACATACAATCAGCTCCCTGTTCCTTTAAGATCCGGATTACGCCAAAAGGCAATCAGAAATATCCCTATGCCTATTACTATGGCAGAATCGGCAATATTAAATACCGGCGGCCAGATTGTGAAGTTAATGAAGTCAACCACGTAGCCTTCACTTAACCTGTCAACCAGGTTGCCGAGCGCACCGCCAAGCTGCAGAGATAAACCAAGACGCAGCCATTTATGATCTTCGGCCAAAAGCCGGTAATAGAAAATAATAAAAGCCCCGACTAAAACCGTGATAACTACAAAAAAAGCCGTCTGGTAGGGAAGCATGCCAAAAGCTGCTCCCGGGTTGCGAACATAAGTGATATATAGAAAGTTACTTATTACAGTAACAGATTGGCCAACTTCCATGGTCCGCACAATGAACTGCTTGGACAGCTGGTCAACCAGCATTACTGCAGCAACAATTAAAGTTAATCGCAAATGGCTACCTCCATTTATTGGCCCGCAAGTTCATTTACCACTTTACTGCAGCGGGGACAAAGCTCTTCGTCAGATTCAGTAATAATCCAGCAGCGCGGGCATTTATGTCCCGGTGCTGCTTCTACCAGGATATTGACCGGAACTCTATGTCCCGGGGTGGCCTGCTCTGGCGCCTGGGCACGACCGGCCTCAAGCTTTGCCGTTGATACAATGAAAAGAACAGGAAGATATGCGCTGTATTCACTGAGCAATTCATAGGTTGAACCATCGGCCCAGATTGTAACTGAAGCAGCCAGTGACCCGCCAATAATCTTTTCCTTACGAGCCTGTTCAAGAGCCCAGGTTACTTCTTCACGCACCTCCAGAAGACTCTGCCAGCGCTTATTTAAATCCTGGTTGTCCCAGGCAGGTTTAGGTACGGGCCAGTCGCTAAGCTGAACACTTTTCTGATGTTGGCCGGGCAGGTGCTGCCACATTTCTTCCGAAGTGAAAGTTAAAATCGGGGCCATCAGTTTTACCATCTGCTCCAGAATTAGCATCAGGGCTGTCTGGGCAGATCGCCGGGCCGGGTCATCAGGTGTCGAACAGTAAAGCCTGTCTTTAATAACATCCAGGTAAAAGTTACTCATATCCACCACGCAGAAGTTATGAATCGCATGGAAAAACTGGTGGTATTCATACTTCTCGTAAGCCCTGGTCACCTTTTCAACCAGGCCGTTCAGGCGGGAAAGGGCCCAGCGGTCAATTTCTTCCATTGCCTCAAATTCAACGCTGTTTTTAGCAGGATCAAAATCAGAACAGCTGCCGAGCAGAAAACGGGTAGTATTCCGAATCTTCCTGTAAACCTCGATCAGCTGCTTGAGAATATTCTCAGAAAGGTGGATATCGCTGGTGAAATCAGCCGATGATACCCAGAGCCGCAGGATATCTGCACCGTATTGCTTGATAATCTGCTCAGGGGCGATAACATTACCCATTGATTTTGACATTTTCTTTCCTTCACCGTCAACAACCCAGCCATGACTGAGCACAGCATCATAGGGCGGTTCACCTCTTGTTGCCACTGCTGTCAGGAGGGAAGAATGAAACCAGCCGCGGTATTGATCGCTTCCTTCAAGATAGAGATCTGCAGGCCAGCGCAGTTCGGGCCTGGTTTCAAGAACTGCATCATGGCTCGATCCTGAATCAAACCAGACATCCATGGTATCTTTTTCTTTCCGGAACTGATCATGGCCGCAGGAAGAACAGGTAGTTCCATCGGGAAGAATTTCTTCAGCTTCCCTGGTAAACCAGGCATTAGAACCTTCACGGCTGAAAAGATCGCTAACTGCCTCGATGGTATTTTCATTAATCAGGTGGGTATTGCAGGAGGTGCAGTAGAAAATCGGAATTGGCACACCCCAGACTCTCTGTCGGGAAATACACCAATCCTGTCTTTCAGCCACCATGTTATAAATTCTTTCTTCACCCCATGAGGGTGTCCAATTCACCTTATTAATCGCTTTTAAAGCTTCCCCTCGAAATCTATCAATAGATGCGAACCACTGCTCTGTAGCCCTGTAGAGCACGGGTTGTTTGCAGCGCCAGCAGTTTGGATACTGGTGCTCAAAATCGGACCTGTTAATCAGGGCATGATTTTTTTCCAGGTCTTCCGTCACCGCTTTACCACCCTGGTCATAGCGCATCCCTGAGTAAGGACCTGCTTCGTCGGTAAATATACCGCGATCATCAAGCGGGCTCAGCACCGGCAAATCATTAGCCTGGCCAATCTCAAAGTCTTCCTGGCCATGACCGGGGGCCGTATGCACACAACCTGTACCCTGTTCCAGGGTAACATGATCTCCGGTCAGCAGGATTGAATCACGTTCGTAGAGTGGATGCTTGCAGCGCATCCCTTTCAATTCAGTGCCTTTCAGCTTTTTAAGGACCGGCCACGGTTCTTCAGAGCCGGCCAGGCTTGAAACTTCTTCAAGCAGCCCTTCAGCCAGCAGGTAACGCTCAGAACCGGCATCAGCAAGGACATAATCAAGTTCGGGATGTACGGCAATAGCCAGGTTGGCAGGTATAGTCCAGGCCGTAGTGGTCCAGATCAGGCAGTAGGTATTTTCTATCCCCCCGAGCTTACCAAGATCGTCTGCCAGTGGGAACTTCACATAAATTGATTCCGAAATCTTGTTGCCGTATTCAATTTCAGCTTCAGCCAGGGCTGTTTCACAGCTTGCACACCAGTAAACCGGACGCATGCCTTTGTAGATATAGCCTTTCTTGGCCATGGTGCCAAATACTTTGACCTGGCGTCCCTCAAATTCGGGATGCAGGGTCAGGTAGGGGTTTTCCCAATCACCGCGGACACCTAATCTTTTAAACTGCTCTCGCTGAATATCTACGTATTTCATGGCATAGTCGTGACACATTTGCCGGAATTCTACATCGGATATTTCCTTGCGTTTTATTTTTTTGGTCTTAATAATTTGATGCTCAATTGGCAGCCCATGAGTATCCCAACCAGGCACGTAGGGGCAGTCAAATCCGCGCATGGTCTTATATTTATTGATGATATCCTTGATGACCTTGTTTAATGCGGTCCCCATATGGATATCCCCGTTAGCATAGGGAGGGCCGTCATGAAGGATGTATTGCTCAGCGCCTTTCCTGTTTTCCCGGGCCATCTGGTTAATATCCATTTCATCCCATCTCCTGAGCATTTCCGGCTCACGATTGGGTAGATTTGCCCGCATGGGAAAGTCGGTTTTAGGTAGGTTAAGTGTGTCCCGATAATCCATTTTATACCATTCTCCTTTGTATGGTTTAATATTGATTAAATATTATATTTTTATCATCTCTTTTGCCAGGGAAAACTGAATGCTTAATCCATATTCCTAAATAAAAAAACCCGTCCCGAAAGGGACGAGTTTGTAACCCGTGGTACCACCCTCCTGGCTGCACAGTAAAAACTGTAAGCCACTCTGAATAACCGTTAACGGCGGTTTACCGTCCGCGTCTACTCTCCTGAACGTGGATTTGGGGCGGAAACTCCCGGATGATAATAAGCGAGATTGCTTAACCGGACTCTCACCTTAAACCGGCTCTCTGCATAAGCATGAAACACGCTTAACTGTTCCGTTCATCGCATCTGCGGTAGATTGTAGCATGTTCAAGCAATAAAATCAATTAAATTTGCTTAAGTTTAGAACTCTGGATCTCTGTCATAGTCATCATCAGGGCCAAGCTGAAATTCAGGTTCAGGCTCCAGATCTTTCTCGGAATCAACTTCGAACTCCGTATCAATCTCAGTCTCTGCCTCGGGTTCAGAATCGTTCTCGAGTTCCGGTTTGAAATTCATCTCATATATATTGTCAGTTTTTTTCTTCTCCGGTTCTTCTTCTCTGGATTCTTTCAGGTCATGACTCATGGTCTTTTCAAATTCGCCTGTCATTTCAGGTTGCTCTTGATCCTTGCCGGACTGATCCAGCCAGTCTTCACTTTCCAGGTTAGACAGCTGGGCCTCAATAAAAGCCCGGAAACGCATTTTGAAAAGCTGAGCCTGCTTGAACAGCTCTTCTTGTTCGGAAATAACACTTTTTGCCCGCTGCCGGGCATCATCAACAGTCTGCTTTGCTTCTCTTTCAGCTTCGCGCCGGATCAGCTCTGCTTCACGCTTGGCATTGTTTTTTACTTCATCAGCAGTTTCCTGGGCCACAACAATTGCATTATGCATGGTTTCTTCCAGCTTATGATAATTTTTATTTTTCTCTTCCATCTGGCTGAGTTTTTCTTTTAGCTCACTGTTTTCACGAATCATTCCTTCCAGATCTTTGGCAACCTGATCCAGAAAATCGTCAACATCCTCAATATCATAACCGCGAAACGCACGTTCAAATTCTTTCTCTTGTATATCCATCGGTGTAATGCTCAATTTTAGCCCTCCCTGTCGGCATAAAATAAATATTACTTATGCTGGAAAACTTCGACAATAAGCCTGCTTTTCCTGCTTTTCAACTGTATTTTTTCAATTTTAACCGTATTCGACCTTTACGGGTTTCACCTTCTACAGATTCAATTAAAAGTCTACCCCGACCTTTAAGAGAAACCTGGTCACCTTCGTTAAGCTGAATAGAAGGAGAATTAATTGGTTTCCAGTTCACGCTCACCGCGCCTCCTTTTACAAGAAGGACCACCCTGGACCTTGAAACTCCAAAACCGATTGATATAACAGCATCCAGCCGCATACTGGCCACAGTTCCACTAATATTCTTTCCATCATCCTTTGAAAGAGGCAGATGTTCTGGATCAACAACCTCGCAGCTTACCGTAACCCGTCCGACCTGAAGCAAGTTGGAACAGAGAAAATCGGCCTTGGCATCTTCCACAAAAACTGCTGCCCCACCATCTTCAAATAATACAATATCCCCGATTTGATCCCTTTTTAAGCCAAGTCCTAAAACAGCGCCGAGCAAATCGCGGTGGCTGATTTCATCGTTATTCCCTGTCCAGTTAACTTTAACGGCCTTGACTGGAGGGAGTAAAGACTTTTGCTGGGCGGGAAAGATTGAAAGAGCTTTTCTTTCTGCCCGCGGGTACCCACCGTAAACCGTATAAGAGAGTTCAGACTTATTCTTCAGAACCGCCTCAGCCAATTCAAGTTGACGTGGATCAAGAAAGGGGGTATTTATAACCCTGTTTCCATGAACCTGCTCAAGCTTGCGCTCGAAATGCTGCATCCATTTTTTTTCTGTTTCAGAAGGAGAGGTAGACTGTATAGTACTCACGTCCTTTAAAAGTATAGATGTCGATAAAGCGCCTGCTGCAAAATCCTAACCAGGATCAGCAGGACAATCGGTGAAAGATCAAGGTAGCCCATGCCCATTTTGATTGAAGGTATTACCGAACGCAGCGGGGCCAACACCGGCTCAGTTACGCCATATAAAAACTGATAAATCATGTTCACTGTGGGATTTCCTCCACCACCACCCATCATAAACCAGGACATAATAATCCTGCCAAGTAAAATGAAGTAATAGATTCGAAGAAACATCAATAATCCTTCTGCCAAAATATTAATTATAATCACCTACTTATTAAAAGTTATTCGTTTTGCTAAGCCATACTCAACTGCGTTTACCTGCCTGGACTTTATGCTTGCTTCAGTTTTCTTCAGTAGAATCTAAAGTATACATGGCAGCAAAGACTTACAGTTACTTTTAATCAAAAAGAGCGCTGCCGACTCGAATAATTGTAGCGCCTTCTTCTATGGCTACCATATAATCGTTAGTCATGCCCATTGAAAGATGCTCAAGGTTATAATCTGTGCTGCTGTACTGATCACGCAGACGGCGAAGTTCCCTGAAAAAAGGCCTTGTTGATTCCGGGTTGTCATAAAATGGCGCCATGGTCATTAGACCTTTGACATTAAGGTGTTCGTAAATCTTAATTTTTTCCAGGAATCCGGGCAGCTCTTCTGGGGCAAGACCGAACTTGCTTTCTTCCCCGGAAGTGTTAACCTGCACAAGAACGTTAGCCGTCAAATTAAACCTTTCTCCGCATCGCTGAAGAGCTTTAGCCAGCGATAAGCGATCAAGCGAGTGAATCAGGGCATAGTAAGGTAAAACGTCTTTCGCTTTATTAGATTGCAGGTGCCCGATAAAGTGCCAGTTTAGCTCGGGAAACTGCTTTATTTTTTCTTCTGCTTCCTGTACCCTGTTTTCACCAAAATCTTTGATGCCAACTTTAGCAGCTTCTTTTACCTCATTTAAACCAAAATACTTGGTAACGGCAACAAGTTGAATATCCTGTGGATCGCGACCGGCGCGGGCAGCTGCCGCTTCTATATTTTCAAGCAGCTTTTTATAATTATCTGCCAGCATNTTAATTNTCCTTTCCCTNCTGAAAGTTACAGCTTAAAGTTTCAATTCAGGCGCTGTCCTTCTTCGACCAGGTCGGGTCGGGTTATAACCAGGCTGTACTGGCTAAGGCCTTCAACCATTACCTGGTCATCCTGCTGCCTGACCACCGTAACCGGCTGGAAAAGGACCCTTCCTCCCTGGTTGATATAAACACCCAATTTTCCTTCTTCATTTTCATATAAAGCGTCTACTGGAATTATTATACCGTGATCCCGCAAATATAGTAAAGAAGCCTCAGCATACCTGACCTGATCAAAACCGGGCAGCTGCCTATCAATGATATAGGTTATTCGAACTTCCTGTTCGTCTTCTTCAATATCATAATGTTCGCGCCTGGCTGTAACCATTTCGCCCGGCGCAAAGTCAAAAACGAATTCTACGCTGGTCAGTTCAGCAATAGTTCTACCAGGATGCAAAGGCATTTTTATGCTGTAATACCAGTCCCAGTTATCAACTATTTTTATCAGGGGCTCTCCTGCTTCAACCAGGTCTCCCTCCGAAATATTATGTCCTGCCGGCTCAGCAGCTTCAAGATATAAGGGACCATCATAATGCTCCCAGCCATCGACATAATGAGATACAAACCCTGCTGTTTCAGTGTGCAGCACCAAAATTTCAGCGAACGATTCCATCGCCGGCAGATCTTCCTGTTCCGCTTCACCCTCTATTATTTCCTCCCTTAATTCTATTTCCCCTGTAAATTGATCTATTTCCTCTGCCGTCTCATCAGCTTCATCTTCTGCCCGAAAAAAAACCTGCCAGTAATTAAAAAGCTGATCCCTGAGATCCTCATCCGGTCCCTGTTGATCAGAACCACGCAGGTTATCCATCTCATCCGGAGTTAGAACGCCAAAGGTAACCAGTTCTTTTCCTGCTGCTATTCTTTTGCCTGAGGGAGCCATAGCCAGGATCATGCCATCATTCGGTGCCGTGATCACTTCTTCACGGCGGGTTATGAATCCTCTGACATCTGTATCACGCTGGATATATCCGAGCTCGGCTTCAGTTATTTGTAGTCGCCAGGCCAGGTATTGATCTCCCAGCCAATGATAGCCGAGCTGAGCAATAATGACCAGCGCCATAAGCAGCAGTACATAAAAAACAACAGCCTGCTTTAGGTTTTGAAAACTAAAGCGCTTGCCTTCCCCGGAAAGGACTTCAAATCCTTTTTTCTTAGCCTTGTTAGCCCTGGTGCTCTTTTTTGCCAAACCCTTTTCCCCCTGCTTATAACTTTAAAGCGGCAAAACCGATCATTCTGCCTGTACTGCCAAAATCACGTCGATATGAATAGAACAACTTTTTATTACAAGATGTACAGAGTGAACTATAATCCAGGTTATCTTTTTTAACTCCGCACCTGTGCAGCTGCGTCCTGTTAATCTCTTTCAAATCAAGTTTGTAGGTACCGTCTGCTTGAGTCTCCATGTAAGGCTGCTCGTTCCAACCGGCCAAAGCAAACTTATTTGCAGTATCAGAATCTACCTGGTAACAATCCCTGCAAATTGACGGGCTTAAAGCAGCGAGTAAATTTTCGGGCTGTATTCCGTATTGTTTTTTTATAAAATCTATTACCCTGGGCCCGATTTCACCCAGGGTGCCTCTCCATCCTGCGTGAGCCAAAGCCACCAGTGGCTTTTCAGCTGAAACAATATAAATCAGCATGCAGTCTGCAGCATATGCGGCAAGAGGCAGGCCTTTCTTTGTTGTAACCAGGGCATCACATTCCCTGCGGGCACTGCCTGGAAAGGCTCCTTCACCATGGTTGGACGAATCAAACACGGCAAGGTCTGTTCCATGCACCTGGATGGCAGAAACAGTTTTCCTGTAATCATAATTAAATATATCAAAAAAACGACGCCTGTTTTCAATAACGTTTTCTGCACTGTCTTTAGTATGAAATGCTGTATTAAGTGATGCTGAAGGACCTGTGCTGCAGCCCCCGAGGCGGGTAGAAAAACCGTGATCCACTACCCCGCTTTTAGCCAGGAGGGTTGACTGCAGGTAAGGTATAGCTGTTTTATTGTATAGCTTAAATTTAATCGCCTCATTTATTAAATCTATATCAATTGCTATCGCAGGCCTTCGCTCGGTGTTCGACACAACTGTCGGTCGGCTTGCTCCCAGATCACAGCCTGACCGGCTCTCAGGGAACCGGGCAGGTCAATCAGGCGCTGGTTACGTGAACCGCGATAGGCCAGGTTATAATCCTTTTCAGCATGGAGATATGGCCCGTCTACCAGCAGGTATGCTGAATTTAAAAGGAAATATATATCCTGGTCCGAATTACTGGCTGCCAGCAGCTGTTCAAATGTATAACCGCTGTAAAGGACCAGGTTGAGGCTGCGGGAAACAATTTCCCTGGCAAGGGCCGCCGCTGCCGGAGCCTGCTCGAATGGTTCGCCTCCCGAAAAGGTTACCCCATCCAGGAAACGACAGCTGTCTATAATATCAATCAACCCGGTAGCAGTAATTTCATATCCGGACCCAGGATCATGTGTTTCCGGGTTATGGCACCCGGGACAGCAGTGAGAACAGCCCTGGAAGTAAACTGAAAGGCGTACTCCCGGGCCATCTACAATGCTGTCTTTTTGAATACCGGCAATCCTCAGTTTCATCTTCTATCCCCGGGCACCAGGTGCACCCGCCTGTCAGTAAGCTCTTTATATTTTGCTTCATTAAAACGCTCATCGGTGGAAAGGTAACCGGTAATGCGACGAATTCTCCTGATATCAGGGCTATCGCATTCCGGGCAGGTCTGGTTGAAAACCCCGCTGAATGAGCAGTTGCGGCATTCATCCAGTGGATAGTTAATACCTCCATAGCCAACGTCAGACTCAGCCATACTGCGGATAATCCGCTCAACTGCTTCAACGTTGTGAACCGGGGGAGCTTCAAGTTCGGTGTAGCTGATATGCCCGGCATTACAAAGACTATGAAATTGCCCTTCGGCGGATATTTTATCAAACATCGACATGGCATAATAAACCGGGATATGGAAAGAATTGCTATAATACTCCCTGTCGGTAACACCGGGAATTGTACCGTAACGTTTGCGATCCATGGCTACAAAGCGACCGGCCAGACCCTCGGCCGGGGTGGCAACAAGGACAAAGTTAAGATCATATTCATCGCCATAACTATCAGTTCTGCGCCTCATATGCTCGACAATTTTCAGGCCAAACTCAAGGGCCTCGGCATCTTCACCGTGATGTTTGCCGATTAAGGCCTGCAAAGTTTCTGCCAGACCGATAAAACCGATAGCCAGAGTTCCATGCTTTATAACTTCCCTGATTGAATCATCCGGGCCCAGCTTGTCAGAATCAAGGTAAAGCTTCTGCCCCATCAGGAAAGGTAGATCTCGAACCCGCAGCCTGGAAAGCACTTCAAAACGGTGCAGAAGCTGCCGGGAGGCAGTTCGCATCAACCGATCAAGCTGAATAAAGAACAGGTCCTGTTGTCCACGGCATTCCAGGGCAAGCCGGGGCAAATTCAATGTTACCGGAGCGATATTGCCCCGTCCTGCGGACACCTCGGGACCGTGACGGTTGGCAATAACCCGGGTACGGCAGCCCATGTAAGAAACCTCGTCACCGTAAGCCCGGTTATAGGTTGTATCCATGAAACTAAAAGTAGGATTCATCCTGCGTGCTGCAACTTCAATCGCCAGTTTAAATAGATCATAATTTGGATCATTTTCGTTGTAGTTCGCACCACTTTTTACCCTGAAAACAAGGTTGGGGAAAATTGGGCTTTCGCCACGACCCAGTCCACGTTTGAAAGCTTCGAGGACGGCTCTCGATACCATTCTTCCTTCTTCCGTAGTATCCGTCCCAAAATTAATGGAACTAAACGGAACCTGGGCCCCGGCCCTGCTGTGCATTGTATTAAGATTGTAAATCAAACCTTCCATAGCCTGGTAAATCTCTTCGTATTCAGGTAGATTTTTAAGTTCCCGAATTACTTCACCCATGCTGCGATCAAAATGAGGGAAGCTTTGACCTCCGAACATATCGTTCTGGTTACTCTGAAGTATGATCGCTGCCTGGGCTGCAGCTGAAGCTATCCTTTTGGGAGGGCGGATATAACCATAACCTGTGTTAAATCCTTCCTTTAACATACTGGAAAGATCTATCTGCAAACAATTTAGTGTTTTGCTGTAGTAATCGAGATCATGAATGTGCATGCTGCCCTCATCATGGGCACGGGCATATTCTTCAGGCAGCATATTGCTTAAGTAATACTGTTTACTGGCTGCAGTTGCTATCTGCAGCATTTTGGCTGAAGGTGAATTGCTAACGTTGGCGTTTTCACGGCTGGTCTCAATCAAGATGTCTTTAACAACATCCATCAGCTCAGATTTGCCGTCACGAATACGTGTCCGGCGATCACGATAAAGGATATATGCTTTTGCGGTACGGGCATGACCATTTTCAATCAGGGCTACTTCAACTTCATCCTGCACCTCTTCCACGGAAGGTACAACCCCGTTTTGAGATTTCTCTTCAAGGCTTTTAACTACCTGACTGGTCAGATTTTCTGCGATACCGCGATCACTTCCGCCAACCGCTTTAGCCGCTTTGAAAATCGCATCGGTAATTTTTTCCGGATCAAATGTTACCACTCGCCCATCACGTTTGCGAATTTCCATGAATTTGCTTTTAATCTCTGTGTCTTTACCAGCCTTTGTCGTTACTGCATTGTCATTCAACTTAAATAACCTCCCTGTTTAGAACAGTAATCAGAATCGGGGATTCAGAAAACATTAATACCAGTGAAAACATATTTATAAAGAATATGGCTGCGATTACTTACCCTTAATTCCGGATCAAGAACTCTTCTTTTCCTCAAGCATTTCTTCCAACTCGGCTTTAAATGTTTCTACGTCTGGAAACTGGCGAAAAACCGAGGCAAAACGGACATATGCCACTTCATCAATAGCCTTAAGCTCTTTTAAAATGATGTCACCGATCTTATCAGCAGGGACTTCCTTCGGATAACTGGAACGTAAATCCTGCTCCAGCTTTTCAACAACTTCTTCCCAGCGGGAAAGAGGAATATTTCTTTTCTGGCCGGCTAAAACAAGCCCCTTCAAAATCTTGTTAGGATCAAAGAGTTCCCTTCGTCCATCACGTTTCACAACCACGATCGGTTCTTCTTCCATTTTTTCCATGGTTGTAAATCTGTTCTCACAGCTGATACACTGTCTCCTGCGCCTGATTGAAGATGCATCCTGGGTGGAGCGGGAATCGACGACCCGGGTGTCGATTTCACCGCAATAGGGGCATTTCATAAATTTGTACTCCCCTCAATATATTGCATTTGTTACATTATAGAGCACTATATATTGTGTGTAAACCCCTATTTTCACTTTTTTACAATCTTTTTTAATCGGTCAAAATACCGCTCAACTAATGGCCCAATCTTAATGTTTTCAATAGAGGGTTTTAGCTTAAGGTTTTTAAATCTAACCTAAAAGCAAAGTGTAAGGGCGGCTTTACCTGCTGCTGTTTAAATCGTTAGAAGAGCTGATGCTGCGATGAAACAGGTTTATAAAGCGGCAGGTTAAAACCTATATTAATAATGCTAAGTAATACAAGAAACCCGGCGCGCAGTTTGCTCTGCGCGCCGGGCCTGATAAATCTTGAGATTTTATTACTTAGCCTGGTTTATTCGTTTACAATCTTGTTATGCTGCTGCCAGCGTGACCAGGCCGGCGCATCCAGGTTTTCACCCCGGGCATAGGCACTGCTTCCAACTGCGGCCAGTCTCGGCTTGGAGCTTTCCTTCTTGGTTGTAAAGCCGGTAGCTATAACAGTAACTCTAACCGTATCCTGATAGTTTTCATCAATTACTGCACCGAAGATAATGTTAGCGTCGGGATCGGCAAACTCGGCCACAATCTCAGCTGCTTCATGTACTTCATGCAGGCTGATATCCGTTCCGCCGGTGACATTAATTAACACACCTCTTGCTCCTTCTATGGAAGTTTCCAGCAGCGGGCTGTTAGTGGCTGATTTAGCTGCTTCAACGGTACGGTTTTCACCACTACCCTGCCCTACGCCCATCAGGGCGGGGCCGGTTTCTGACATAATTGTGCGAACATCGGCAAAATCAAGGTTAATTAAACCGGGTACGGCAATCAGGTCAGATATTCCCTGGACACCCTGCCGGAGCACATCATCTGCCACCCTGAAAGCTTCAAGGATTGGTGTTTTCTTTTCAACTATCTGCAGCAAACGATCGTTAGGTATTGTAATCAGTGTATCCACACTCTCTTTGAGGGCCCTGGCTCCTTCTTCAGCTTGCTGCTTACGCTTCCTGCCTTCAAATGAGAAAGGTTTTGTTACCACCCCGACAGTTAAAGCACCAATTTTTTGCGCAACTTCTGCAATTATCGGAGCAGCGCCGGTTCCTGTTCCTCCACCCATGCCGGCAGTAATAAAAACCATATCTGCGCCTTTTAGCATATTCTCGATATCATCGCGGCTTTCTTCCGCAGCTTTGTACCCAATTTCAGGGTCTGCCCCTGCACCGAGTCCCTTAGTAAGCTGTTCACCGATTTGAAGCTTTGTTCCGGCATTAGCCAGGTACAGAGCCTGTGCATCGGTGTTCACAGCACAAAAATCCACTCCCTGCAAACCTGCAGCTATCATTCTATTCACGGCATTACTGCCTCCGCCACCTACACCAACAACTTTAATAGAAGCATATTGTTCCATTTCAATATCAAACTCAATCATCAAAAGCACCTCCTGTAATTGGCATGCTCTTTTAGTCTACTATATCTGTCATCCAGTCCTTAATACGCTGCCAGAGCCCCGGCCCGCGTTTTTTGTTCGGTCTGCTTACTTCCTGAACAAACATCCTCGGCTGGTAACGCTGCACGTAGTATAGCAGTCCGACTACCGTTGAATAAGTAGGATTTTGAACGCCTACTGTTTCAAATTCAGCCAACCTGATCTGGTCTGTTTCAAAAAAATGACGGGAAGCTTCAACTATATCTTTCATTGATGAAACTCCGCCATGCAGAACCAATCCTGCCGGAGGCAGGTAAGGCCAGCCCATTTTTATCATTTCTTCTCTGATAATTTGTAAAATTTCATGTACCCTCGGCTCAATAAATGATGTGAGCTCTCTTTCCGACACCAGCCTGAGCTCATTACTGCCCACAGTTTTAATTTCTATTTTTGGTTCGCTTTCCGTATCTGAAATCAAGGCCGAACCATGCTCTTTTTTCAGTTCTTCAGCTTTGAAATGGTTAATCCTTAAACCGGCAGCCAGGTCGGTTGTAATATGATCACCGCCAACCGGGGCTACTGCCATTTTTTGCAGCTTACCATGCTGAAAGAGTGCTATCTCTGTTGTCCCGCTGCCAATGTCAACCAGGAATACTCCCAGGTCCCTTTCATCAGGTGAAAGATAAACTTCCGAATTGGCCATCGCCTGCAAAATCAACCCGTTGATGGTTATTCCAGATCTGTTTACACAGCGTAACAGGTTGTGAAGAGAAGTGATTAAGCTGCTTACAACCAGGGCATCAACCTCAAGCCGCACCCCGAGCATGCCGACGGGATCTCTTATTCCCTCAAATCCATCGACAATATACTCACGGGGAATGATATCGACAATTTCACGGTCCATGGGCAGGGCAACAACTTTTGCCGCCTGCATTACTCTTTCGACATCATCTATGCGGATTTCCCGATCTTCAGCAGTAACAGCTACAACACCACGGTTATTAATCAATTCCATGTTCAGACCTTTCAGCCCAACATAAGCTGAATCAATTTTGAAGCCAGCCATTCTTTCTGCTTCTTCGATTGCAGCCACAATTGATTCCACCGTCTTGTCGAGATCGACAATCACACCTTTTCGCACACCATCGGAAGGGCTCAGACCTAAACCGATAATGTTCACAGTACCATCGGGACGGGGTTCGCCGAGCCCAACCCTTAC
>SL_8KL_010_SEDDRAFT_10000639_pt1 | contig 30663 bp, 24 predicted proteins | sample SodLakKL_010_SED_4_FD_11160 | JGI IMG/M metagenome (IMG submission 11160)
AAGGCCTACGCCCAGGAGCTCTACGACAAGCTCGGGGTGCGCAACCGGGCCGGCGCCGTCGCAGAGGCGGGCAAGCTCGGACTCCTCTGACGCCGACGCTCTCCCCGTCCACGGCCCCGTCCACGGCCCCGTCCGTGGCCCCGTCCGCGGCCCCGTCCGCGGCCCCGTCCTCGGGACGCCGTCGGGCTCGGGGCCGGCAGACCATCGCGGTACCCTCGGCGGGTCAGGGGAGTCCCCTCCCCGTCAGTGAGGTGGGGTGCAGGTGACCGCGACCGTCTACGCCGTTGCGAACCAGAAGGGTGGGGTGGGCAAGACCACCACCACTCTCAACATCGCTGCCGCGATGGCCGAGCTGGGCGCGGCCGTGCTGGTCGTCGACCTCGACCCGCAGGGCTGTCTCACCTTCTCGCTCGGCTACGACCCCGACGCCATCGAACCGTCGCTCAACGACACGATCGTCGGACGGGCGGCCCTGGCGGACATCATCATCCAGCAGGGGCAGGTCGACATCGTGCCGGCCAACATCGATCTCGCCGGCGCCGAGGTGACCCTGCTGTCGCGGACCGGACGGGAGTACCTGCTGCGGGGTGAGCTCTCCGAGCTGACGGACAGCTACGACGTGGTGCTGGTCGACTGCGCGCCATCGCTCGGGGTGCTGACGATCAACGGTCTGACCGCGGCCGACCAGGTCCTGATCCCCGTGCAGTGCGAGACCCTGTCCCACCGTGGGGTCAGCCAACTGCTGGAGACGATCCACGACGTGCAGCGGTTGACGAACCGGACGCTCGAGGTGCGCGGTCTGGTCGCGACCATGTTCGATCCGCGGCCGCGGCACACCCGTGAGGTCCTCCGCGACCTGCTGACGCGCTACGAGCTGCCGCTGGTCGGCCCACCGGTGCGCAAATCCATCCGGTTCGCGGAGTCACCGACGGTCGGCACGACGCTGGTCGGATCCGGCACCGAGGTGCCGGGGACCTCTGCCTACCGGGCTATCGCCCGTGAACTGCTCGGCCTCGAGGTGGACGGAGAGCTCCTGGCAGCCGCCGGTTGGGCCGACGAGCAACGCGACGAGATCCTCGGGCTGCTCGACCCCGAGGTCGCCCGATGAGCGTGACCGATCGTCGTCCCGGCTCCTCCGCCGCCTTCGATCGGATCACCCCACCCCAGCCGCGGGACCGCATGCGACGGGACGGTCTCGGCAAGGAGGCGCTGTACTCCACGGCGCCGAGCGCCGCGCCGACGACCCAGGTCGACCTGCACTGCCGGCGCTGTGACGTCCGCTTCGGTCTTTCGGTGTTGGCCTGCTGCCGTTTGCTCCGTCCCCCGGTCCTGGTCGATCCGTTACGGCGGCGGGTCTGGACCCGGTGTCCCGCCTGCGATCGCTACGCCTGGATCGACGTCAGCGCTGGGCAGGCGCTCAGGGTCCTGCGTGCCCCGCGCCGCGGCGGCTGAGCTGCCCCGCCGCGCCGCCGGAGATCCTCGCGGTTTCGCCGGTCGGATCGCAACCAGGTCGCCAGGAGGTGGTCGATCGGTTGCGATCCGAGAGGTCTACGGGCCGGACGGCTCCGGTCAGGGCAGGTGCTCGACCCGGACCCGACGGGCGCGCTGCGGTTGCCCCTTGCCCCGCGCCTCCTCGCCCCGGCTGGTCGCAGTGACTCCGGGGGTGGCCTCCTGAGCCGACCGACGTCCGGCTGAGCTGTCGCGGCTCGTACCACCACCGCGGGAACGGTTGCCCGCCGCGCGGCCGCCGCCGGTGCTCCGGCCGCCGCCGGTGCTCCGGCCGCCGCCGGTGCTCCGGCCCTTGGCGCTGCGGGTCGCGACGTCAGGCTTGTGGTCGCTGCCCCCATCCTCTGCGGTCCCACGGTTGCCGCTGTTGCGGGGCCCGGCCCCGCCGCGGTCATCGACCGGGTCCTGCTGGCCTGCGGCCTTCGTGCCCTCCCCACGGCCGCCGCGGGCACGTCCGCGGGCGCGGGTCCGGCCGGAACCGGAGGCCTGCCCCTTCGGCATCGGCGCCTCGGCCTCGGTCGCCGAGGTGTCCTGGTCCGGCGTCGCTTCCGACGGGGTCGGCTCACCCTCGGTGGTGGTGGCCCCTCGGGTGCGGGTGCGGGTGCGGGTGCGGGTCAGGGTGGGCGCGGCGTCGGAGCTCGTCTCGGCTCGCCGTGGCTCCTCGGTCGCCTCGGGTCGTGCGCTCTCGGCGGCCTCGGGTCGTGCGTCCCGACGACGACGATCGCGGTCGGCATCGCGGTCGCGGCCGCGACCTTCCCGCTCGCGTCCCCCCTTGGGCCGGCCGTCGGTGCTGCCGCGCCGCCGCTGGCGGTCCTGGCTCGCGTCCTGGCTCTCCTGGGCCTTCGGGCCCTCGTCGCCGCCGCTCGCCCGGCCGCTGCTGGCGACGGCCCCCGCGGTGGCCGCGGCGGCGGCCGTCGCAGCCACCGCGGACCGGCCACCCTTCCTGCCCCGGTCCTGGCCACCATCCGAACGCCGTGACCGCCCGCTGCTGCGCCGCTGGTCCTCGCGTTCGCGGCCCTCTGCGACCTGGTGGTCCCAGGGGCGCGTGGTCGGCAGGTTGAACAGCTCCTCCAGCACCGGCGAGGTGGAGAACACCTGCAGCAGCTCGGAGTCGGTGGCCTCGACCTTCTTGCGGATGACGTTGAGGCGGTCGACCTCGTTGAACTCGGCGAAGGTGATCGCCTTGCCCGACTCGCCGGCCCGTGCCGTTCGACCGATGCGGTGCAGGTACATCTTCTCGTCGTCGGGGCAGTCGTAGTTGACGACGTGGGTGACCCCATGGACGTCCAGTCCGCGTGCCGCCACCTCCGTGGCGACCAGGACCGTGGCCTTGCCCGCGCGGAACCGGTCGAGGTTCTTCTCGCGCTGGGACTGCCGGAGGTCCCCGTGGATCGCGATGGCGGGGGTGTCGAGCTCTTCGAGCTCGTTGACCAGGCGGTCGGCCATGTGCTTGGTGCGGACGAAGACGTAGACGCCTCCCCGGTCCTCCTCCTGCAGGATCCGTGCCAGGAGGCGTGGCTTGTCCATGCGGTGGACCTGGAAGAAGTGCTGGGTGACGTTGTCCGCGGTCGTCTTGACCTCGTGATCGGCGCGGGTGAACGTGGGGTGATCCATGTACCGGCGCGCGAGCTTCACGATCGGCGTGGGCATCGTCGCCGAGAACAGCATCGTGTGACGGTCCGTCCCCTGACAGGCCTCCACCAACCGCTCGACGTCGGGGAGGAACCCCATGTCGAGCATCTCGTCGGCCTCGTCGAGCACCAGCTGTGTGACGTTGCTGAGGTCGAGGTTCCCACGGTTGAGGTGGTCGAGTAGCCGGCCGGGTGTGCCGACGACGACGTGGACGCCGGTGGTGAGGGCGTCGATCTGCTCGTCGTAGCCGACCCCGCCATAGACGCTGATCGAGCTGATGTCGAGGTTCGTCCCGATCCGGAGGTCCTCGTGGACCTGCAAGCAGAGCTCACGGGTTGGGACGATGACCAGCGCCTGGGTCACGGATCGCGACGGGTCGAGGCGCTGCAGCAGCGGGAGCCCGAAGGCGAGCGTCTTGCCGGTGCCCGTGCGCGCCTGGCCGATGAGGTCGTGGCCCTCGAGTGCCAGCGGGAGCGTCAGCTCCTGGATCGGGAAGGGGTGGGTGATGCCGCCGGCTTCGAGCGCGTCGCAGAGCGCCGGGTGGACATCGAGGTCTCGGAAGGTCTTGGTCACGTGCATCTCTCATCCGGGCGATCCCCGGCGAGGTCGAGTCGGTGCACACGCCTGGCGATCGCTACTGGTCGTTGTCGCGTCATCGCGACGGTGGCGGCACACGCTGCCCGCGGCTGCGAGGCCATCGGTGCCTGGGCGTCGATCGTCCCGCCACGCTCGGCGGCGGAGGCCTGGGATGCGTTCCCTGGGGCCGTGCTGACCATCCACGATGGCGTGGAGGGTAGCCCACCCTGGCCGCGGCCCGGGGACGCGGCGCCGTCACCGCCCGGCTACTAGCGTCGACGCTTCCCGCACCCCGGAGCCGCGTGGTGGAAGCGTCGTTGCACCGAGCCGAGCGGCTCGTGCTGCGCTACCTCGACCACGTGCGGAGCCACGAGCCGGTCGAATCGACCCGGATCGGCATGACGGAACGCAACGGCTCCCTGCCCGACCTGGCGCCCACGGCGCTCGCGGCGCGCAGCCGTGACCTGGCCGTCCTGGCGGCCGAGGTGGGGTCGGCGGCTCGCGAACTGTCCGTGGCGCCGGGCAGCGCAGCGCGTGAGGCGCGGGGTGATCTGTCGCTGCTGGCCGCCGAGATCGAGTTCCGCCGGTTCCAGCTGGACGTGCGTCCCCGGCTGCTGCTGGATCCCCTGGCGGTGCTGGACACGATCGCGGCCGGTATCCATGAGCTGCTGGGGTGGGACGACGGCACCCGGGAGGACCGGTGCGCCCGCCTCGAGGCCGCGGCCCAGCGTGCCCGTCGTGTGCCGGTGCTCCTGGAGCAGGCCGGTGGCCTGCTGGCGTCGGCTCCCACGCCGCACCTGCAGGTGGCGCTGCAACGACTCCCGGGCCTGCTCGAGTTGGTGCGCCACGTCCTCCCGGGTCGGGCCGACCACCTGGGGGTCGATGTGTCACCCGCCCGCGACGCGGGCGAGGTCGCCGCCGAGGGTTTGGAGGCCTACGCGGCGCTGCTCGACGAGCTCCGCGGTGACCAGCCGGGGGAGTGGCGGCTCGGGCCGGAGCAGCACGCGACCCTGCTGCGCTCCGCTCTGGGCACCGTGATGTGGCCGGCACAGATCGAGGATCGCGCCCGCACCTGGATCGGAGAGACGCGGGCGCGGCTCGTGGAGCTGGCCGGAGCCACCTGGTCGCAGCGCTGGCCCGGCGTGCCGCGGCCCGAAGATGACGACGCCCTCATCCGCCGGACCCTCGAGGCCATCGCGCGCACCGCGGTGTCACGCGACGAGCTGCTGGTGGAGGCCCGGCGCGCGATCGCGGAGGCCCGGGCCTTCGCCGCCGGCTCCGGGCTGACCGATGTGCCACCCGCCGAGCGGCTGCGGATCCGGGAGGTCCCCGCCTACCTGCGGGGCCTGGCGGTCGCCTTCGTCACCCAGCCCCCGCCGCTGCGCCCGGAGACCGGTTGCACCTACTACCTGTCACCGATCCCCTCGGGTTGGGACGGCGCGCAGGCGGCCGCCTTCCTCAGGGCCTACACCCCCGCGGCCCTGCGTTCACTGGCCATCCACGAGGGATACCCGGGGCACGTGGTACAGCTCGAGCACGCCACCCGGCACCCTAGGCTGGCTCGACGCCTGCTCGCTCGGCCGGTGTTCGCCGAGGGGTGGGCGGTCTACATCGAGCGTGAGGTGGTCCGCGCTGGCTTCGCCGAGGACGGCGCCTCGACCGTGTCCGCGGCTGACTACCAGGTGATCCAGCTGCGCAACGAGCTGCGGATCGCCGCTACCGCCCTCGTGGACGTGGGGCTGCACGCGGGCAAGCTGACCGAGCAGGAGGCGACCGATCTCCTGGTCCGATCGGCCTATCAGGAGCCCGCTGAGGCGCGTGCCACGGTGCTGCGGGCTCAGGTCACTGCCGGACAGCTCAGCTCCTACTTCGTGGGCGGTGAGGAACTGACCGACCTCCGTGTCCAGGTCGAGGCCCGGGCAGGGGCCGGGTTCGATGTGCGCACCTTCCACCAGCGGCTGCTCTCCCACGGCACGCCGACCGTGTCGGTGGTCGCCACCGCCCTCGCCGACGAAGCCCCGGCGCACCGTCCCTTCGCTGCGACCGCGTGATCCGGCGGCGGGCGGGCGGTCCATCCCGACGGGCCCGTCCGGGGCGCCGCGCGGGCTCGCCGCCGGCCGCAGCCCGCGCCGCGACGCGAACGAGAGGGCGGCAACGAGCGCCCAGCGCACATACAACGAGCGCCCAGCGCACACAAAGCAACTCTCCGTAGCTGTTCAGCCGCTATCGGTATCTCAAGTCTGGCTGTCGCCCGGGCCTGGAAGCTACGGTGTCCGCGCGGGTCAGGATCGGCAGTGGCACCGTCCTCATCGTCCGGTTGCCACTGCGGGGACCGTACAGACCCTCCGTGCGCCTTAGGTGATGCGCGTCCGCGTGCGCGCCGTCGGTACCCAGGCCACGGCGCGATGGTCGCAGTTCGGTGGGGCAGCCAAGGAGGTGGACCGTGAGCGCGACGGCCCAGCCATGCTGACCCCCGAGGACGGTGAGATCGAGCGCGCCATCTCCTCGGTCGCCGGGGTCGCCTCCGCGTCGCTGCGGCGCGACCCGGCGACGGGTCGGACGCGGCTGCGGCTCAAGCTCAAGCCCGGCGAGGATGCGGAGCAGGCCACCTGGGCCGTCGCGGCCACCCTCCGTGAGCGGTTCGGTATCGCGCTCGACCCCGACGCCATCCGGCCGGTCGCGACCGTGGACGAGGTCGCTGGCGCCGCGCAGGATGAGGCTGCTGGTGTGGAGGAGGAGGCGGCAGTCGGCCCCTTCGACCGAGCGGAGGAGGTCGTGGCCGCGGAGCCGGCGACGGCCGAGGTGGGGGCGGCGGGCCCCGACCTCGAAGCTGCGGCCCCCGATCTCGACCCCGAGGCAGAGGCCGTGGCGACGGCCGGGAAGGTGGAGGCACCCGTCGGTCCGATCATAGGCGTGACGCCACCGCCGGTGCCGACCCCCTTCGCCGCCACCTCCGCCGATCCCCTCGGTGAGGACGGCCCCTGGAGCGACCGCTGAGATCGGCTCGGGCCGCCACCGGGTGGAGCAGCTGCCACGGGCGAGGATCACCCGGTTCGACGTCCAGCGTGGTGACCACCGGGTCCAGGTCACGGTCGGCCTCCGTCACGGGGCGGGTACCGCCGAGGGGGTGGCCCGAGCAGCGCCGACCGCCCGCAGCGTGCAGCGAGCGATCGCCGAGGCCACGGCGTCGGCGCTCCAGCAGCTGACCGCCGCGCCTCTGCTGCTCGCGGTCGACCGGGTCGACGTCGAACCTGCGGCTGACCCCGCACGTGCGCTGGTGACCCTCACCTTGATGGCGGATCGCGGGGAGGAGGAACTGATCGGCGTGTCGCTGCTGCGTGGTGAGCCGGAGCGCGCCGTCGTGCGGGCCACCCTGGACGCCTGCAACCGACGCCTGGCGTCCTTCCTCGACGCCACGTCGGTCAGGCCCCTCGTCCCGGCCAGCTGACGAGCCTCGACCGGCCCGCCGACCGGCATCAGACGGGCAGCGCCTCGTCGCGGGCGAGGGCGGCATCCTCCGTCAGCCCGTCGCCGGCCGGCTCCAGCAGGTCCAGCCCCTGGTCGGCGAAGCGCCTGGCGACGGCCATCCCACGGCCGTCGCCGTGATGATCCAGATCGTGCTGGGCCTGGGCCGCCAGCAGCGCTGCCTGCAGGCTGCGACCGAGCGTCAGGGCGAACCGGCGGGCGCCGTGCTCCAGGGCCGGTCGGCCGCGTTCGGTGGCGGTCCGGAGCCAGGCGACCGCGGCGTCCGCTGCATCCGTGGCCTGCTGGCCGACGATCGCCAGCTGCGGGTGGCGGGTGGCCGTCGCCGCGCGCCGGACCTCGTCGAGGTAGCCGGGCAGGGTCTCCTCCTGCTGCAGCGCGCGTAGCACGTCCAGGGAGAGCACGTTCGTGGTCCCCTCCCAGATGGGCAGCACCTGGGCGTCCCGTAGGAGCTGCGGCAGGTGGGTGTCCTCGATGTAGCCGGCCCCTCCGAAGGCCTCGAGCCCTTCGCTCGCGCCGGCCACCGCCTGCTTCCCGGTCGTCAGCTTCGTGATCGGCAGCAGCAGGCGCAGGGCGGCCCGTTCGGTGTCGGTCGCGACGCCGGCCTCCTCGCGGCCCAGCAGGGCCACCGTGCGGAACACCAACTGCAGGCTGGACTCGTGCTCGACCCGCAGCCAGGCCAGGGTCGCCTGGTGCAGCGGGTGGTCGATGATCGCGCCTCCGAAAGCCTCCCGCCGGGTGGCGTAGTCGCGGGCGAGTGCCAGGGCCCGTCGCAGCCCGCTGGTGGCGATCACCGAGTTCCACAGCCGCGTGATCGCCAGCATCGGGGTGATGGCCCGGGTGCCGTCAGACGGCGTGCCGACGAGGTGGGCGACGGTGCCCTCAAGGGCGAGCTCCGCGGTGGGCATCTGTCGTGTGCCGAGCTTGTCCTTCAGACGCAGGACCCGCACCCCGTTGAGACGGTCCTGCTCGTCCCGGACCTCGAGGTAGTACATCGCCAGCCCGCGCCCACCCGGACCGTTGCCCTCGGGGCGGGCGAGGGTCAGGGCCATGTCCGCGGTGACCGCCGAGGTGAACCACTTGGTGCCGGTGAGCCGCCAGATGGCCCCGTCCTGCACCGCCACGGTCTCCGATCGCCCGACGTCGGAGCCCCCGGCCCGCTCGGTCATCCACTGGCCGGAGGTCCAGGCCTGCTCCGGGTCCCGGTTGGTCAGCCGTGGCAGCGCGCGGTCGATCAGTGCCCGGTCCCCATGGGTCAGCAGCGTCGCGGCGGCACCGTCGGTCATCGCGAAGGGGCAGGAGTACAGCGCGCTGGAGGGCCCGTACAGCGACACCAGCGCCATCTGGTGCACGCGGGAGTGCTCCCCGTGGACCCGTTCGTAGGCGGTGGCCACCACGCCGTAACGCTTCCCGACGTCGCCGATCCGCTCCCACAGCGGCGACACCTCGACGTCGTCGATGCGGTTGCCCCAGGCGTCGAAGGGCCGCAGTCGGGGTTCGTGGGCGGGCGTGTCGCAGTCGTCGGACCACTGCTTGAGATCGGTCGCCGCCAGCAGGCCCATCTCGGCCAGCGAGGGCGTGACCTCGTCCCGGACCTCGGTCGGCAGGGTGCGCTCCAGCAGCCGCCGCAGCGCGGTGTCCTCGGCCCACTCGTCGCGCAGACGGGGTGGGTCCTGGAGGTGCCCGAATCGCTCCACGGTCGTCATCGGTCGCTCCCTCTCCATCGGCGAGCAACGGAACGTTCCTGTGCTCATCGTACCGCCGGACCCTGTCATGACCGTGGCCGACCGGGACGTCGGGACACCGGTGGATGGGCCACCGGGCGGAGGTGCGTCGCTGCCCTCTCCGGCCGGCCGACCGGTCACCGATCGGCGTACAGCGCGACCGCCACCGCCGTGGCCAGGTTCAGGCTCGAGACCCCCGTCCGCATCGCGATGGCCCGCCGCTCGTCGGCACGGGCCAGCAGGGCGTCGGTCAGTCCGCCACGCTCGGTGCCGACCAGCACCAGCGCATCTGACGGCAGCGGCGCCTCGTGCAGCGGGGTGCCACCCGGGTCCAGCGCCACGATCGGTCGATCCGTGATCGGCAGTACCTCGGTGCCGGTCGTGGGCAGGGCGAACTGCAGGCCGGCGGCGGCCCGCAGCGCCGTCGGGTGCCAGGGGTTGGCAGGGCCGAGGGTCAGGACCCCGCCCGCGCCGGCGGCGGCTGCGACCCGGATCGCGGCCCCGAGGTTGCCGAGGTGGCGGGGGCGGTCCAGCACCAGGATCCGTCCGGGGGCCCGCAGGACGTCGCTGACCGTCACCTCCGGACGCAGCGCCACCGCCAGGGACGGTGAGGGCAGGGGGCGGGGCACCAGGCGCTGCCAGCGTGCCGGCGAGAGCTGCACGACCCGTGCCGCCACCTCCTCGACCACGTCCGGCGCCACGTCGGCGAGCAGCGCCAGCAGCCGGCGCCGGTCGTCGGTGGCCACCACCTCGATGTCGGCCCCGAAGCGCAGTGCGTGCTTCAAGGTGTGCGCGCCCTCGAGTCGCACGCATGCGCCGTCGCCGCGAGCGGCAGCCACCCGGTCGACCACTTCCCCCTCGCTCGGTCGTGCGTACCCTGCGTTCATGCCTGCCGTCCTCGTGCTCGTGTTCATCCTGGTGCCCCTGGCCGAGATCTTCGTGATCCTCCAGGTCGGCGCCGTGATCGGTGGGTGGTGGACAGCGGCGCTCCTCGTCGCCGACAGCCTGCTCGGCGCCTACCTGCTGCGCGTCGAGGGGCGTCGTGCGTGGCGCGAGTTCCGCACCGCCCTCGAGGAGGGCCGTTGGCCCGGCGACGAGGTCGCCCAGGGTGCCCTCATCATCGTCGGTGGCACGCTCCTGCTCACCCCCGGCTTCCTCACCGACGCGATCGGGTTCCTGTTCCTGCTCGGCCCGACCCGCCGCATGGTGGCCCGCCGGCTCCGCTCCCGCGTCGGTGCAGCAGCGACCGCCGGGCCGGCCTCGGGGCCCGCAGCCGGTCCCGACGGGCCTGCGACGTCCGGGCCTTCCGGAGCCGGCCGCAGGTCACGCTCCGGTCCGAGGACCGGCCGCAGCCGCGATGCCGGTGAGCCCGTGCTCGACGTCGAGGTGGTGGAGATCCGGCGTGAGCAGCCGCCGGTCGGCCGGGCCGGGGACACCCCGCGCTCCGCCGAGGACGGTGGCGAAGAGGAGCCGCCGGCGCTCGATGACCACGACCGTGACCAGGATCCTGACCAGGGTCCTGGGAAGGGCACTGGCCGCGATCGAGGTGAGGGTGAGGCCGCCAGCTGAGGGCGGCTCCAGGTGATGCAGCCCCCGGTTCGTTCCCGTGTCGCGGTGCTCACTATCGTTCGCGCGGAGGTCGGAGCCGCAGCACGCGGCCTGGGAGCCCCCGACCCGACGAGCGCGGCGCCGCACGGCGCCCGGGGGAGGTAATCACTGTGGCAGGAAGCAACGGCATGCAGGCCATCCACGACGCGATCCACGCGGACGCGCCCGGCGAGGAGTTCGCGGCGTTGCCGCTGCCCGAGACCATGCGTGCCTGCGTGATCCGAAAGGAGGACGAGCAGGTCTTCGACGGTGTGCCCGAGGAGGAGCAGGATCCCTCGCGCACCCTCCACCTCGACGAGGTCCCGATCCCGCCGCTCGGGCCCGGTGAGGCGCTGATCGCGCCGATGGCCTCGGCGCTGAACTACAACACCGTGTGGTCCGCGCGCTTCGCGCCGGTGTCCACCTTCCGGTTCCTGGAGCGGTTCGGGCGCGCCTCGGAGCTCGGTGCCCGCCACGACCTCGACTACCACATCCTCGGATCCGACGCGGCCGGTGTGGTCCTGCGCACCGGTCCCGGGGTGACCCAGTGGAAGCCCGGCGACCGCGTCGTCGTGCACTGCAACTACGTGGACCTCGAGCACGCGGCCGGGCACATGGACTCCATGCTCGATCCCGACCAGCGCATCTGGGGGTTCGAGACCAACTTCGGCGCCCTGGCTGACATCTCCATGGTCAAGGCCAACCAGCTGCTGCCGATGCCCGACCACCTCGACTGGGAGGAGGCCGCCTCGCTCGGGCTGACCCTGGCCACCGCCTACCGCATGCTGGTCAGCCCCAACGGCGCTCAGATGAAGCAGGGTGACGTGGTGCTCATCTGGGGTGGCACCGGCGGGCTCGGCGGGTTCGCCAGCCAGCTGGTGCTCAACGGCGGCGGGGTACCGGTCGCCGTGGTGTCGTCACAGGCCAAGGCCGAGCAGCTGCGGGCGATCGGGGTGGAGCACATCATCGACCGCAAGGCCGAGGGCTACCGGTTCATCGATGACGACGACGTGATCGACGAGTCGGAGCTGCGGCGCTTCGGCAAGCGCATCCGCGAGCTCGTGGGCCAGGACCCCGACATCGTGTTCGAGCACCCCGGCCGGACCACCTTCCCAGCGTCGGTGTACGTGTGCAAGCGCGGCGGGATCGTGGTGACCTGCGCCTCGACCACCGGCTACAAGCACGTCTACGACAACCGGGTGCTGTGGATGCGGCTCAAGCGCATCATCGGCTCGCACTTCGCCAACTACGCCGAGGCCTGGGAAGCGAACCGGCTGGTCGATCTCGGGATGCTGCAGCCGATCCTGACCGAGACCTTCCCCCTGGCCGACATCGGTGACGCCGCGCTGAAGATGCACCGCAACGAGCACACCGGCAAGCTCGGTGTCCTGGTCGGTGCCCGCGAGGAGGGGCTCGGGGTCCGCGACACCGAGCAGCGCGCCGGGCTCGAGGACCGCATCAAGCTGTTCCGCGACCTGGCCTGAGCCCACTGCTCAGGGGTGGTCCGGGCGCGCTCGCCCGGGCCGCCTCAGCGGCGGGTCAGCAACTGCAGCACGTACCAGAACAGCAGGGCGATCGACGAGAACAGGTGGACGGCGGCGGCCGTCTCCGTGCCCAGGGGGTAGGAGCGGTAGACCTTCTGGGTGTCGTAGAGGATCGCGGCTCCGGCGAAGCCGATCATCGCGATCGAGAACCACACCCCGAGGCCAGTGCCGAACAGCACGGAGCCGACGATCAGCAGCAGGGCGAGCACCCCGCCCCACATCAGGAAGCCGCGCAGGAAGCTGAAGTCCTTGCTGGTGGTGATGGCGATGATCGACAGGGCGACGAACGCCACCCCCGAGAGCTGCGCCGCCAGCTCGATGGTCCCCGGCGGGCCCTGGACCTGCGCGAGCACCAGCGGCGTGGCGAACAGCAGCACGTTGGCGGCGACCACCGCGGCGTAGGCGGCGTACTGCCCCGCGGCTGAGCTGGTCCGGTACAGCATCGAGGTGGACATCCACGACACGATCATGAACCCACCCAGGATCAACAGCCAGCTCACGCCGAGGACGAACTCGGCGATCGCGTACGCGAGACCGGTGGCGAACAGCCACCAGGAGCCGAGGATGAAGGCGGCGATGCCGGCCAGCAGCCGGACGTACACCCGGGTCATGTAGGCCTGCCGGTCGGCGACCGGGGCCTCGGCGACGGGGACGGTGGGTGAGTAGGGTGCGGCCATGGGGTGGCTCCGTTCGTGCGGTGACGGGAAGGTAGCCCGCCGGCGAGCGACGCGGCCCAGCTCTGAGGCGTGCACTGTCACCGTCGCGAGCGCTCTGGTAGCATGCCGGGACATCGCGCCCATCGGGGCGCGTTCTCGTGCAACGACCTCCGTGCCGCGCCAGGGCGTCGAAGACGCTTCCTCGCCTGATCTGCCGCCGAGGTGCCGTCGCCCGTCCCGCCCCGACGTCGTCCCCGCTCCCGCGGTGCCAGCGCCGCCCGGAGGAAGCCATGAAGCCGGACATCCACCCCGAGTACCAGCTCGCCACCGTCAAGTGCTCCTGCGGGAACACCTTCGAGACCCGCGCCACGGTCGAGCGCATCAGCGTCGAGCTCTGCAACCAGTGCCACCCCTTCTACACCGGCAAGCAGAAGCTCGTCGACACCGGCGGTCGGGTCGACCGCTTCAAGCGCCGGATGGAGAAGGCGAAGAAGTAGGAAGGGCCGCTGGGTTCCTGCAACGCCGTCGGCGGTTCCTCGCCGGCGGCGTCGTGCTTCCCGGGCTGCTGCCGGGGACCTCGCGACCGATGAGGACAGCCAGCGGGCGCCCCGAGGGACAGGTATTGGACCAACGGACGTGGTGATCGTGAGCCTCGACTCCCTGGTGCGGGCAAGATGATGACAAGGGCTCGTCGCCACGGCCTCGTCGCCACGGCTACGTGAGACCGGCGGCGGCCCGGCTCGCCCGACCGTCCACGATCCGAGGCACGCCGTGTTCCGATCGCTGCGTCCCGCACTGCCGGCCCTGCTCGCCGGGGTGCTCCTCACCGGCTGCGGGCTGGTCGACACCCCGGAACCCGAGGAGGTGGAGGAGTTCCCGATCGAACCGACCCCCGGAGACGACCCCTTCGTGGACGAGACCGACCCGGAGGGCGCCGAGCCGCTGGACGAGCCCGACGTCTTCGACGGTGAGGACCTGTCCGACGCCACGATGACGACCCGCTCCTCGCCCCTCGGTGAGCACCTGGTCGACGGCGACGGGCGCACGCTGTACGTCTTCACCCTGGATCTACCGGGCGAGCGCACCTGCACCGACGAGTGCCTGCGGACCTGGCCCGTGTTCTCGACCGACGGTGTTCCCAGCGTCGATGGCGAGGTCAGGGAGGACCTCGTCGGCACGATCGCCGGCGATGACGGCGGCGATCAGGTCACCTACAACGACCAGCCGCTGTACTACCACGTCGGCGACGAGGCCGTCGGTGACCTGACCGGGCAGGGTGCGGCAGGGGAGTGGTTCATCGTCGCCCCAGGGGGCGCTCCGATCGTAGAAGACGACCAGGGCTGAGCGTCAACCGCCAGGATCGGCATCCTCGTCGTAGATGGCGTCGACGGCGTCGGAGAAGTGCTCGAGGATCGTCGCGCGACGGGGCTTGCGGGTCGGGGTGAGCTCGTCCTCCTCGATGCGGAAGGTGCGTTCGAGGATCCGGAACTCACGGATCGACTCGGCCTTCGACACCTGCTGGTTCGCCTTCTCGACGGCCTGTGCGATCTCGTCCCGTACCCGCTCGTGCTCGTGTAGCTCCTCGGCCGGGAGCCCGTGGTCGCGGGCGAAGCTCTCCACGCGCTCCGGGTCGAGGGTGATCAGCGCGGCGATGAAGGGCTGCCGGTCCCCGATGACGACCGGCTCGGCGATGAGCGGGTGAGTCCGGAGCTCTTCCTCCAGGGGTTCGGGGGCGACGTTCTTGCCGCCGGCGGTCACGATGACCTCCTTGAGGCGACCGGTGATGCGCAGGTAGCCGTCGGCGTCCAGTTCGCCGAGGTCACCGGTGTGGAGCCAGCCCTCCTCGTCGAGGGCCTCTGCGGTGGCGTCCGGGTCACGGTGGTAGCCCTGGAAGACGTTGGGCCCGCGCACCAGCACCTCACCCCGGTCGTCGACGCCGATCTCGACGCCCGGCAGTGGCCGGCCCACCGTGCCCACACGGGTGTCTTCGGGTCGGTCGATCGTGGCCGGCGCGCTCGTCTCGGTCAGGCCGTAGCCCTGGACCAGTGTCAGCCCCGTCGCGCCGAGGAAGTGCACCAGTTCGTCGCTGATGGGCCCACCACCGGACAGTGCGTACCGGACCTGGCCACCGAGCGAGTTCCGCACCCGCCGGTAGACGAGCGGGTCGGCGAGGTGGGCCTTGAGCCGGGTCACCGGTCCGGGCTCCTCGGTCGCGAGTTCGAGCGCGACGTCCTCGGCCAGTTCGAAGACCCTTCCGGCGAGGCGGCCCGACGCCTGCTCGCTGGCGGTCTCGTGGATCTTCTCGAACACCCGGGGCACTCCGAGCAGGAAGCGGGGCTGCACCGCCTGCAGATCGTCGGGGAGGTGCTCGCGGGAACGTGCGTAGCCGAGCAGGGCGCCTTGCTCGAGGCAGGCGAACTGGATGATCCGCGCGAACACGTGGGCCAGGGGCAGGAAGAGCAGGGTGGAGGGTCGCTCGCCTCCGAAAGCCGCCTCCACCGCGGCCAGGGACTGGCGGGTCGTCCAGACCAGGTTGTGGTGGGTCAGGACGCAGCCCTTCGGTCGGCCCGTCGTGCCCGAGGTGTGCACGATGGAGGCGACCGCGTCGCCGGAGAGCTCATCCAGGCGTCGCTCCAGCTCGGCCAGGGCATCGTCATCGCCCCGCGCCGCCAGCTCGTCCAGCGCACCCTCGTCGAGGACCAGCAGCTCCTCCGGTCGGCCCCCCTCGTCCCGGGCCGCCGCGATCCGCTCCGCCAGCTCGTTCGAGCCGGCCAGCACCAGTCGGGCCTCGGTGTTGCCGAGCACCCAGGCGCAGCGCTGCGGGGAGTCGGTCTCGTACATCGGCACGGTGACACCGGCCGCAGCCAGGACCGCGAGGTCGGCGATGGTCCACTCAGCACGGGTCGGGCTCATGATGCCGACCGGGTCGCCCGGTCGGAGACCGGAGCCGATCAGGCCGGCCGCCACCGCCCTGACCCTGGCCGCGAGCTCGGACCAGCTCATGGCGACCCAGCGGTCGCCGTCGTGGAAGCGGAGCACCTCGGATCCGTCCTCGCTGCGCTGCCACAGCGAGGTGGTGAGGTGCTCGTGGGCGTCGACCGGTTCCGGGGTCGGGCCTGCCACCCGCTGCATCTGCGTCCTCGTCTGATGGGGAGCGGTTGTCGAGGACCCTAGGCACCGGATCCGGCGTCTCAGCGCCCGAAGGTCGGTGGTAAGGCAGTGACCGTTCGACGGTGGCGGCGGTCGTGCCGCGTGCGCACCGTGGCTGCCTCGGAGGCACTCAGGTACCCGAGGCGAGCACCAGCGACGAGTGGAGTTGCCGTGGCCGAACAACCGGACCCTGCGCACCAGCGACCCGCCGGCGTGGACGACGCCACCGTCGACGCGGTCGGCAAGATCGGGGAGGCCTTCGAGCTGCTGGAACGCGCGCGCGGCGCGCTGTACGAGTTCCACCAGCGCATCGGCTGGGTCGACGACACCCTCGGTGAGGGTCTGGAGCAACTCCGCGCGGCTGGCCACGAGGAGCTGGCCGACGAGCTGTCGGCGACCTGGCTCGGCCGCAACGTCCTGCCCGGGATGTGGACCTTCGAGGTGGTCGAAGCCTTCGACCGCACCTACTACTCGGTCGCGGTCGAGAAGGAGCGTGAGGTGCGTGAGGCCCTGATGGAGGGCCGTCGGCACGTGCAGGAGGCCGAGCGCAAGGCGCGCCGGCGCAGCAACGGCCCGCAGGACGACGTGAGCTGAGTCCTCCCGCTCGCCAGGCGCCGGTCAGCTGGCGCGGTCGGAGCCGGTCCGCCGTGGGGCGAACATCGCCGCGGCCACCGCCAGCACGACCACGATCCCGAGCACGATCGCGGTCAGTGGCGGTCCCGATGCGGCATCCGGCACCTCCGCGGCGGCGTTGGAGGGCTCGTCGACCCCCGGGGTCTCGGCGACGGCTGCCTCGATCTCCTGTCCGATGGCTTCGTTGAAGCCCACCCACACCTGGTCGTCGAGGATCGCCGTCGGCACGCCCTGCGCCCGCTCGCCCCTGGCCTCCATCTCCCGCTCCCAGATTTCGGCGTGCCCCTGGTCGCTGACGTCGTAGCGGGCCACCACCAGCCCCGGGTACTCCGCCTCGAGCTCGTCGAGGAAGGGCTGCATGGCGCGACAGAAGGGGCAGGTCTCGGTCCCGAAGTACATCAGCGTGGGGGGATCGTCCGCCGCGGCCGGCAACGTCAGCAGCAGGACGGACGCGAGCATCGTGACGACCGCAGCGAGCAGGCGCCGATGGGGGCGCATGGCTGTGGGGTGCTGGTCCACGCTGCGACCTTCAGAGCTGGCACGGAACCGGACGGGACGCCACGACGGTACCGACCCCACCGTCGACCGGGGCCCGCCCCGACCATGGCGAACCAGGCCGCAGCGCCGTTCGACGTCCCGAGCGAGCCTCGGCCGTGCGGCGCGGTGTCGACGGCCCACGGCAGGTGGCCGCAACGGCGTGGCACGGATCGCGGCGAGCTGCACGCCGGCCGTCCGGGTTCGCCGAGCAGGGACGCAGCCGAGTAGGCTCCGGACCGCTCAGGTGGGTCAACGGCGCCCCGCACGTGAGCTGCGCAACACGCGGTTCTCCGTCGACCTCAGGGGCGTCCATGTCCGTGCCAGCTCTGCCCGCGTCCGCGCACCAGACCGCTCCCACCTCGGGACTGTACGACCCGCGCTTCGAACACGACGCGTGCGGGGTCGCCTTCGTCGTCGACCTCGAGGGACGCGCCAGCCACGGGATGGTGGTCAAGGGGCTGTCCGCGCTGCGCAACCTCGATCACCGTGGCGCGACCGGGGCGGAGGACAACGTCGGCGACGGCGCCGGGATCCTGCTGCAGGTCCCGGACGCCTTCTTCCGGGCGGTGTGCGACTTCGAGCTGCCGCCCGCCGGGACCTACGCCGTCGGCCTGGCCTTCCTGCCCCGCGAGCCGGCCGCTGCCGCCCGCGCCGCCACCGCGATCGAGCGGATCGTCGTCGAGGAGGACCTGCGCGTCGTCGGGTGGCGGGACACCCCGGTGGACAACCTGGCGATCGGCTCGATGGCCCGCGATGTCGAGCCGACCTTCCGGCACCTGTTCATCGCCGCTGCCACGGGCCAGCCGCCCCTGTCGGGTCTCGAACTCGAACGTCGCGCCTTCATCGTGCGCAAGCGCATCGAGCACGAGGTCGGCCGCAGCCACGGTTCCAGTGCGGCCGATACCGGCCTCGACGTCTACTTCCCCAGCCTGTCGGGCCGCACGCTGGTGTACAAGGGGATGCTGACGAGCCTGCAGCTCGGCGACTTCTTCCTCGATCTCGGCGACGAGCGGCTGACGAGCGCGCTGGCGCTGGTGCACTCGCGCTTCTCGACCAACACCTTCCCATCGTGGCCGCTGGCGCACCCCTACCGGGTCGTCGCCCACAACGGCGAGATCAACACCGTGATGGGCAACCGCAACTGGATGCGGGCACGCGAGGGGATGTTCGCCAGCGGACTCTTCGGCGAGCGGCTGTCCCGAGCGTTGCCGATCATGACCGACGATGCCAGCGACACGGCCAGCTTCGATGAGTGCCTGGAACTCCTCCACCTCGGTGGGCGGAGCCTGCCCCACGCCGTGTTGATGATGATCCCCGAGGCGTGGGAGAACCACGCCTCCATGGCCGATGAGCGACGCGACTTCTATGCCTTCCACGCGGCCCTGATGGAGCCGTGGGACGGCCCGGCCTCGATCGCCTTCACCGACGGCACGGTGATCGGTGCGGTCCTCGACCGCAACGGGCTGCGGCCGTCGAGGTACTGGGTCACCGAGGACGGCCTGGTGGTGATGGCCAGTGAGGTCGGCGTGCTCGACATCGACCCGGCGACGGTCGTCACCAGGGGCCGCCTGCAGCCCGGCCGGATGTTCCTGGTCGACACCGAGCAGGGCCGCATCGTGGCCGACGAGGAGTTGAAGGCCGAGCTCGCCGCGGCCGAGCCCTACGGCCGATGGCTCGAGGACGGGCTGCTCCACCTCGACGATCTCCCCGATCGCGCACTGCTGACCCCTCGGCACGCCTCGGTCGTCCGACGCCAGCGGACCTTCGGCTACACCACCGAGGAGCTGAAGATCATCCTCGCTCCCATGGCGCGCATCGGCGCTGAGCCGATCGGTTCGATGGGCACCGACACCCCGATCGCGGTGCTCTCCGAGCGCCCGCGGCTGCTGTTCGACTACTTCGCCCAGCTCTTCGCCCAGGTGACCAACCCCCCGCTGGACGCGATCCGCGAGGAGCTGGTCACCGCGATGGCGGGCACGATCGGCCCGGAGGGCAACCTGCTCGACCCGGGGCCGGGGTCCTGCCGGCAGATCGTGCTCCCCCGGCCGATCCTCTCCAACGAGGAGCTGGCCAAGATCCTGTACGTGAACGAGGACGGCGATGCGCCCGGCTTCCAGCCGTTCGCGATCGACGGGCTCTACCCCGTCGCCGAGGGTGCCGAGGGCCTCGAACGGGCGCTGGACGAGGTGTGTGCGGCCGTCAGTGCCGCCATCGCCGACGGCGCGAAGATCATCGTGCTCTCCGACCGCTACTCCAACGCCGAGCTCGCCCCGATCCCCTCGCTGCTGCTCACCGGCGCCGTCCACCACCACCTCATCCGGGAACGGACCCGGACCCAGGTCGGTCTCGTCGTGGAGTCCGGCGACGCCCGCGAGGTCCACCACATGGCGCTGCTGATCGGGTTCGGAGCGGCGGCCATCAATCCCTACATGGCGTTCGAGACGATCGACGACCTCGTCGACCAGGGCATGCTCGCCGGGCTCACGCGGGAGGAAGCACGCCGCAACTACCGCACGGCCTGCGCCAAGGGCGTGATCAAGATCATGTCCAAGATGGGCATCTCGACGGTGGCCTCCTACACCGGCGCGCAGGTCTTCGAGGCGATCGGTCTCGCACCGGACCTCGTGGACCGCTACTTCACCGGCACCACCACCAAGCTCGGCGGCATCGGGCTCGAGGCGATCGCGCGCGAGGTCGCCGAGCGGCACCGCTTCGCCCACCTCGACCGCCCGGAGGAGGCCGCGCACCGCGACCTGTGGGCCGGCGGCGAGTACCAGTGGCGTCGCGAGGGCGAGCACCACCTGTTCAACCCGGAGACGGTGTTCAAGCTCCAGCACGGCACGCGCAGCAAGCAGTACGAGATCTTCAAGGAGTACACCTCGCTGGTGGACGACCAGTCCGAGCGGCTGATGACCCTGCGCGGGATGTTCCGGTTCGCGACCGATCAGCGGCCACCGGTCCCGATCGAGGAGGTCGAGCCGACCAGCGAGATCGTGCGCCGCTTCTCGACCGGGGCGATGTCCTACGGCTCGATCTCCGCCGAGGCGCACGAGACCTTGGCGATCGCCATGAACCGCCTCGGCGCCAAGTCCAACACCGGCGAGGGGGGCGAGGACGCCGAGCGGTACGTCCCCGATGGCAACGGGGACCTTCGCCGCTCTGCCATCAAGCAGGTCGCCTCCGGCCGCTTCGGGGTCACCTCGGAGTACCTGACCAACGCCGACGACATCCAGATCAAGATGGCCCAGGGCGCCAAGCCCGGCGAGGGTGGACAACTCCCCGGGCAGAAGGTCTGGCCGTGGATCGCCAAGACCCGCTACTCCACCCCGGGGGTGGGGCTGATCAGCCCGCCGCCCCACCACGACATCTACTCGATCGAGGATCTCAAGCAGCTGATCCACGACCTGAAGAACGCGAACCCCTCGGCACGCGTCCACGTCAAGCTGGTCGCCGAGGTCGGTGTGGGCACGGTGGCGGCCGGGGTCTCCAAGGCCAAGGCCGACGTGGTGCTGATCTCCGGGCACGACGGTGGCACCGGGGCCTCGCCGCTCAACTCGCTCAAGCACGCCGGTGGACCGTGGGAGCTCGGCCTGGCCGAGACCCAGCAGACGCTGCTCAAGAACGGCCTGCGCGACCGCATCAGCGTCCAGGTCGATGGGCAGCTCAAGACCGGGCGCGACGTGATCATCGCCGCCCTGCTCGGCGCCGAGGAGTTCGGCTTCTCCACCGCTCCGCTGATCGTCTCCGGCTGCATCATGATGCGCGTGTGCCACCTCGACACCTGCCCGGTGGGGGTCGCCACCCAGAAGCCGGAGCTCAGGGCCAAGTACACGGGCAGGCCGGAGTTCGTGGAGACGTTCTTCACCTACCTCGCCGAGGAGGTCCGAGAGCACCTCGCTGCGCTCGGGTTCCGCACCATGGACGAGGCGATCGGCGCGGTCGACGCCCTCGATATCACGCCCGCGGTCGACCACTACAAGGCGCGCGGGTTGGACCTGACCCCGATCCTGCACGTGCCCGAGTCTCCCTGGGAACAGGACCGGTACTGCACCAAGTCCCAGGACCACGGACTCGAGAAGGCGCTGGACAACGAGCTGATCCGGCTGGCGGCGGCGGCGCTGGAACGCCAGGAGCCGGTCAAGATCGACCTGCCGATCAGCAACGGCAACCGGACCGTCGGTACGCTGCTCGGCCACGAGCTCACCAAGCGCTACGGCGCGCTCGGCCTGCCCGACGACACGATCGATGTGACGCTGACCGGGTCCGCCGGGCAGAGCTTCGGGGCCTTCGTGCCACGCGGTATCACGCTCAGGTTGTTCGGCGACGCCAACGACTTCGTGGGCAAGGGGCTGTCAGGCGGGCGGCTGATCGTGCGGCCACCCGAGCAGGTCCACCCGGACTTCGTCGCCGAGGACAGCATCGTCGCCGGCAACGTGATGCTCTACGGCGCCACCGGCGGCGCCGCCTATGTCCGCGGGGTGGTCGGTGAACGGTTCTGCGTCCGCAACTCCGGTGCGGTCGCGGTGGTCGAAGGCGTGGGGGACCACGGCTGCGAGTACATGACCGGCGGCCGTGCGGTGGTCCTGGGCGGGACGGGACGCAACTTCGGCGCGGGGATGTCCGGCGGCATCGCCTACGTCTACGACCCGGACAGCACCTTCAACAGCCGCCTGAACGCCGAGATGGTCGACCTCGACCTCCTCGACGAGGACGATCAGCGGTGGCTGCGCGAGGAGATCCGCGCCCACCGGGAGCACACCGGCTCGGCGGTCGCCGAACGGCTGCTCGGCGCGTGGCACACCGAGGTGCGGCGGTTCCGGAAGGTCATGCCGCGCGACTACAAGCGCGTGCTGGAGGCCAGCCGGCTCGCCGAGGAGGAGGGCCGCGACGTCGACGAGGCGATCATGGCCTCCGCCCGCGGCTGACGACGACCACCGGGCACGCGACAGCAGCACTCGCCGGCTGGCACGACCGCGTCGAGGGCGACGCAGACGACAGGGATCACGATGGGTGACGTCCAGGGCTTCCTCAAGCACCAACGCGAGCTGCCGGCCCGGCGGCCGGTCACCGACCGGCTCGGCGACTGGCGCGAGGTCTACCTACCCCTCGCCGAGGACCGGCTCAAGACCCAGGCCAGCCGGTGCATGGACTGCGGGATCCCCTTCTGCAACGAAGGGTGCCCGCTCGGCAACCTGATCCCGGACTGGAACGACCTGGTCTACCGCGACCACTGGAAGGCGGCCATCGAGCGCCTGCATGCGACCAACAACTTCCCGGAGTTCACCGGCCGGCTCTGCCCGGCGCCCTGCGAGGCCGCCTGCGTGCTGGGGATCAACGAGGACCCGGTCACGATCAAGCAGGTCGAGGTCACCATCATCGACCGGGCCTGGGAGGAGGGCTGGGTCACACCCAAGCCACCCAGCGTGCACACCGGCAAGCGGGTCGCCGTCGTCGGGTCCGGGCCGGCCGGGCTGGCCGCCGCCCAGCAGCTGACCCGGGCCGGGCACCAGGTCACCGTGTTCGAGCGGGCCGACCGCATCGGCGGGCTCCTGCGCTACGGGATCCCGCAGTTCAAGATGGAGAAGCACCACCTCGATCGCCGACTGGCGCAGATGGAGGCCGAGGGCACGAGCTTCCGCGCCGGGGTGGACGTCGGTGTGGACGTCACTGTCGAACGACTGCGTGCCGACCACGAGGCGGTCGTGCTGGCGGGCGGATCGACCACCGCACGCGACCTCCCGATCCCCGGCAGGGAGCTGGACGGGATCCACCAGGCGATGGAGTTCCTGCCCTGGTCGAACCGCGCCCAGGAGGGCGACCTCGAGGTGGCTGACGTCCCGATCTCCGCGGCGGGCCGCAAGGTGGTGATCATCGGCGGTGGGGACACGGGTGCAGACTGCCTGGGGACCTCACACCGGCACGGCGCGGCCTCGGTTCACCAGTTCGAGATCATGCCACGCCCCGCCGACGAGCGCCCGGCCGCCAACCCGTGGCCGACGTGGCCGATGGTCTTGCGCACCTCCTCCGCCCACGAGGAAGGAGGCGAGCGGGTGTTCAGCGTCAACACCCGCGCCTTCCTCGGCGACGACCAGGGACGGGTCCGCGCCCTGCAGGGCCATGAGGTGGAGTTCGTCGACGGCCGGTTCCAGGAGGTCGAGGGCAGCGACTTCGAGCTGGAGTGCGACCTGGTCCTGCTGGCGATGGGTTTCGTCGGCCCGGAGCAGAACGGGTTGCTGTCCGAGCTCGGGGTCGAGTTGACCGACCGCGGCAACGTCGCCCGCGATGATGCGTACGCCACCTCGGTGGACGAGGTGTGGGCCTGCGGGGACGTGGGTCGCGGTCAGAGCCTGATCGTCTGGGCGATCGCCGAGGGGCGGGCGTGTGCCGCCGCGGTCGACGCCCACCTGATGGGCACCTCCGCCCTCCCGGTGCCGATCCCGGCCTCCGCGCGTCCGCTGGGCTGAGCCGGGCCGAGGGCCGGGCCGACCCACGCCGGACGCGGACGCCTCGTTCCACGACGCGGCCGAGGAGGTCTCGCTGCGACGCACGATCGGGCTGGTCCTGGCGCTGGTGACGGGTGCCGCGCTCGCGGGCTGCGGCGACGGTGAGGGTCCGGTCGAGGCGACGACGGTCAACCTGGGCGACGCCTGGGACGCCCAGTTCCTGCTGGACGTCCACGACCCCGCGGACCCGGTCGCGTGCGACCGAGCCGGCGCGGGGTCAGGCAGTACCCTGCCGAGGTCTGCGGAGCGCCGCACCACCGTGCTGACCGGGTGACGCTGTGCGGGCCAACGACGATCACGTGGGGATCCATGTGGGGTCGGTCCCCGAGCCAGAGAGTGCGACGTGTCACAGAACGAGGAACCCGAGACCACCGCGGCCGGTGCCGACCCGCGGACGGGTCACGTGCCGGACTTCTCCGGCGACGTCGCCGAGATGGCCCCGCACTACTACGGCGGTCAGGCGGTCATCGAGGGCGTGATGATGCGGGGCGCCGACCGTTGGGCGGTGGCGGTGCGGCGACCGGATGGTGACGTCTGGCTCGAGTGCCACCACACCTCCACCGCGCCCTCGCGCCGTCCCTGGTTGAAGTGGCCGATGATCCGTGGCTGCTACGCCCTGGTCGACTCGCTGTCGATCGGGATGAAGGCGCTCGGCATCTCCGCCACCCAGTCCGTTCCCGAGGACGAGGAGGAAGAGGAGCTGTCGGGGGCCGCGATGGGGGCCTCGATGGCCTTCGCGGCCCTGTTGTTCATCGGCATCTTCATCTTCCTGCCGTCCACGGCGACCAAGGGCATCGACGCGCTGATCGGCAACGTGATGGGCGACGGGGTGTGGTTCCACCTCGTCGAGTCCTTCATCCGGATCGTGATCTTCCTGGCGTACCTGTGGTCGATCTCCCTGATCTCCGACATCCGGCGGGTATTCCAGTACCACGGGGCGGAGCACAAGACGATCGCGGCCTGGGAGCACGGAGAGGTGCTCGAGCCGGCCAACGTCGACCGCTACTCGACCCTGCACGTGCGCTGTGGGACGAACTTCCTGATCCTGGTGATGCTCCTGGCGGTGGTGATCTACACCGCCGGCGGTCTGCTCGTGCCGCCACCCGAAGGCATCGCCTGGTGGGGTGCGGTGCTCTACCACGTGGTGCTGCGCATCGTCCTGCTGCCCGTGGTGGCCGGCGCGGCCTACGAGGGGCTGCGCCTCGGGGCCGCCAAGGGCGACAACCTCCTCGTGCGCGCCATCATGAAGCCGGGCCTGTGGCTGCAGCTGATCACGACCAAGCAGCCGGACGCCGACCAGATCGAGGTGGCGATCCGCTCCTTCGAGGCGGTGGTGCCCGCCGACAGCCGGGCCGGGCGGGTCCCCACCACCCTCGACAGCCCCGTGATCCTCGCCCACGACAGCCTGCCGGTGACGCTCGAGTCCGCGGACCTGCGCGTCGCCGACGCCGACGGCCAGGTGGCGCCACGTGAGGCCGGCGGCGACACCGCGGTCGGGTCGGCGGAGCCCGAGCCGGCCCGCCCCGAGGATGCCTGAGGTGTTCGACACCCTCGCCCAGCTCGAGGATCGGCACCGCGACCTCGAAGCCCAGCTCGCCGACCCGGAGATCGCCGGTGACGGCGAGCGCTACACCGCCCTGGCCAAGCAGCACGCCGAGCTGAGCGAGGTGGTCGGGCTGTACCGCCGGTGGCGCGCGGTCCGCGACGACCTCGAGGTCGCCCGCGAGATGGCAGCGGAGCCCGACAGCGGCCCCGACGCCGCGGCGATGGCCGTCGAGGCCACCGAGCTGGCCGCCCAGCTCGCTGCCCTCGAGTCGCAGCTGCAGCTGGCGCTGGTGCCGAAGGACCCCAACGACGACCGTGACGTGATCGTGGAGATCCGGGCGGCGGCCGGTGGGGACGAGGCCGGCCTGTTCGCCGGGGAGCTGGAGGAGATGTACCTGCGCTACGCCGGCCGTCAGGGGTGGCGGAGTCGCACGATGGAGCGCACGGCCCAGGGCATCGGTGGTATCAAGGAGTCGATCCTGGAGATCGTCGGCCGCGGCGCCTACGCCCACCTCAAGCACGAGTCCGGGGTGCACCGGGTCCAACGGGTCCCGGCCACCGAGTCCCAGGGACGCATCCACACCTCCACCGCCTCGGTCGCGGTCCTGCCGGTCGCCGAGGATGTGGACGTCGACGTCGACCCCAACGACCTCCGTATCGACGTGTTCCGGTCCTCGGGACCGGGTGGACAGAGCGTGAACACCACCGACTCCGCGGTGCGCATCACCCACCTGCCGACCGGGCTGGTGGTGTCCTGTCAGGACGAGAAGTCCCAGCACCAGAACCGTGACAAGGCGATGACGATCCTGCGCTCGCGACTGCTCCAAGCCGAGCAGGAGCGGGCCAGCAAGGCCCGGGCCGACGCGCGCAAGGGCCAGATCGGGACCGGGGACCGTTCGGAGAAGATCCGGACCTACAACCTCCCCCAGTCCCGCATCACCGACCACCGGATCGGGCTCAGCGTCCACGACGTCGACGCGGTGTTCGCCGGCGAGCTCGAGGACCTGGTCGCGGCGCTGCGGCGGGCGGAGCAGGAGGCGCGCCTGGCCAGCCTCGACGCCGACGATGCCACCTCGTCGGCCGGTTGACCGTGGACCTCCAGCCCTCAGACGGGGCCGTGGTGGCGGCCGTCGCCGAACGGCTCGGCGCCGCCGGCATCGCCGCGGCTGCCAGCGAGGCGCGCTGGCTGGTCGAGCACGTCCGCAGCGTGAGCACGGAGCCGGACGCGGGCGTCCCTCTCACCGAGGGCCGGCTGGCTGCGGAGCTCGAGGCGCTGGTCCTCAGGCGGCTCCGGCGGGAGCCTCTGCAGCTGCTGCTCGGACGCTGGCCCTTCCGCACCGTCGAGCTCGAGCTCGCCGCGGGGGTGTTCGTCCCCCGGCCGGAGACCGAGGTGGTCGCCGGCGTCGCCATCGAGCAGGCACGACGCCGCGGCCCGGCAACGGTGGTGGCCGAGCCCTGCACCGGCACCGGCGCCATCGCCTGCAGCCTGCTGGCCGAGGTCCCCGGCGTCGAGGTGTACGCGACCGATCGCGACCCGGCCGCCGTCGCCCTGGCGCGCCGTAACCTGACAGCGGTGGCGGCCACGCCGGGCACCACCGGTCGCGGCCACGTCCTCGCAGGCGACCTCCTGGCACCGCTGCCCGCTCGGCTGCGGGGTCGGCTCGACCTGCTGGTCGCCAACCCCCCCTACCTCCCGCGCGGTGATCTGCCCGCGCTCGCGCCCGAGGTGGCCGAGCACGATCCTCCCGCGGCGTTGTTCGGCGGCCCCGACGGTCACGAGGTCGTGGACCGGCTCCTGGCCTCGGCGGTGGGGTGGCTGCGTCCCGGCGGTGTGGTCGTCGTCGAGATCGACGACCGCCGCGGTCCTGCGGTCTGCGAGGTCGCGCGGGCGGCGGGGCTACGGGAGGTTCACCTGGTCGCCGACCTCGCGGGCCGGGACCGCGCCGTCGTCGCGACGGCGCCGGGCACCGTCGACCGCCACCGGGCAGCACACGGCCGGCCGTGACGGAGCCGGCACCGCATCCGGTCCTTCGCTGGCCCGCGAGTAGGCTCGCCGCATGAGCGAGACCCTGGATGCGACCGCCGGTGCCGACGACGAGCAGCGGGCAGCCGCTGTCGCCCGCGCTGCCGAGCTCCTGCTGGCGGGGGAGGTGGTCGTCCTTCCCACCGACACCGTGTACGGCGTCGCGGCCGACGCCTTCTCCACCGAGGCCACCGCCGCGCTGCTGGCCGCCAAGGGACGAGATCGGGCGATCCCGCTGCCGGTGATGGTCCGCACGCCCAAGCAGTTGGCCGGCCTCGCGGCCACGGTGCCGAGTGCCGCGGACCACCTGGTCGCCGCGTTCTGGCCCGGCCCGCTGACGCTGGTGCTGCATGCTCAGCCCCGCCTGACCTGGGACATCGGCGAGTCCGACGGCACCGTCGCGATCCGCATGCCCCAGGACGACGCGACGCTCGAGGTCATCAGGGCGGTCGGACCGCTGGCCGTGACCGCTGCCAACGCCCCCGGTGGCGATCCCCCCCGGTCGGTCGAGGACGCGCAGGACCAGCTGGGGGCCCAGGTCACGGCCTACCTCGATGGCGGGACCCGCCCCGAGGGCGCCACCTCGACGATCGTCGACCTGACCCGGGAGGCGCCGAAGGTGCTGCGCGAAGGGGCGATCCCGACCGAGCTCGTGCTGGACGTGGCCGAGGGACGGGTCGACCCCGTGACGGCCGCCGCCACCTTCGCGGGCGACGGAACCGGCGACGGGCAGTAGCCTGGTGCCGCATGCCACCTGGCGTGTGACGCGACCTGCCGCCGATGGAGGCTCACGGTGACGACCTACTGGGGTCCAGACTTCGACTCGCTCCGCGCCACCGATCCCGAGGTGGCCGACGGGCTCCTGGCCGAGCTCGAACGCCAGCGCTCCGGTCTCCAGCTGATCGCCAGCGAGAACTTCGCCTCCCCGGCGGTGCTGGCCGCCCAGGGTTCGGTGCTGACCAACAAGTACGCCGAGGGCTACCCGGGCAAGCGCTACTACGGCGGCTGCGAGGAGGTCATCGACCCGCTGGAGCAGCTCGCCATCGACCGCGCCAAGCAGGTGTTCGGCGCCGACCATGCCAACGTCCAGCCCCACTCCGGGGCCAGCGCCAACATCGCGGCCTACTTCGCCACCGTGGCTCCGGGCGAGAAGGTGCTGGCGATGTCCCTGCCCCACGGCGGGCACCTCACCCACGGGATGCCCATCAACTTCTCCGGCAAGTGGTTCGACGTCGTCTCCTACGGGGTCCGCAAGGACACCGAGGTGATCGACATGGACCAGGTCCGTGCGCTCGCCCTCGAGCACCGGCCGAAGCTGATCATCGCCGGGTGGTCCGCGTACTCCCGGCAGTTGGACTTCGAGGCCTTCCGCTCGATCGCCGACGAGGTGGACGCGGTGCTGATGTGCGACGCCGCTCACTTCATGGGCCTGGTGGCCGGAGGGGTGCACCCGAGCCCGGTGCCCTACTGCGACATCGTCACCTTCACCACCCACAAGACCCTGCGCGGTCCCCGTGGCGCGATCATCCTCGCCAACGAGCGCTGGGCGAAGCCCATCGACAAGGCCGTGTTCCCCGGAACCCAGGGTGGTCCGCTCGAGCACGTGATCGCGGCCAAGGCCGTGGCGCTGAAGGAGGCCATGGAGCCCTCCTTCAAGGAGTACGCCCAGCGGATCCTGGACGATGTCCGGGCGCTGGCCGACGGGCTGGCCGATCGCGGCTACCGGGTGATCGCCGGTGGGACCGACACCCACCTGCTTCTGGCCGATGTCACCACCAAGGGCCTGACCGGCGCCGAGGCGGAGGCCAGGTGCGACGCTGCTGGCATCGTGCTGAACAAGAACGCGATCCCCTTCGACACCAACCCGCCGGCCGTCGCCTCCGGCATCCGGGCGGGGACCTCCGGGGTGGCCACCCAGGGCATGGGTCCAGAGGAGCTCACCGCGGTGGCCGGGTTCATCGACCGCGCGCTGACCGGTGACGACGCCGAGCGCAGGGCGGTCCGCGGCGAGGTCATCGAGCTCGTGACCCGCTTCCCCGCCTACCCGGAGCGCGGGGCGGGGTCGCCGGACCAGGCCGGCTGAGGTGCTCGCCCACCTCGCCGTCGCTGCGCTGGCCGTGGTCGTCACCGCGGCCCTGGCGCCGGCGGTCGCGGCCCTGGCCAAACGGGTCGGGGCGATCGAACGTTCACCGGACACCGGACGGCCCGAAGCTCGGCGGCAGGTCCCGACGATGGGGGGACTGGCCATGGCGGCCGGGGCCCTCGCAGCCCTCGGCCTCGCCTGGATGCTGCCCGTCTTCGCGCCGCTGTTCGACTCCACCTCCGAGCCCCTGGCGCTCCTGGTGGGGGTGGTGGTCATCGTCGTCATCGGGGCCCTGGACGACCTGCGTCCCCTGCCGCCACCGGTCAAGCTGGCCGGGCAGATCGTCGCCGCCCTCGGCGTGGTGGTGTTCGGTGTCCAGCTGGTGCACTTCTGGGTCCCCGGGATCGGTGTGATAGCGCTGTCGAGCGACCTTGGTCTACCACTGACGGTGCTGGCCCTGGTCGCCATGATCAACGCGGTCAACCTGATCGACGGGCTCGACGGCCTGGCGGCCGGGGTGGCCACGATCGCCGCCGTGGCCTTCCTGGTGTTCGCCGGGCACAACCAGCTCGGCGGGCTCAGCTCCGCCACCCTGGTCGGGGCGATCGTGATCGGGGTGAGCGTCGGGTTCCTGGTGCACAACTGGCACCCCGCGCGTCTGTACATGGGCGACACCGGCTCGCAGCTGCTGGGCCTGCTGCTCGGTGTGGCGATGATCTCCTACGTCGGGCGTACCACCGCCCCGACCAACACCGACTTCTTCGGCTCGATCCCGCTGCTGGTGCCCGTGCTGGTCCTGGCCGTTCCCTTCCTCGACTCGGCCTTCGCCGTGGTACGACGGCTGGCGAGGAGACGGCCCGTGACCGCGGGCGACCTGGGTCATCTCCACCACCTGCTCCTGGCCTTCGGTCACTCCCACCGTCGTGCCGTGCTGGTGCTGTACTACTGGTCCGGGGTGATCGCCTTCGGCTCCGTGGCGCCGGCCTTCCTGGCCTGGGAGCGCCTGCTGCCGTGGCTGGTGGTGGCTGGGGCGCTCGGCATCGTGCTCACGGCCCTCGGGACGCGACCGGAGGGTGAGCCGCGGCACGCGGAGGTCCCCACGACGGGGAGTGCCACCGCGGTGGAGCGCACCGGCACGGACCGCTTCTGAGGTCTCTGGGGTGACAGCTGCGCCCCGCGGTGCGGCACTCACAGGCCTGCCATCGTCGCGTGCCGGTGTGCGGTGTCGTCACCGCGGGCGTTCGCGTGTGTGGCCGTCCGCCTTTGGCGGTCCCGCGGGCACCTTGCTAGCGTCCGGGCCGCTCGGGCGCGGTCGGGGGTCTCCCCACCTGCGCACCCGTCTCCACGACCTTGGATCGATACACCGATGTCGCCCTCCGATGCGCGTTCCCCTGTGCCACCGCGCTCTGCGCGGGGTTCTGGCGAGGCGTCGGAGGCCGCCGCTGCCGACCGCGCGCGCAGCGCGTCGATGTGGCGGGGGG
>SL_8KL_010_SEDDRAFT_10000640_pt1 | contig 30631 bp, 35 predicted proteins | sample SodLakKL_010_SED_4_FD_11160 | JGI IMG/M metagenome (IMG submission 11160)
ATAGTTTTCAACTTCAATAATCACCATATCCTCTTTGAATCGGGTACTTCCGCATAAGGTTACCACTTCGTATTTACCGTTCATTTTTAGCTCCTTTCAACGATCCTTTTTATTTATTTTATTGCTCCACATTAAAGTGTTTTTTTAGTTTTGCAATTTTATCCATGTAATCTTTAGACGAATATCCATTTTCCTTTAAATCATACAGATAATCCAGATACTCCTCGTATTTTTCCCTCTTCTTTCCATCATTTAAATATTGGGCTTTCATTTCTTCAAACTCTGTTTGGTCTATGATTTCTTTGTCCCGAAGCTTTTCCAGTCCGGAAATTTTCTCCTCCACCGAGGGCTCCTGTTGCTGTTTCAAATTCATCAGCAGGGGTCTGACCGCTAAGTAAGCGGCAAGATAAACAATTACAAACATTACTATAATCTCAATTAATAAATACATAGTTTTTCCTCCTTTGGGTTTAATCTCATGCGAGGAGGGTTTGGTGTGAGATTTTCAAGCCGTCCTCCTGAGCGTTCTAACAGGGTCATGTTTAGCAAAGTGCTTCTTTGATGATTTCTGTCATGGTTGGATGGGCCAAAGGTAAATCTCTGACTACTTTAACAGGAATGTCCCGGTGGCATGCCAGAACGCCAATAGAAATGAGCTCTGAAATGTTATCCCCGGCAAAATGCATACCCAGTATTGTCTGTTTATCAACATCGACCAGGATCTTGACAAAGCCTTTTTCATATCCCAGACTCAAAGCCCTCATATTTTCGGAGAAATACGCCTTTTTGACCCGGTAGTTAAGCTGCCTTTCCCTGGCATCGGTTTCCCTTAGCCCTACACCGGAAAGCTGGGGATCAGTAAAACATACATAACTCATCCCTTTATAGCTTACAGGGGTCTTTTCCCCGGCAATACTCCCGGCTGCTGTTTTACCTTCGAGGATGGCAGCGTTTGCCGAAGTGATCCCGCCGATCACATCTCCTATGGCGTACACCCCTTTTTGTGAAGTCTCCATATACTCATTCACCTTAATCCGATTGTTTTCATCCCAAACAAGCTCGAGTTTTTCTACCCCCCTTGGCAGCACTGGATTGCTTTCCCCGGTTACCAGCAAAGCATCTGTCAGCAATTTCTGACTGGTATCATCAGCTTTATTTTTACAAATCACTTCCAGCTTGCCCTCTTCATTATATTGACATTGGGTAACCGTAGAATTGGTTTTTACTTCGATCCCTTGTTTTTCAAATTCTTCCTTCAAAAATTGGGCTTGATCCGGGTCACACATCGGCATAATTCCATCGCCCAGTTCCAGAATCGTAACAGCAGCCCCCATTTTTTTAAACAAAGTGGCAAATTCACATCCTTCAATATTACCTCCCAGGATCACCACATCTTTTACATTCAGCCATTTTCCTGACAAAACTTCCTTATAGGAGATGATGCCCCGGCTCTCGTCCAGCTGCAGGGCCATTGGTGAAGAAGGTTCAGAGCCCGTGGCCACTACAAGACTTTCTCCCGTTAAAGCCGTTGTTTCGCCATCAGCCACAACCCTTACTTCCTGTTCAGAGATGATTTCTGCTTCACCATAGTAGATCTTCACCCCTGCTCTCTCCAGGGAACTCTTCCACCCCTCTTTTGCCTTTTGCATTCTGATCCCAAGGGTTTTTAAGCTTTCGGCCGGGTTCACAGGATTATTTCCGGCTTTGTTTTTAATCATTTCATCCAGCATGATCTTCATGGGTATGTATCCTTTATTTATTGGAGTCCCGCCGGAACCGCCTTTTTCAACCAGGGCAACCTTCAGTCCACGCTCGGCTGCTTCCATGGAACATGCCTTTCCACCAGGACCTCCGCCAATTACTATCATGTCGTATTTCATTTTTTCATCACCTCATTTTTTTAATCGCATATACAAATGGACGAATCTACGGTGTCAGATCAACCGTCTCATTGTGAGCCTCGTTTGTTTTGCTATTAGAATTAAAACACAACTTTTTCCATAATTGATCCCTTCCTTCCTTTGATTTTTGTATTATTTTTTTCCACGGTACTTATTTTATACCTTTCTTATTGGCTCTTAAACGATGAACCTTAAGGTTCTGGTGGTCACCGTCTGTGAGGTCCTATTATTGATTTTTGTCATACTTTGTTATACAATTATATAAAAGGAGGTAATCCCATGTTATCCATTCGTTGTACAAAAGAAGATGAAAAAATGATTAAACGCTATGCGGCTTCAAAGAATAAATCCGTCTCTGAATTTCTACGGGAGGTTGCCATCGAAAAAATTCAAGAGGAATACGATTTGGAGGTCATTCGAGATTACCTGGAGAATAAAGAGGTGTTGAAGCTCTATTCAGCTGAAGAAGCAGAAAAGGAACTCGGTCTATGAAATACAGCATTTTTTACACGGAAAATAGCATCAAACAGTTAAAAAAGATGGACCCTTCGACTAAAAAACTTATCACCAACTATTTCAGAAAGCTTGAACAATTAAATGAACCCCGGGCAAAAGGAAAAGCCTTATCTGCTAATCTAAAAGGGTTTTGGGGTTATCAAATCGGAGATTACCGTGCAATTTGTGAAATTGATGATGACCGGATTATCATTATCGTAATTGATGTCGGGCATAGAAAAGATGTCTATCAATAAAAACCGTCTTAGCATAACCTTATGCCGGGACGGTTTTTGACTTCACTAAAACCTCACGCGGGGACTGTTTTGTTGTGAGGTTTGGCTTACAATTTCTTTTTAATCATTAAACCACTGCAAAATTTACTGCTCCATAGATAAACACCTTCCGTATTTTTGATAAAATACTTTTTTTCCCAAACATCCTTCTCCCCCCTGGCATGTTTGGTACTTGGTCAGGAAAAATTAAAAAAATCGACATATCATTTTAAAAATTGCTATAATAGAGGAATAACAAAATCACAAACCACACACTTTCATAGGATTAGAGGTGAGTTTTATCAAAACAATCGATCATTCACAAGGAAAAAGATTATCAAAACTTGATAAATTCGGGTATGGTGTTGGAAATTTAGGTTATGGAATCATCTTTCAAATGATTGCGGTATACCTGATTTTTTATACCACGGCGGTATTGAATATCCCCGGCACACTTATTGGCACAGCGGTTGCGATCAGCGTCCTTTGGGATGCTTTTTCAGATTTAATCATGGGATATATCTCCGATGGCTACCCAATCGGTAAACTTGGACGAAGACATCCCTATCTGCTACTGGGATGCTTTTTAGCGGCATTTTCCAACCTGATCTTATGGCAAATCAATCCTGATGTCTCTACGAACAGCAAATTTTATCTGGTATTTATCCTCATCATCCTGGTTAAATCTGCTTTAACCGTCTATATTGCACCCTATAATGCATTAGGTGCAGAGCTCTCCGATGATTATCATGAGAGAACATCCATCCAGTCCATAAAAACAGTTTTTTTTCTGCTTGGGCTATTTTCTGCAACGGTGGCGGGGATGTCCTTTTTCTTTAAGCCCACACTCCACTATCCCCTGGGTCAATTAAATCCTGAGGCCTATTCAAGGATGGGAATTTCAGCTTCCCTGTTTATGATTCTCTGTGGGTTGCTGTGCTTTTTCAGCACGAAAAAACATATCCCTCTCTTACCTCAGTCCAGGATTAAAGAGAAAAAAAAGCGTGGAGAAATGTTGAACATCTTTACTGTCTTCCTCTCTGCATTAAAAAATAATGACTATCTGTATGTCATCACCGGCTATTTATTTACAAACATCTCCTCAGCCCTGGTTGGCACCATTGGATTACACGTTTTTACCTACACCTTTCAGCTGGACAACAGAGGAATTGCCTTGGTCATCGGAGTGCAATTTTTTGTAAGTATTATCAGTCAGCCTCTTTGGGTGATCATCTCCAATAAAATTGATAAAAAACCCTCGGTGATCCTAGCCTTAATCCTATCGATGGCTGCATGTATCATCTTTATCGGTTTGGTGTTTTATAAAGACATGATTTTAGGAAGTCCCATGTATATTCTTCCCTTTGCCATCCTGATCGGCTTTGGTACCGGAGGATTATTCTCTCTCCCACAATCCATGGTCGCAGATACCCTTGATTTAGAGGAGCTGGAAACCGGAATCTCTCCTGCAGGAATCTATTATGGGGCCTTGACCTTATTCTATAAATTATCGCAGGCAATCGCCATCTTCATACTGGGTATGGTTTTGGATTGGGTGAATTTCAACCCCGAGGTTTTGGTACAGGCAGAAAGCACAGCGATTACTCTCGGTTTGATTTTATCAGTAGGGAGCTTAATCAGCTTTCTGCTTGCACTGTTTGTCTATAGCAAATACAGCTTGAATAAAGATAAAATCGAGAAGGTCCATGCACAGATCTTGCTGAACAAAAACGGTCGGTCCACGACTTGATCTCCTCAATGTCTCTTTAGAGATGCCCCGGTGCTTAACGTTAGTTCTTTTTGTACCTTCATGAAATCTTCTTTAAATCTGGTACTTCCACATAACGTTACCACTTCGTATTTATCGATCATTTTTATCTCCTTTCCTAACATATAGGGGCACGGCAAGCTATTTAAATGCAATAATATTATACATTTTTGACTTGAACTTTTGTCCATTTTTACCAGAGATAATGTATAATTTTTTACTAATATTAATATTCTCAAAACTACTTAACAGATCTTTTAATTCATTAATATCTGTATAATAATGAGGTACTTCCTCTTCACCTTCTCTTGATCCAATGAATGTATCCTTCTCAATTAATTTACCTTTTCCATACGACTCATCTTCTTTCGAAATCATATCAAAAACGAAACACCCACCTGGTTTAAGTACTCGAAAAACTTCATTTATTCCAACTTTAATTTTATCAAATGTAGCATGGTGTAATGTAGATTTGCATAATACTGCATCGAAGAAATTATTGCTAAACCCCATCCTGGTAAAGGAATAATTATAAATACTAATATTTTCAACTCTCTCACTATCAATTTTATCGCTTAACTTCTCTAAAACTTCAAGCGATGCATCTGTTGCATACACTATAAAATTTCTCTTTGCTAATAATAAGGAATTTTTCCCTTTCCCACATCCCAAATCAAGAATATTCTTATACTTTTTTTCTTCAAACATTGAAAATACCTTGCTGTCAAATTTCGTCATCCCTATTTCATACTCACCATTGATTTCAATGATATTAAGCTCTTCGACCATCCACTTCCTATCCATATTCTGAAGCATCGTATCACCTCTCTATAAATTTAGGATCTCGTATAACGTTGTTAGTAACTTACGATATAAATCCCCCTTAAAAGAAACGGTTAGGAGCTAAGGTATCTCAAGATAATACACAGGTTTTCCGGTGCTTTCAGCGTACTCGATTGCTGACCTGGTGCTCTCTCCTATGTAGTGATTTTTGTTCATGTTTATTTATCTTCGCATAGTTACAATTGAATCAGAAAAATTCCCATAAGAAAAATCGTGCCGCCGATGAGAAGATCAGGGACACCTATAATCATGGAGAGGGGGCGCTCTCGTTTTTCGCTCTCCTCTTTGATATCTTCAATGATTTCCCTGCCCAGGGGGATCTCACTAATTTGCTGGAAGTTAATCATCTGATGATTTTTCGAAAAATAATCACTTTCCAGGATGATCTCTCCCGAAAAAATGGGGAAGCTGAAAATCCGTCTTTTCCCCCCACCGGTTTCCACGCTGTAATCCACTTCCTTTTCCTCAAGTTGGATGACGATCATTTCCTCCGCTTCCTTCGGCTCCATGTTATGAAGTCGAAGTTTGGTCTGGTTCATCTCCCGCCGGATCGATCGGACAAAAAGAGCCAGGGTTACAATTGCTCCGATCCCCAGAACCATATAAAGGAACCAGGAGCCTTGAAGGTCATTCACAAAAAGGTCCAATTGAGACAGCTGCAAAGCAAAGGTTCCGAAAACCATCATCCATCCCACCAGTGGACTTGAAGTAAACAGGTCCCTTCTTCGAATCTTCCTAAGTCCGTTTATCATCAGTATTCCCCCTATCAAACACATGCCTATATAAATTTCAATGCTCAACAAGATCAGCTCCCGAATTTTTATCGTAATATTTTTTTATAAATCTCTTCAATCACTGTGCTTTTATACGCCATATACTGTTCCCGATCCGTGGGAAATCGTTTAGCACCCTCCATCTTAATGGCACTGTAGCGCTCCCGGTCCTCCTTATGGGATCGTAAGTGATCACGAAAAATCAGATGTCGCTTTAACTCTTCCGAATCCTCTGCACAGACGTACAAATGATGGGCCATAAACTCCGGCATCTCTTTATATCGAAATGCCTCTCTGCCCGGGATGCCCTTATCCCCTTCATGAGAATAGCCCAAACTCTCCAGGCCTTGTTTCACGGTTTCGAACTTCCCCCGATCTTCAATAATCACATCGAGATCAATAACCGGTTTGGCAGCCAGCCCTTCCACGGAGGTGCTTCCCACATGCTCAATTCCCACAATGCAGTCCTTAAGCGTATTATTCAGGTATTCCTTGATTTTTTCAAATTCCTCTTTCCATCGCTCCTCATAGGAGACAACAACTACTCTTTTATTTGCCACCGGGCATCCTCCTATTCTGGTTCCTGATCCTTTTCGTTAAAAACTTCGATAAATCGATAGTAAAAGCATTAAAGTGATTACAATAAGCGCAGTCAGTGATGCTTTTTTATGTAGTGAAATCGCTACTTCATTCAGCTCAGGATCCTCATTATACATCCACCTTCTCCCAAGCAAATGACTGTCCTCGGGATTTAAATAAGACCAGATCAACAAACCGTATAGAGGTATTAAGAACACAATCAATAAAAACCATTCCGCTCCTCCCATGAAATTCCTCCTTTCTTTCATGATATTCATTTCCATACCATTTTATCATTACCAAATATTACATACAATATTATTATCAGTATTTTCTTGATTTTAAAACAGCATAAAAAAATGGAGGACAGCGGGACGTATCTTTTGTCCTCCTGTTAAAGAGGACAAAAGATAAATCCGCTGTCCTTTGATCTCTCCTTACTCTTGTTATGCTAAAACTTCCAACTGATTCATTAGATATATCAAAAAGAGGCTGAGGGGCTGAAGCACCTCGATGATAAATCCGATCCCGTCTCCCGTAAGGCCCCCGAGCTTTGCTGAGATCCATCGGGCGAGAATTAGGCCGGCTCCGAGGGTTATTAGGAGCGAAAGAAAAATCCCGGAGGGATAAAAAAAGTAAGTAATCACCGCCGGCAGTAAAGTGCTCATTAAGAGCGTTTTTACTCCCGTGGCCTCAATTACCCCTTTTCCAAGTCCACGCCGATTATCGGGATAGGCAGAGAACCCCATGGCAAATAGTACAGCGCTACGACTGAATAAAGGGCCGAGAAGAATATACACCGGTTCCAGATAAGAAAAGAGCACCACAGACGTTAGGATATTTACCACAATGGCAATCACACCAAAGGCGCCGATGTGACTGTCCTTTATAATACGGTGCAAATCTTCTCCCTGACGATTGCTGAAGATCCCGTCGCTAAGGTCGGAAAGACCGTCCAAATGAAGGCCTCCCGTAAGCCATAGATAAGCCGTCCATATTAAAACGGCGGATATTAAGGGATCCAGAAATTGCACGAGATAGGCTACGCCTGCGAGGATTACACCGATGATCCCTCCGATTATGGGCATATACATTATCCCCCGATGAAACTCTTTCTCCTGAATGTTAAAAGTAATCCGAATGGGAATCCGGGTCAAAAAGGTCAGCATCAATACAAAGGATCGAAACTGAGAAATCATAAACGTAAACAAATTAACCCTCAACTTACCCTTCAACGCTCCTTCCCCTTTAGACACATAGGAATCCCGGAGACCAGAAAGTAAACCTTATTAGCCCGGGCTGCTACCTTTTGATTAACCCGGCCGAGGATATCCCGAAATATTCTTCCCAAGGGGTATTCCGGTACTAAACCCATGCCCACTTCATTGGAAACCAGAAAAGCCTCTTTTCCCTTTAGGATTTCCAGCAGATATTCCACTTCCCTTTGTATTTCCGCTTCCATCTGATCCACTTCCCCGGGGGTCATCCGATCAAAATCCCGCTCCTGCAAAAACATTCTGTTCGTTACGAATACACCGAGGCAGTCAATCATAATCACCGGACGCCCCTGAAAATCCGGATGCTTTTCAATGCCCTGAAAACTCGTTGGTGCCTCCAGGGTTTTCCACTCCTCCGGCCGTCGAATCCGGTGCTTGTTAATCCGGTCCTGCATTTCTCCGTCGTAGGCCTGTGCCGTGGGTATGTATAAGACATCCGTGGGTACCGATGCCGTTTTTTTTACAAGTTCCTCACCGTAGCTGCTTTTCCCGCTTCTTGCCCCTCCTGTAAGATAGGTAATCATATTCTGCCGCCTCCCGTCGTAATTGTGTTTCACTGTACTTCGCTTAGCTCTCCAACAGCTTTCCCAGAGCCCGGATCAGTTTTTCATTATCCTTCCGTGTCCGCAGGGCAAATCGAAAATGCTCATGATCCAGCCCCCGAAAATCTTCACAGGTTCGAATGTAAATTCCCATTTCCAACAGTTTGTCCTGCAGCACCTTCGCTGATGTTCCCGGAATTTTTCCGAGATGAAAATTTGCACTGCCGGGATGAATTTTCAACCCCCTATTTTCCAGCGCTTCAAATTGGGTTTTAAGATAGGCTTTTTCATCTCTTAACCACTTCTCCAGTTGAAGGGGATACTTCCTATCCATAGCAATTTTCTCCAACGCTTTAAACGCAAAGGTGTTTACCGTCCAGGGCTCCTTGTTCTGTAGCATTTTGTTGATTAGGTCCTTGCTTCCGATACCGTAACCTAACCGAAGTCCGGGGATTCCGTAAAACTTTGTCAAGGAACGAAGGATAAATACATTGTCCATTGGGGATTGTTGTAATAAGGTCGGATTTGATTCCTTCTCTTCGGTCTTTTCTTCCCTGAGTACAAATTCTTCAAAGGATTCATCAAGAAACAATACCCCACCCCATTCCTTCATTTCCCGGACAATGCCCGTAAGCATTTCGTTACCGTATCGGGCTCCTGTAGGATTGTTGGGACTGCAAAGAATAAGCACTTCCGGTTTTAGCCCTTGCAGTTTTTTGATCAGTTGATCCTTTGGAATGGCAAAGTCCTCCCTTTCCTCCAGGATGAAATGCTCCACCCTGGTTCCCACAAGTTCAAAAGCCCGTTGATATTCATTAAAGGTCGGTTGGACCAGAAGCACCTTTCGGGGTTTAAGACTTCGGGCAAATAGATAAATCAGTTCCATGGCTCCGTTTCCGATAATCAGCTCTTGGGGATGGACATGTTCTAAGGAAAATCCCTTCTTCAGCAAATCGCAACAATCTTCTCCGTCAATGGAAGGGTAACGTTCCATTTCTTCTAAAGACTCCACAATTCCCTGTTTCACCGATTCCGGAGGGCCAAAGGGAGAAATATTTACACTGAAATCGATTACCTTTTTCGAATCGCCTTTATAGCCTCCATGTTTATTCATATAAAATCCTCCGTTTACTGATAGCTTTACTAACTCTTTTGTTAACTCTTTTATTAATCACATTCACTGATCGCTATAACTGATCACATTCACTGTTGGCTATACCTGTTTTTTAGTATCTCAATAATACTTCCGTATTTATATTATTACTGGATTTACGCTATACTCAGCACCATAAGCACCAAAGCATAACCAATGACCCAAAGACCGAAAAATCCGTACTGGGCCCGGTACATAATTGATGCCACCCGGTGAATATCAAGGAGTTCTGCCCTTCGCACCAACTTACCGATGGTCGGTTTTTCCAACACTTCCCCGAAATATCGGTGGGTCCCTCCCAGTTGAATACCGAGAATCCCCGCCACCACGGATTCGGGATGCCCCGCATTGGGGCTTTTATGGGCTCTGCGGTCCCTGCGAAAGGTAGCCAGTCCCCGAGTAAATTCTGCTCTGCTGACCGCTCCGAAAATCAGCATCAACAGGCTTCCTATTCTTGCGGGGATAAGGTTCACAAAATCGTCCAGTTTCGCCGATGCATAGCCGATGTCTTTATAAGGTTCCTGAATATAACCCACCATGGAATCCAGGGTATTGACGGCTTTATAAATCCAGAGAAGCTCCAGGGGCAGACCGATGCTGATTCCGAGAAAAATATAAAAAAGCGGAGCCAATACACCGTCGATGGTGTTTTCCGAAACCGTCTCCACCGTAGCCTTTATGACTTCCTCTTCCGACAACTCTTCGGTGTTTCTTCCCACTAAGTAGGAGAGCCTCAGTCGGGCTTCTGTTATGTTTTTTCGTTCCAGCTGATCATGCACCTTCATGCCCTCATCCTTTAAACACCGGGTAGCAAGACCGGCAGTCAAAAATAAGAGAACGGTTCCCCAGTAAAGCAGGGGATGGAGTAGGCTTCCCAGTCGTAATAAAAGATGAATGAGTATACCTGCGGTGAGTGGCACCCCGATCGCCAGAATAAAGCCGCCGACTTTTAAGGAGATAAGCCCCTGTTTTCGGATCCCCTTTTCCAACCGGGAGATCATCTTGCCGATATAGATCACGGGATGGGGCATGCCTTCCGGATCCCCAAAAATCCTGTCAAGCGTCAGTGCAAGGAGAACTACTATGATCCACTCCATGACTACCACCCGATAATCTTCATCAGGGCGTCCATATCCAGATGCTCTTCCATCATAGACGCCAGTCGATTGTATTCCTGATTTTTAAGTTCTTTAAAGGATAATTCCGAAATTGCAGCAGCACTTGTAATATCCGCTTTTTCGTAGATTCCTTCATCCGCTTGCAGGTTAAATACTGCCTCTTCCGGGTTCCTTTTCAACTGTGCCAACATATTTCGGCGAAAATCATCATTTTCAAAAATTCCGTGAAGATAGGTTCCAAAAATCTGTCCCCGGTCATCGACACTGCCGTCCAGACTGCCGTCCTCTAAAGCAATCCAGGGGCTCGCTCCCTCTTTTCTTGTGGTCCTTCCCATATGGATTTCATATCCGGTGATCGTGGTTTCGGTTTCATGACCACTGATTGTGCTTTCGATTTCATGTCGGAAAAAGGGAACCCTACCGGAAATCTGCCTGGTGGTCTTCTCCTTTTCCATTACCGTATCGATATCTAGAAGACCCAGTCCGTTAATCTCCTTAATTCCCGATTCCACCTGATGATCGTCCCGCAGGGTCCCGCCCAGAATTTGGTATCCGCCGCAGATCCCCATCAGCCGGGTACCTTTTTTCACCTGGCGGTAAATTTTTTCATCAAAACCCTGCTCCGTTAAAAAACGGCGGTCATGGAGGGTGTTTTTACTTCCGGGGATGATTAACAGATCCTGATCTTCACAGTCCTCAGGATCCTGGATATAAGTCAGATTCACATTTTTCTCCATTTCCAGGGGCATAAAGTCCGTAAAATTGGAAATATAGGGAAGTTTGATGACTCCGATCTTGATAAAATGGTTTTTCAGCTCAGCAGTTTTCTTTGAATCCTTCCCGTCAAAGCGACCGGTTACACTGTCTTCATCTTCGATCATAAAGCTGTCATAGGGCATAACTCCAAGACAGGGAATTCCGATCCGCTCTTCCATCATGCGGATGCCGGGCATTAAAATCTCCACATCCCCCCGGAACTTGTTGATGATAAATCCTTTGATCCGTTGCCGTTCTTCGGGCTCTAAAAGCATGACCGTACCGTAAATCGATGCGAAAACCCCGCCGCGGTCAATATCTCCGATTAGAATCACCGGAGCATCCACCATTTCCGCAAGGCCCATATTGACCAGGTCGTGCTCCCGAAGATTAATCTCTGCAGGGCTTCCGGCCCCTTCAATGATTACCGCTTCATATTTTTCACTGAGGCTTTGATAAATCTGATGCACCTTCTTTTTTAAATGCACTTTCTCCTTCTGATAGGCCCCGGCATTTAAATTCCCGTAGACCTTCCCTTCAATAATCACCTGGGATCCCACATGGCTGGTGGGCTTTAACAGGATGGGGTTCATCTCTACGCTAGGCTCAATTCCCGCCGCTTCCGCCTGAACCACCTGGGCTCTTCCCATTTCCTTTCCGTCTCTGGTAATAAAGGAATTCAAAGCCATATTTTGTGATTTAAACGGGGCCACGGAGTAACCGCGATTAAACAGGGCCCGGCACAGTCCTGCGGTCAGCAAACTCTTTCCAACGGAGGATCCAGTTCCCTGAAACATAATATTTTTTTTCATCAGCTGCTCCTTTCCTGTCCGGATGCTTTATTTCGAATTCTTCGTTGAAAATACAAAGCAATCAGAATAAACATACCGGTGATTCCGATAATTCTTATGTATCTTCCCCAGCCTCCCCGGATTGCAGCAGGTTCTCCGACTACCCAGGTAACCCGGTGTCCCATGCCGTCGTCGGCGGTAATACTGTGGGCTTCGGAAATGTTTTCGAAGGAGTAATACCCGTCTTCGTCGGCGGTATCCTCCACCAGGATTTCTCCCTGGTCATCCCTAACCTCTACACTCATATTCTCCACCGTGGTTCCATCTTCGTAGCCTATCCAAATGGTGGAGTCCTCTAAGGGATCAATCATCATTCGGTGAGCATACACCGTGGTTACGGAAAGCAAAAACATCAGTAATACCAAAATCCCTTTTGCTGCAACCTTCCGATTCCAATTCCGATTTTTGATCTTACTATTTTTCAATGCTTAACGCCTCCTTTAATGCCCGGTTCATGTCCATCGGACTATTCCCGGTGATTCCCGTACCCTGCAAAATCTTTACCGACGTCGGAAGTTCAAGGTTTCCCCTCGAGACCAGTTTTTCATCTTCCAGGGCGTTTACATCCCCGCTGTGAAGAACCCGGCCTTCCTTTAAAATCAGCAGCTGGTCCGCCCACTGATAGGCAATATCCACATTATGGGTGGTGAATATTAATGTGTGTCCCAGTTTATGCAAAGCATCCAGCGCTTTTTTCAGACCTTCCCTCGAGGCGGGATCCAATCCGGAAAAAGGTTCGTCAAATACCAGGATTTCCGGTTTCATGGCCAGCACACCGGCAATGGCCACTTTTTTCTTTTGTCCGAGACTCAGCTCATAGGGGGATGCCTCTCCCAGTTCAGCTATTTCCATCTGCTCCAAAGCCTTTGTTACCCGCCGCCGAACTTCCTCTTCCGAAAGCCGCAGGTTTCTCGGACCGAAGGCCACATCCTCGGATACCGTGGAGGCGAGAATCTGATCATCGGGCTGATCAAAAATAATTCCCACCTTTTGCCGGAGGGTTTTTAAGTTTCCTTTTGCCACAAGGTCCCCGCCAATCTGTACGGTGCCCTGTTGAGGCAGGATCAGTCCGTTAAAGTGTTGAATCAGTGTGGACTTTCCGCTGCCGTTGGCCCCGAGGATCGCAAGCTTTTTCCCGGGGTTCAGGCGAAAGCTTACATCCTTTAATGCGGACTTTTCTCCCGGATAGCTATAGGAAAGTTTTGATACGGTTATTTCCTTCATATTACAACCTCATTTCCAGTACTTTCAGTAATGCAAAAACCATAATCCCGCTTAACACCCATAACCCTTCCCGCTTTCCTAAAGGACTTGGGGGACGCATCGGCAGATCTTTGCTGAATCCCCGGGAAATCATGGTTCGGTGCACCCGTTGGGACTGATCCAGACTTCGAAGAATCATACCGCCGATCATCTCACCGTAGACCTTCAGAGTGCCGGGATTCCAGCCTTTTTCAAAGCCCCGGGACACCGAGGATCGATAGGTCTTTTTCAAGGTGCCGGTCCATACATTTACATATCGAAAGGATAACAGCAGTACGGCGCTCAAGGTTTTGGGAATTGGAAGCTGCCGAAGCCCTTCCACCAGCTGAACCTCTTCCTGGGTGTAGGTAAGCATCAATAGCAGCATAAAAACGCCGAGCCCTTTTGCCATCAGCTGATAGGCGAATATCAGACGGTCACCGGATACGGGCAGGCCTTCTCCGAAAATTAACGGCACTGCCATAAAAAGAAGAAACGGCAGGGGCAGACGCAGCTTTTTTCCGATAAACCCCCAGGAAAGGCCCATCAGCCGAGCAAGTATTAAAAGACCTGTCAGGGCGATGCTTAAAACCAGGGGCTCCTCCAGGGTAATCAGTAAAAAGGAAGCTCCGAGGATGCTGATTATTTTACACCGAATTTCCAGCTTCGAGATCCATGGACGGACGTTCGGTTTTTTCATCCTTTTACCGCCTCCAGCACCGCTTTTCGACTTTTATGGATAAAACCTACGGCAAAGGCCGTAATTCCGCCCTCCACAAAAATCAACGGGATATGGGACAGAATAATCAGTTGGATATTCGAGACGATTCCCTGGCTATAACGGATATCTGTTGCCAGAAGCACCGCAACCAGCAGTACCACCGTCAGGGTCACTCCTAACCCTCCAAGGAGTCCCGATAGTACATAAGGGGATTTTGCCCGTTGATAACCTCTTACAAACACCTGCCAGCAAATCAGTGCGGGAAAGCCCACCAGTAAGGTATTTATTCCCAAGGTGGTAATGCCTCCGTGTTGAAAAACCGCGGCCTGTATAAACAGTCCGATAAAAACCGCAATGGGCGCCCGCCTTCCCAGAATGATTCCAAGCAGTGCCGGCAACAGCGGATGTACACTGCTGGGCCCTAAGGGAAGACTGAGCATGGCGAAGGTGAAAAATACCGCGCTCATTAAACTGATTTTCGGAATTTCCTCCTCCTTCGTCTGATAAAGACTGTAAGCCAGCATACCCGCTGCGCCCACAGTGGTTGCCACCGCCATTTCCGTACTGAGTACTCCATCGGCTAAATGCATATCAATCACCTCTTTATTTTTACTTTAATTATCTTAATATCCGTGAAAATCGTAAGACGTAAGTAGCAGGATATACTGCTGCATTTCAGTCAATTAGAAGGCCATTCAGTCCCATGGCCACCTCTTCTGCTTTTCCTGCGTCTTCTGTTGTACAGCATTTTCCATCCCTGCGAGATACTCTAGGAAAGCTCCGAAAATACCCGGTCTATGGTATCAATAAATTTATCCAGATCCTCCGTGGTCATCTGTATGTTTAAAAACAGCGCTTCAAACTGGGACGGAGGAAGATAAATACCGGCTTCCAGCATGGCTTTGAAATATTTTTTAAACCGCTCCTGGTCCGCAGCCTTGGCACTATTGAAATTGGTCACCGGCTCATGGGAGAAAAACAGAGAGATCATCGCCCCGACCCGGTTTACCACGACAGGGATGTTGTGATTTTTTCCCGCCTGAAGAATCCCCCGCTCCAGTTTTTCTGCCATAGCTTCCAACTGTGGGTAATAACCGGGATTCTTTTGTAATTTGCTTAAGGTTTCAAAGCCTGCGCGCATGGCCAGGGGATTTCCCGAAAGGGTACCCGCCTGATAAACGGGACCGATGGGTCCAAGCAGAGACATAATGTCTTTTCGTCCTCCGAAAGCCCCTACGGGCAGTCCGCCGCCGATGATTTTACCGTAGCAGATCAGATCCGGTGCAATATCGGGATAAAGGCTCTGGGCCCCTTGAAAGCTTACCCGAAATCCGCTCATCACTTCATCGTAGATCAAAATAACTCCGTGTTTTTTTGTAAGGGTTCTCAGCCCCCGGGCAAACTCCTCTTTCATGGGAATCACACCCATATTTCCGGCAACGGGCTCAATAATCACCGCTGCGATCTCCTCCTTATTCGCCTCAAGGATCGCTTCCACATTGTCCAAATCGTTATAATTTGCGGTTAAGGTATGTCGGCCGATTTCCTCGGGAACCCCTAAACTGTCGGGAACTCCATGGGTCAGGGCCCCGGATCCCGCTTTAATCAAAAGACTGTCCGAGTGTCCGTGATAATTCCCTTCAAATTTCAGGATTTTCGATCGACCGGTATAGGCTTTGGCTAAACGCAGGGCAGACATCGTGGCCTCGGTTCCCGAGTTTACCATCCGTACCATCTCCACATTCGGCAGGGACTCCACCATCAGCTCTGCCATTTCCATTTCGATTTTGGTCGGGGCTCCGAAACTGGTTCCCTTTTCGATCACTTCCTGAAGGCCTCTTACCACGTCTTCATCCCCGTGGCCTAAAATAAGCGGTCCCCAGGATCCCACAAAGTCCAGGTATTTGTTTCCGTCTTCATCATAGATGTAGGCTCCTTTTCCCCGTTCGATAAAGGGGGGATCCATGTCCACACTGGAAAAAGCTCTTGCGGGACTGTTTACACCGCCGGGCATCACTTTCTTTGATCGCTCGAAATATGCTGTTGATTTTTCCATTGTTATTCCCTCCATTTTGCAATTATTTGTAGCTTAGCTTCTTCTTTAAAAATCTTTCGGAACTAATCAATCGTCGGTTTGATACTTTTTATAAATCAGTTTGAGATTATCTGAAAGTCGGCTTTAACGGTTTTGAAGATACCGGGCCATCTCCTTGGCGAAATACGTAAGGATCAAATCCGCCCCTGCCCGTTTGATGCCTGTGAGAATTTCTACCATTCCTTCGGTTTCATCAATCAGCCCGTTTTTTGCCGCAAGCTTGAACATCGCATATTCCCCGCTTACATGATAGGCCGCCAGAGGAGTGGTTCCTTTAACCTCCCGGATGATATCGAGATATGCGAGAGCGGGTTTAACCATTAAAATATCCGCCCCCTCTTCTACATCGATGGCTGCCTGACGTTTGGCTTCCAACCGGTTGCCCGGGTCCATCTGATAGGTTTTTCGGTCACCGAAACTTGGTGCAGACTGTACCGCTCCCCGAAAGGGTGCGTAAAAGCTGGAGGCGTATTTTACACTGTAACTCATAATCGCCACACTGTGATACCCTGACTGATCAAGTCCACGACGAATCCTAAGCACACGGCCGTCCATCATATCGGAAGGGGCAACCATATCCGCTCCCGCTTCGGCATGGCTTATGGCAATGCTTGCCAAACGTTCTAAGCTGGGATCGTTTACCACTTCTCCTTCAATCGCGATGCCGCAGTGCCCGTCGCTTGTATATTGGCACATACAGACATCCGTAATTACCGTAAGATCAGGGTAGTGCTCTTTGATTTTCCGAACTGCCTGCTGGACGATCCCTGCAGGATTATCGGCTCCCGAACCGTATAAATCCTTCTCCTTGGGAATTCCAAAGATCATTACCGCAGGAATCCCTAAGGCAACCACCTCGCCAATAGCCTCTTTTAGCTGATCCACACTGTGGTGAAACTGTCCGGGCATATTGGGAATTTCTTTTTTCACTCCTTCTCCGTGGGTTACGAAAATAGGATAGATCAAATCCTCTACTAAAACCCTGGTCTCGGAGATCATTCTTCGTATATTCGAAGTCCTTCGAAGTCGTCTGGATCTGGTAAAATTATCTGCTGACATGTGTTTCCTCCTTCTGGTAAATATACTTTTTGCAAGCTACTTCATTAATCGCTTTTTCATTATTACTTTAAAGCTGTTTCCTTATTGCTCTAAAGCTGTTTTATGAACCCTATTGTCGTTTCTCTTTTACTTCCTTGATAATAGCGTCCACTAAGCCTTTGATCGTATGGGGATTTGCGATCCGGTCCACCCTAAGACCAAAAGACGTTGCCGTATCGGCGGTAACCGGACCGATGGCATATATTTTGCTTTGTTTTACATGCTCAATTACCTCATCGGACAGGGATTCGAGAAAAAACTGTACCGTGGAAGAACTGGTAAAGGTTATGCCGTCAACACCTCCGGTAAAGATCTCTGCTAATTCTCCGCTGTTTTCGGCCCTTTCCGTCCGGTAAAAATCCTTTTCAATTACCTGAATGTCTCTGTGGGAAAGTTCCTTTCTAAGCAGATCTCTTCCCAAACTTCCCCGTACATGATACAGCTTATCTCCCGGCTGAAGAAGTGCCGAGAACATTTCCACGGCCCCTTCCAACGTGTATTCTTCAGGAATGCTGACATCCATAATTCCGCGATCCTCCAGGGCTTTCTTCGTGCTCTCTCCGATGGCGAAAATCTTCATTCCTTGTAGGTTTCTGAGGTCCTCTTTTATGATTTTCAGCCCGTTAAAGAAGGCACCCACTCCGTTTGGACTGGAGAAAAACAAATAGTCCACTCCGCTTTCCTTAAGTTCACGAATATGGGAGGACAGTTTTTCAGGCTCCTTTTCTTCTGCGATTTCAATGCTTGGATATTCCACAACCTCTGCTCCCAGAGCCATCAGCTGTTTTCGAAGTCTGCTTGCCTGCTTTCGGCTCCGGGTTACTAAAATCCGTTGGTTTTTCAGGGGCATAAACCGTCTCCAGTCCATTTGACCGGAAAAACCCGCCACTTCCCCGACAACAATAATCCCCGGAGAGGTGATGTTCATTTTCTTCACTTCCTCTTCGATGGTCCTTAAGGTTCCCAGGGCTTTTTTCTCCTTCGCCGTGGTCCCCCGATGAATCACCGCGGCTTTGGTGTCAGGGTCCATTCCCTCGGCGGTAAGCATCTTTGTAATTCTTGGAAGGGCTTTGATCCCCATTAAAAATATCAGTGTTCCCTTTAGTTTCGCCAGGACACTGTAGTCCACCATGGCCTCTTCCTTCTCGGGGTTTTCATGGCCGGTGATCACGTGAAAGGAAGTACTGATATTTCGCTGGGTCACCGGGATGCCGCCGTAGGCGGGAACCGCAATTGCCGAAGTGATTCCCGGAACCACTTCGTAGGAAATTCCTTCCTTCTCGAGACTTAGAGCCTCTTCCCCTCCCCGTCCGAACACGAAGGGGTCTCCACCTTTAATTCGGGTGACGACTTTTCCCTCAAGGGCTTTATCGACCAGCAGCCGATTGATTTCATCCTGGGGCACGGGGTGATGGTCGGGCTTTTTCCCTACATCAAACAGTTCCGCTCCCGGCTTCTGATAACGAAGCAGTCCGGAACTGCTCAGCCGGTCATACAGTATGACGTCGGCCTCTTCAATGGCTCTGACCCCCTTTAAGGTAATCAGTTCTTCATCCCCGGGACCCGCCCCTACTAAGTATACTTTCCCCGGTTTACATTCGGTCCGATGCATGTTCCTTCTCCTCCTCCCGTTTCAACAGTTCCCGAGCTCCCCGGACTTCCAGGGCTTTGGCAAGGGCTAAGCCCAGCTTCTCCCAGTCCTCCATGGAACCGCTGACGGATTCCACTAAATGCAGGTCTCCCGAGGCTTCCCCCACCATTCCCTGAAGATGAAGGTTTCCCTCCTCGATTCTTCCATAACAGGCGATAGGGGCATGACAACCTCCCTCCAGGGCTTTCAGAAAACTTCGTTCCCCTTTTACCGCAAGGGTTGTAGGAAGATCTTCAATATCTTTCAGCATATCCCGTAACTCCCTGTCCGCCCGGCGAACTTCACAGCCCAGGGCTCCCTGTCCCACCGCAGGAATAAAATCCTCGGTATTCAGGTGTACGGAATTTTCAAAGGTCAAGCCCAGTCGGTTCAGTCCTGCCGCAGCTAGGATAATCCCGTCCATTTCCTGCTCCTCCATCTTTCGAAGCCGGGTCTGAACATTCCCCCGAATCCCTTTAATACGAAGATCCCTCCGCTGCTTTAGGATTTGAGACTGCCTTCTGAGACTGCTGCTTCCGATTAATGCCTCCGATGGCAGGTCCTGAAGACGCTTTTCTTTTCTAAGGATTAAAACGTCCCGTGGGTCCTCCCGTTTCGTGATGGCGGCGATTACTAAATCCTCCGGGGTCTCTCCGGGAAGGTCCTTCATGCTGTGCACCGCCAGATCAATTTCTTTTGATAAAAGAGCCTGTTGAATCTCCTTGACAAACAGTCCCTTTCCCCCGACTTTGCTTAGGGTTTTATTTAATATTTTATCCCCTTTGGTTTTGATTTTCACGATTTTATAGTCATAGTCGGGATACCGCTTTTTCAGGGCTTCAATGATGATCTCACTCTGAATCAGTGCAAGTCTGCTGTCTCGGGATCCGATATTGATCACTCGTTTCATTGGATCAAGCTCCTTTCTGTTTTTATTTTATAAATTACTTCTTTCCGGCATTTTGTATGTTCTCCAGGATCCCGCTTCTTTCTTCAAGGGTAAGATCCCCTGACTCAAACATCGCCTCAGGAATTGCCTCCACCATGCTGCGAAGCACTTCTCTTCGCCGCTCTTCCGAGGGCTCCTCTCTCAGCAGTCTTTTTCGTTCCCGGCCAAGAACTTCAAGGACCGCCTCCCATTCCTCTCCAAAACAGGTTTCAAAATGTTTTCGAAAGCGCTTTCCGAGAGCCGGACTCATCCCGTGGGTATAGATGCTTAGTATTAACGCACCCCGGTTATAGGTAGCCGGCACATGAAAATCCGAATCCCGGGGAAAACATCCGTCGTTTAAGAGGAATTTATGCTTCCCTCGAGCCCGTTGAATAATTCTACGAACCTCTTCATTTCCCGCGGTATTAAAAACCAGGTCCACTCCTGAAAAATCCTGTTCATCAACGGGTCTTTTTACAAAATCGATTTCCTGCTGCTTAAAGTACATTTCAGCGTCCCTGCTAAACCCAGTAGCAACGACTTTAATTTCAAAGCCCTCCTGCCACAGTTTTTCAGCTTTTCTAAGAGCCACAATATCTCCGCCGATAACCAGGACTTTCTGATTTTTTGGACTCAGTACGATGGGATAAGCCATAAACTCCCTCCTTTTCTGCTACTTCCTGCTATTTATCTCCGAGGACAATTACTCCGTCCCGCTGTCCTCTTTTAGTCCGAGGTAGCGGTGGGCGAATTTTACGGCCTCATCGGACTCTCCGTTTTCTCCGGCTTTTTTCATTTCCAGAATCGGGGTTTTGAGGATTTTTCCGACGATGCTTTTTACTTTCTTTTCAATGAGCTTTCGGTCCTTTTCCTCTAAGTGCTCCAGCTTTCGAAACAGATCCTCCAATTCCCGGTCCACCAGAGTGCTGCTTTGATTCTTTATTTCTGCAATCTTCGGATGGACCGGGATACAGCGCCGCCAACATTCATACTCCGCCACGGCTTTTTCGATACATTCTTTAATTTCATCGATCAGAGCCTCCCGTCCCTCGAGGTTTTTCGTTGCAATTTCCTTTAAATCATCCACGGTGTAAAGATGAATGCCTGGTAAATCCCCAATACTCGGGTCCACATCCCTGGGCAGGGCAATATCAATGATGACCAGAGAATGGTCTTTTGCCGAAGGACTTTTACGGAGCGCTTCGAAATTTTCCCCTTCGAAAATAACATGGGGAGCCCCCGTGGCACTGATCATCAGATGAATTTCTTCCTGCTGTAATATCCGATACTTATCCTCATAGGAAATTTTGTGTATTTTAGGATCCTTTACCTCTTCGATCTTTTCCGCCCGACGGTTGCATAAGTAGATTTTTTCGACCCCTTCTTCCAGCAGGTGATTCATGGCCAGGCGGCTCATTTTTCCGTAGCCCACCACAAGAATGGTTTTATCCTTTAAGCTTCCCAGAACCTCTTTCCCCTTTTGAATGCCGATACTGCTGATGGAAAGGGGATTTTCTGAAATCCGGGTGGTTGTTCGAATCTCCTTCGCCGTGGTGATCGCTCCAAGAAACAGCTTATTCAGTACTTTGCCGCTTGTGCCGTTTTCCTTGGCTTTCTCATAGGCCTCTTTTACCTGACCGAGGATCTGATCCTCACCCAGTACAATGGAGTCGAGTCCTGCGGCCACTTCATACAGGTAATATACCGCATCGGTATCCGCTTTGAAATCGTACTCTCCCATGATTTCCCCATGTTTCAGATGGAAAAAATTCGAGAAGAATTTTCGACAGCGGCTCTCCGCTTCCGTAAGATCTTTTACCACGGCTATCAGTTCCGTACGGTTACAGGTGGATAAAATCACCCCTTCTTCAAAATCCGATCCCTCCCGAAGGATTTCCAAGGCCTTTAACAGGCCGGATTTGGTAAAGGAGACCTTTTCCCGAAAGTCGATCTTCGCTTTTTTATGATTGATACTAAAGGATATAATCTTCATCGGTATTCCTCCTACCTCTATCGTGCTTGATTTCCTTTTTCGATCAGGATGTCCACGATTCTGGGATCCTCCCCAATGGGGCTCGTCAGAGTGAACTTCACTTCGGGATGCTTGGTTTTTATATCCTCCAGAATTCTCGGAATATCCTTTTTAATGTGATTTCCGAAGAATAAGAACAGGGGAACAATGACAATTTCCTCCGCCCCTTTATCAATCAGTCGCTGGATCCCTTCCGGAAAGGAAGGTTTGGAAAGTTCCATAGCGCCGGATTCAATGAACTGAAACTGGGCCTTTCCCTTTTTTTCGATATTTTCCACAACGTTTTCCAACTGTTTTTTCGCCTCCGGGGAACGACTCCCATGGGCTAAAATAAATAATCCTCTTTTCATTGATTGATCTCCTCTCTGTAGCTGCTTGTTTTTATCGTAGTTTTACTTCGTATCGCAATATCGTAGTTTTACTTTTTATAATTCCTCTATCCTATATAACCGTATAATCGACTTTTTTCTTTATCATTGTTTTACCCTTGTAAACTTACTTGTACCCACAATCCTGTTAACTCCTTTAAACTTCTGTATCGAATAACGGCTTTACCTTTTACAGTTGCTCCACGAGAGCTTTCATATCACTGAAAACCTTGGGATATGCAACATCGGGCCTGTCAATAATAATGATCTTCGCCTTTGCCTTCAAGGCTCCCCGGATTTTTTCCAGAACTCCGCCGATCACTCCGCTGTCCTTTGTAACCAGGGCTTCAATATTGTATTCCTCAAGGGTGGCTTGATTGAATTCTGTACTGAAGGGTCCCTGCATTCCCAGTATTTGACCGGCGGGAAGACCCAAGGCTCTGCACTCTTCCATTACCTTGGGTACCGGTAGCACCCGGGCATAGATCCTTGAGGTTTCCAACACCTTTAGGTAGTCCCCCAGGGTTTTGCTTCCCGTAGTCAGCAACACATTCCCTTGCCGATTTCGCAATGCCTCAATGGCTTCCCCGGTGTTTTTTACCCATAAAATATTCTTTTTTTCATGCTCCCCGGTTTCCCTTTGCAGCAGATCCTTAAGGGAAGGCCGCTCATAGCGGAAGTAGGAAATATTATTTTCCTTTGCCAGGGTTATCAGGTTATTGGAAACCTTATCCGCATAAGGATGGGTGGCGTCAACGATCTTTGTTATGGGGAACTCCTGAAGGATTTTTCCCATCTCTTCGTAGTCCAGTGCCCGGTCGATGATCGTCCAGTTCTTCGTGTCGTTATTGTTTGTCTCGGCCTTCTTTTCTCTTCCAAGCTCTGTTTTCTGAAACTCTTTTTCGTGAAGCTCCCTTTTCTGAAACTCCTTTTTCTGAAGCTCCTTTTTCAGAAGGGATCCCCCGTATTCCGTGGTGACACTGACCATAATTTTCCTGTTCTTTTCGATCAGGGCCTTGGCAATCCGTCGTCCTTCTTCAGTACCGGCGGCGATCCAGATCATAGGTCATACCCTCGGGGCGTTACCAGATAATCTCCCAGCATTTTGGTGTTGCTGTTTCCGATCAGTACAAGGGTAAACATGTTCACTTCTTCATCCGGCAGGCGCTCCAGTGTGGTAACCTTTACAGATTCTCCCTCCCGCTTTGCATTCATTACGATGCCCACGGGGGTGTCTTTCCTGCGGTGCTGAAGTAAAACTTCCGTCGCCCGTTCCAGATGTTTCGGCCGTCCTTTGCTTTTGGGGTTATAAAGACTGATTACAAAGTCTCCCTGTCCCGCAAGATCCAACCGCTTTTCAATTAAGCTCCAGGGCGTTAACAGATCGCTTAGGCTAATGGACACATGATCGTGCATGATCGGCGCTCCAAGACTTGCTGCAGCGGCGGAGGATGCGGTAACTCCCGGAATCACTTCAATATCCACCTGATCCAGAGCATCGTTTTTTTCCACCACTTCAAAGAGGATACCCGCCATGGCGTAAATCCCTGCATCGCCGCTGCTGATTAAGGATACGGTTTCCCCTTGTAGTGCTAGACTCAGGGCTTTTTCGCACCGCTCCACCTCATGTTTCATTCCGAGACGATACACTTTCTGCTCCTCTATTAAATCTTCTATTAAAGGGATGTAAGTTTTGTAGCCCACAATTCCCGTACTTTCTTTTATGGCTTCCATGGCCCTGAAGGTTCGGTGTTCCCGGGCACCCGGGCCGATTCCCACGGCATAAATTTTTCCTTTTTTCAATGAGATTTCTCCTTCCAAAGAGCTAAGGTCAGCCCCTGAATTTTCCGTTTTCCAAAGATAAATGCTCCCTTTTTTCCTGATGAAAGATAGGCTGCCGGTTCGGCCACCGCCGATATTCCAAGGGTTTTTTTGACAAAGTCCGAACCTTCAAAATCTCCCTCCACGGTTTTTATTTCCTCCCGGGAGATGATCCTTAAGGGCCGGTTAAATGCTTTAATGCCTTCCAGTATTCCCGGTTCCTTTTCTTTCACGTCAACCGTGGCAAAATGTTTAATACTTAAGGGGCTATATTCGAACTCCTGCAGCACCGATTTAATACTAGTTTGTACATGGTCCGCGGAAATATTTTTCCGGGCCCCGATGCCGATAATTAAATTCTTCGGATATAGTTGAATGGACTCTCTTTTAGTGGAATCGAGTTCTCGTAACTGCTTTCGATTGCTGATGATGATCGCTCCACCGATACTCTCCCGAACCTTATTAAGTAACTGATCCTTATCACAAGGCACTACGGAAAAGTATTTTTCCACCCAATCCGGTAAAGGGACTTCGGTAAATACGGTTACCGGTTCATCATTTACTATTTTTGCGCTAAGTCTGGTGGCGGCGTCAAAGTCATCGAAGACAAATCCCAACTTCTTCGACAGCATATCCACGGCGATTTTTCCCTGGACATCGGAGGCGGTGGTGATTACCGGTGTGGCCTTCAGTCTTTCTGCCAGCAGTAGGGCCGTTTCATTGCCTCCCCCCAGATGCCCTGAAAGGAGGGGAATGATAAATTCTCCCTTCTCATCCATCACGATCACTGCGGGGTCTTTGGATTTATGCTCCATAAGACCCTCTAAGCTTCGTACCACGATTCCTGTGGCCATAATGAAAATCATGCCCTCGTGTTTTTTGTAGATGGACTTGACGAAAGATTTAAAAGGCCGGTATATGGATTCGATATTTGAAAGATCAAAAACATTGCTGGTATTAGCTACGCCTGGATTTCCCAAGTCATCCGGCACTTCTTGCTCTATAATTTCGTTTCTATAGGAATTAAGAATCTTCTCCGGAGCGTAAAGGGTACCGTTCCCTCTTAATGCCTCCTTAACCCGAAGTCCTAAGTGAAGACTGTTTCGGGTCAGGGTAATAACTGCCCAACTCATTTTTTCCCCTCACGGTACTCATGGGTAAATTCCGGATGGTACAGCTTTGACAGTTCGTACTCCTCTCCGAGAAAACGTCCCACAAGGATCTGTGCGGTTTTTGTGATTTTTGCGGCCTTCACTTTTTCTGCGATATCCTCCAGGGTTCCGATTACATGCTTTTCGTCCTCCCAGGTGGCCCGTTGTACCACGGCAATCGGCGTATTCGCCGGGTAGTGGGTTCGAAGCTTTTCCACTACGCCCTCGATCATTTGAACCGACAGAAAAATCGCCATGGTGGACTGATGCCGAGCGAGACTTTCCAGTTTTTCCAGTTCCGGCACCGGAGTTCTTCCCTCCAGCCTTGTTAAAATTACGGTTTGGCTGACACCGGGCAGGGTTAACTCCCGGTTTAGGGACGCCGCCGATGCGGTAAAGGAACTTACCCCGGGAATAACCACGGAGCGAATGCCTTTTTCCTCCAGGGCATCAATCTGCTCTTTGATCGCGCCATAAATCGTTGGGTCCCCCGTATGTACCCGCACCACCATTTTCCCTTCTTCCAGGGAGCGTTCCGTTACATCCAGCACCTCATCCAGGGTCATGGAGGCACTGTTGTAAAGTGTTGCTTCCTTCTTTTTACAGTCCAGAATTTCTACATTTACCAGGGATCCGGCATATATAATCACATCTCCCTTTTTTACAAGGTTTTGTCCCTTTACGGTAATCAGTTCCGGATCCCCGGGACCGGCTCCTACAAAATAGACGGTTTTCATTGAAATACCTCCTTTTTCTTGATCAGCATCGTTGATAAATAGGGCACTTGTCCTTTGCTTAGCTTCGAGATATCATAACTTATATTCTGTTCCCGTTGACTTACATGGGAGATCAGTACAAAATTTCGTTCTAATCCCTGCTCTTTTAGAACCTCTTGTATCGCTTCTGGATCCGTGGAAACCTTCATCACCACGAGATTATCAAAGATACTCAGAGCTGATCGTAAGCCCTCTCCTTTTTTTTGCATCGGGTACACTCCTAAGGATTCCGTATCCAGGGTCAGGCTTTTGTTGATGGCGGAGCCCAGGGCTGAAAAGGCGGTAATTCCCGGAATGGTCTCAACGGAAATATTCTTTTCCAGCAGTCTCGGCACCATATACATATAAGTACTGAAAACACTGGGGTCTCCCAGGGTTAAAAAGGCCACCTCACCGTAATTATCCAGTAGGTTTTCGATCCTTTTTCGATTATCCTCCCAGGTAAGCTCCAAGGCTTCGGGATCCCTGGTCATGGGAAACACCAGGGATTCAACATGGACATCCTCACGGATATAGGGCTTTGCAATTGTTAAAGCAATGCTTTCCTCCCCTTTTTTACCTTGGGGCGTAACGATGGCCGAAACCTTTTTTAACACGTTAACCCCTTTTATCGTAATCAGCTCCGGGTCTCCCGGTCCGACACCGATGCCGTATAGTTTTTTCATTGGGATTCCCCTTTCTTTGTAGCGGATAATATGTAAATCGGGTTTTCCGCCTTCATCATGGTTAAATTTCCCACGCTATGACCCTTATTTATGGCAACTTGAATAATTTCAATGTCCCTGTAATCATGAATCTTTAGCAATTCATGGGCCAAACTGAGATTTTCCAAGGTCAGTACATTGATCACCAGTCGCCCCTCGGATCGTAGTTTTTCCCGTAACACCTCGAAGATCTCTTTCATGGCACCCTTAGTGCCTCCGATGACCACGCCGTCCAAAACCGGTAAGTCTTCCAACGCCTCCGGAGCTTTTCCATGATGCACCTGTAAATGATCCACGGAAAACTTCTCCCGGTTTTTGCGGATCAGTTGAACACCCTCAGAATTCATTTCCACAGCGTGGACGTCTCCCTGTTTTCCCACAGCAATGGCCATTTCCACGGAAATACTGCCGGAGCCCGCTCCGATATCCAAAAGGGTTTCCCCGCCTTTGAGGCGAAGTTTGTTTATAGTAATGCCTCTTACCTCTTCTTTGGTCATCGGGACCTTGCCCCGAAAAAACTCTTCGTCGGGAATCCCCCGATATTGTCTGCTATTTTCCATAGTTTTCATTTTCCAACACCACCACACACAGATTATAATTTCGATTGGATACTTCCGATAAAAGACCGCTGGTAATTTTCTCATCGGGGTAGGTCAGTTTTTCCCCGATATGGATTTTTACGCCCTGAAGGATTTCTTTCTTTTTCGGATCCTGCTCCGCTTTCTGGTACAGTTCTTTTTTGATTGCCTCGGGAGTATGCTTCTGATCCGTCAGGAAAAAAGAGTAGGGGTGATGATAGACCGCCGCCTCCAGATCTCCGGTCTTTCCGTGAAGACTCCCTATGTACGCATTTTGCCAGGGAATATTCAGTCTTGCGAAAAATACCTGCATCGAGCTGATTCCCGGTGTCACTTCCAGTTCCTTAGAGGAAAAATGCTTTTTCATAAAGGTAAGCATACTGTAAAACCCCGGATCTCCCGATACCACCACGGCCACGGTTTCCCCTTTTTTCCGGGCATTCCGTACTTCTTCTATCACCGGTTCCAGGGGAGCGATAATCATGATTTTTTCCGAGTCCATCAGTTCTCTGCCGATCAGCCCCTCCACCTCAAGAAGGTTGCGTTTTCCCGCTGCAATCACCGATGCTTCACGGATTTTTTTCAGCGTGACGGGCAGTACATAGTCCGCCCCTCCCGGGCCTAAACCCAGTATTTGTATTTTTTCCATGATTATCACCTCACTTCTATAGCGTTCTTATCTGCAGGATTTTTTTCTTCAGTATTTATATCTTCAGCCTGTACTACCCCGGCACTCCGAATGTCTTCGATCATTTTCCGGCTCCGATCACAAAACCCCAGGGCTCCATGGATCTGAGAAAAAAGAACCGTTCCGATTTCTATTTCTTCATAGGTGCGTATCCGGACCTTTTCCGAAACTTTATTCGCCAGGTCCGTAAACACTTCTTTCAGTCCAAGTTGTAACAGTTCATCCACGGCTTCGTCCGTGGTATTGGCATTCAGTATCTTTTCTATAAGATTATCCGGCAGTACGTCGGGAGGGTGACCAGCTAAAATTTGCTGTTGCCGTCTATTTTCAATGTGTTTTGCGGTATAGGCGGCAAGGATTTCCATGCGTCCATCGGCGATTTTACTATGGGTATGAAAGATCCCTCCGGCGACTTTAATGAATTTTCCCAAGTGCCCTACCAAAAGAATTTTTCGGACCTTCTTTTCATAGGCACAGTCCAGGCTAAAGCCTACAAAGTTACTGATCTTTAACATATCCTCTTCCCTCAGTCCAAGATCTCTGCCAAAGTCCCGACCAAAGTTTCCAGGGATAAAAATAAGATCCTTCCGATTTTCCATCAGCATATTCATCTCAATTCGAATACTCTCCTGAAAAGCCTCTTCGCTCATGGGTTCCACAATGCCGCTGGTGCCGATAATCGATATCCCGCCCACAATGCCCAGTCTGGGATTAAAGGTTTTTTTGCCGATTTCTTCTCCCTTAGGAATCCATACCAGAACCTCCGCTCGCAGATCCTCCGGCAGCAGCTCCGTTAGTTCCCGCTCCAGCATATTCCTCGGCACCGGATTGATCGCCGGCTCTCCCGGCGGAATGGAAAGGCCTTTTTTCGTTACGATTCCCACACCTTTACCGCCTGTTAACCGAACCTTTGGAAGTTCTTTTTCTGCGCTTTTGACGGTTACCCTGACAAAGATTTTAATACCGTGGGTAATATCCGGATCGTCTCCTGCATCCTTGATTAAGGAGCACTGAGCCCTATCCCCCTCAAGGTTTTGATCCCGAAGCTTCAAATTCAGGTCCCATCCCTTGGGAGTTGACAGTTCCACCTTTTCAAGGATCTGTTTATTTAAAACCATTAACAGACTCCCCTTGGCTGCGGCTACCATACAACTCCCCGTGGTAAATCCGTATCGGAGTTTTTTACCGTTTTTGAACGCAAATTGATCCAGTCTATTTTCCCCCATGGGCAGCCTCTTGTACTTTAATTTTCATCAAAGCATTAACCATTGCCGCCGCCACGGGACTTCCTCCCTTTCGCCCCTTTACAGCGAGATAGGGATGGGAACTTTTCATCAGGGCCTCCTTGGACTCCTCGGCTCCCACAAATCCAACGGGTACGCCGATAATCAGTGCAGGAGATTGTTTTTTTTCTTCTAACAGATCCAACAGATGAAATAAAGCGGTAGGAGCATTCCCGATCACAAAGATCTGTATATCCTCATTTTTCACGGCTTTTTCAATCCCCACCATGGACCGGGTCCTGCCCTCTTTTTTTGCCTGAATAGCAACATCCTCGTCATGGGTGGCGTTATACACCGCGCCCTGCAAACGTTTCAAATTGGCTTTGTTGATCCCTGATTGAATCATTTTGGTATCGCTGTAGATTTTAAATCCGGGCTTTAGGGCCGCCAGTCCTTTTTCGATCCCGTCTCCCCCCACTCGCAGCAGATCTCCGTACTCAAAATCTCCGGTGGTATGTATGATCCGCTTCATAATTTGTGCTTCCTCGTAGCTTTTCGGATTTTGCTTCCATTCCGATTCAATGATTTCAAAGCTTTTTCGTTCAATTTCCATAGGATCTTTGATATACATCATTATTCCTCTTTTCTTTATAAGTATTTCAGCCATTGAAGACCGCCGGGAATCAGTCGGTGATCCCGAAGGATCGGATAATGTTTCCTAAGACCTTCCTTGTGAATCTTCCTGATAAATCCTTCTTTATCGAATAAGGCCTCATCGTAGAGAACCCCTAACACCGATCCGCTGTGGGCGGTATTGACACCATAGGCGCCTGATTTGGCGCTCAGTTTAATGATTTTCTCCAGCCCGGGCTTTGGCAAAATCTGTTGATGGGCTCTGGCACTGACTGTGGCCAGCTTTCCCAGTTCTTTTAGTGAGAGATTTTCCCGGTTCTTCTCCCAGGCTTTTAAGGCTTGAGCAGCCCTTATAGGATTTTCAACAAGTCCATTTCGTTTCAAATTATCCATGTTCTTATTTCTCTGGTGCAACTGCTGATTTGTTATCTCCTGGTGTTTTCGATGATATTCCAGGGTATCTACCGTACCCACACCTTCTAAAATTAATACTCTACCCTTTGGATAGGGCCCGTAGCTTCGTATTCGATTTCCGGCTTTGCTGTTAAAGAGACTCAGTTTTGAAAACAGTGTGCTGTCCGTCGGTTCTACCTTTGCAGCGATTTTTCC
>SL_8KL_010_SEDDRAFT_10000643_pt1 | contig 30578 bp, 33 predicted proteins | sample SodLakKL_010_SED_4_FD_11160 | JGI IMG/M metagenome (IMG submission 11160)
ACTGGTCGGCGCGCCGTGCGAAGCCGTGGCGAATAACCTCGACCTTGTCTTGATGTTTCCAGACAGTGAACAGGGTGCCGTCGATCTGGATCATGAACTGCTTGCCCCGGTTCAAATCGGGCGAGGGCGAATCGCACCCAAAGAGCACACAGAGGGCGAGAGATGATAGCAAGCGCATGGTCGCAGCATTGCTGCTGACGGTTAAATTTCAGTTAATTTCGCTTTAGCGCAGGACAGGGCGATCTTGTATTGAACTGGATTCTGAAACTGGTTAGAACGCAGCACGGCGGGTGATTAGCTCAGTTGGTAGAGCGCTTCGTTTACACCGAAGATGTCGGGAGTTCGAGTCTCTCATCACCCACCATTTCAGGCCATTGGAATTAAACAAACCCTTGCAACGAAAGGGATTTGCGTGTGTCTGTGTTATAAAACGCGGTTACAAAACGGGTAAATCACGGCTGGAAGAACTCTTCACTTACTCGAACTAAAAGGGCGATTCTATGCGCGCCTTGTTGCTCCCGCCGACCTTCGTGCGATCGTTGGAAAGTCAGAGCTGCGCGGTGCGTCCGACAATCTTGATCCGCCATCGCGCGCAAAACACGCGGTTCACTTCGGGCTATTTTTGGGAAGTGACCAACGGGAACGACATTAGAAAACACACCGCATCACCATGCAGGGCGATTTGCGTGGTTGAGGTGATATTCGGGATGCCACGAAGCTGGCCATGTGGGTTCTCGGANCAGCTTTCCAAGAACAGCCAACTGGTTGGAGAGAGCCTATACATCTGGCAACCAAAGCCGCGACCGNTTGGTTGATAAATGTTGCATTGTTCCCTCGAAAAGTAGCTTTCTCTACAGGTGGTTGCTTGAATTACCTATCGCAGGTGCGTGCAGTGGTTCTTGCGTTTCAGGCGATCACTTTGACGAAGCCGCCAGAGAAGAGCTGCGATCCTAGAAAACGCAACAAAGCAAGGGCTCATCGTGCGCCGCTGCGCTGTTGATTGATCTATGCTTTTCTCTGTTGGTCAGATCAGTCACCTAATTTTGCCGAGCCGCTTCGTCGTCCGGGATACTTGCGGGGTGCGAGCAAACTGAGAATTTGCGCAACCTCTGAAAAACGCGGCTGAAAACGAGCCTCAACCTAAACCCTAGAGTTTCCACCTAGTGTTCACGGCCTGACGAAACATTGCCGCGCAGGCCAATTCCATCCAATTTCGCTATTAAGATGGGCCTTCGATCCGGCTCGCCATGATCGCGATGGCGCGCTGATAGACCGTCGCGGCATTCCAAGCTTGGATTGCTGCAAAGTTGGGCTGCCCTTCCTGATAGCCTTGGCTTGGTTGCCAGCCTTTTTGGCGCAGGAAATTCGCGGTCGAGGCCATGGCATCAGTGAGATTGTTCAGATCGACGCGTCCGTCGCCATTGCCATCCACGCCGTAGCGCAGGACGTTGGCCGGCAAGAATTGCGTATGGCCGAGTTCGCCATGCATCGCGCCGATTGCGGTGGGGCTTATTGCGCCGCGATCCACGAGGATAAGCGCGGCCAAAGCATGTTCGTAGAAAAAGTCGGAGCGGCGGCAGTCATAGGCCAGCGTTGCAATGGCCGAGACGACATTTGCATCGCCCATGAAATTGCCGAAACCGGTTTCCATGCCGTGAATGGCGACGAGTACCGCAGCGGGCACGCCGTAAGCGCGCTCAAGCGAGGCGTAAAATTCAGGGTTTGCCGCGATCCGCTGACGGCCTTGCCGCACAATCGTATCGGCACCGCGAACTCGCATGAACTCTTCGAGCGAATAGCGAAAGGAGCGCTGGTTGCGGTCGGCCGAGATCGTGCGCGTGGCGTAGGTCGTATTGGCCAGAGCTTGCAGCCCTGCTTGACCGACACCTGCTCTGGCTGCTTCCGCTGCGAATTCCTGCTTCCAGCGCTCAAAGCCGGAGGCGTCATTGCCGCAGGTGGCGGCTATGGTCCCTACGGGTGCGCCGAGCAAGAGGCAGGTTACCATGGCGCTGCGGAAGGCGCGGGTCAGACATGTGTGCATGAGATATCTCCGAGGGCAACTGGATGACTGTCGTTGAATCGCGTGCAGTCTAACACGGAAGGAACGCGCATGGGCATGACATCGTTCCGTCCCAGCTTGCGCAGTGGGGCCAAGGAGAGGACAGATGTTAACGCGTTTCATGCAACGAATATGGCACAGTATGCCAACGTTGGGGAACTTATGTCAGGCGGTGAACACGTACATAAGCGTGTCTGTGATGCCGCTGTCCGCTTGATTTAAGGTCGACAGCTTCGCGGCAAAGCGCAGTTGCTTTGTATTTGTGGGGAACAATGTCGCTGGTTTGAGATACCGTAGCCCAGCCTACTAAGCAAAGCGATCTGTCGCGCAAATCAAACGGTCGCGGATCAGCGGCTCTGTCGCTGCGTGACCAGCTCCTTCCACGATGTGCAGTTTGGAACCCGGCCAGCTCTTGTGCAGGTCCCATGCGGTCCGGAGCGGGCATGGCATGTCGTAGCGACCGTGGATAATTTCTCCGGGAATCCCATGCAGTCTATGTGCATCGCGCAACAGCTGCCCAGGCTGCAACCAGCAATCATGCAGGAAATAGTGGTTTTCTAGCCGGGCGAAAGCCAGCGCGAAACGGGGGGCGCCGAATTTCGCCTCGATGTCGGGGCGCGGCAGAAGGGTAATCGTCTCGCCCTCCCAGATGGCCCAGGCGCGGGCGGCTTCAAGCCGCTCCACCTCGTCCTCCGAAGTCAGCCGCTTACGGAATGCGGCGATCAGGTCGCCGCGCTCACCCTCGGGGATCGGCGCGACGAAGCGCTCCCATGCATCTGGGAACATTTGTGATACGCCGAAGCGGTAATACCAGTCGATTTCAGCACGGGTCACAGTATAAACCCCGCGCAGGATCAGTGCGCTGACCCGCTCCGGATGGGTTTGTGCATAGGCGAGCGCCAGTGCCGACCCCCAAGACCCGCCAAAGACCAGCCAGTTGTCGTATCCGGTCAACGCGCGCAGCCGCTCGATATCGGCCACCAGATGCCAGGTGGTGTTGGCCTCCAACGACGCATGGGGCGTGGATCTGCCGCAGCCGCGTTGGTCAAACAAAAGCAGATCGTAGCGCTTGGGGTCGAAAAAGCGCCGACAATCCGGATTGATCCCACCACCGGGCCCGCCATGGAGAAACACCGCAGGCCGCGCACCGGGCGTGCCCACACGCTCAAAGTAAATCTGATGTCCGTCACCGGCGTTCAGAAACCCGGTCTCATACGGCTCACTTTCGGGGTAAAATTCTCGCAATGCGTCCATGGTATCCATCCGCCTGTTGGAGTCCAGCTGACAGTGCTGCGACACAAAATGCAAGGGAAGCTTCAGGCTCGGGACTGCCTCGTTGCTTTTCGCCAGCGCAACTCAGACAACAACAACCACGTCTGCACAAAAGGTAGCGGCTCGCTTTGCGCTTGGTGACGGTGTCCGCTCGGATTTCCGATTGCTTGCGTCGCAAACACAACGCGCCGTGGCGTCACCAATCAAGTGCCAGTCCCCCCTGCAACGATAGCAACCTGCGCCAATAGATCAGCCTTGCGCAGGGGCTTTGAAATGTGTCCCAGAAAACCCGCTGCGTGGTATTCAGCGATCTGGTGTGTCATGACATTTGCTGTGAATGCCAGCGCGCGTGGTGGCGGCATGTCACGTTCCTTCGCAAGCCGGATCATCTCTGCAAGTGCCGAAGGCCCGTCCAGCACAGGCATCGATATGTCCAGCAGCACAACATCAAACTGATCCGCGATCCACGCATCAACCGCCTGCGCGCCATTGTTAGCCAGAGTAACGGTAGCGCCGCTGTCACGCAGCATAGCTTGCGCGACGATTTGGTTGGTGCGCATGTCATCTGCAATCAGCAACCGAAGCCCTGTCAGATCAACGTGTGCCTGTATCTCGGCTACAGGCGCGTCCTCTGATATCGGCAGCGGCAGCGATACTTTCACCGTGGTTCCTTTGCCTAATTCGGAAGTGACCTTGATCTTGCCGTTCATCAACGACACCAAGCGTTGGACAATTGACATGCCCAAACCGGTGCCCCCGAACCTGCGGGTGATTGATCCGTCAGCCTGTGAGAAATCTTCAAAGATACGATCAAGCTGTTCTTCGGTCATCCCAATACCAGTGTCGCGCACTTCGATCTGGATGGCTGCGTTATTCGAATTGCTCAGTTTGATGGTTATTTCGCCCTCATCCGTGAACTTGATCGCATTGCTCAGAAGATTGTGGATGATCTGCCCAACCCGATGCGGATCGCCCCGGCGCTGCAATTTGTGTTTGGACGGTGTGTTGACGTTTAACCGCAGCCTTTTTTCAAGGCAGCAGGATTGGTGCAGCGCCGCAGTCTCTGCAACCACTTTTGCCGGATCAAAACCCACATCATCGAGAAGCATCTTCCCGGATTCGATTTTCGAGATGTCGAGAATATCGTTCAACACCTTCAACAAGCCTTCGCCACTGCTAAGGATCATTCCGGCCATTTGCCGGTGTGCGGGCTCTGGCAACACCTCGCGCAGAGTCTCGGCCATGCCCAGAACGCCGTTCAGGGGCGTACGGATCTCGTGACTCATATTTGCAAGAAATGTGGTCTTCGCGCGACTGGCTTCTTCGGCTTGCTTGCGCGCGCCTTGCATCTCGGTGACGTCCATACCTGCGCCGCGATACCCGGCAAACCTGCCATATGCGTCGAAGTTCGGTGTTCCAGATATCTGGAACCACAGATCACGACCTGCATCCGTCACGACGCGATAGACGAAACCTGTAAACGCTTCGTGCCGCGCCATGCGGCGCTTCAGATCGTCCCAATCTGCGCTTTGAAGTGTTTCTGGCCGTTCTGCATATACCTCTAGGCAGGTGTAACCCAATACAGAAGCGGCGGGAAATTGGGTAATGCGGATGAACGTTTCCGAAGCATAGGTAAACCGCATCTCTGCGTCTTGCTCCCAGACCCAGGATCGACTGATATCCGCCACGTCTTGGAACCGGTTGGTGATTTCCTCTTGCCGGTGCAGGCTGTCGCGCAATTGCGCCTCTGTTTCTGTCTGGGTCGCGCGCGCCGCTTCTAGGTCGTGCATCTGACGCTTTAGAACAGTATTGGCGGCTTCAAGTTTCCTGATTGCAAGTTGGCGCGCGTCCATCAAGCGGCCCATCTGGATGCTGGGCACCAAGATAAGTGCTGCGGCTAGCAACAAGACCGCTCTGATCGTCCAAATTTGCGGTGGATTTGTTTGCCACCCTCCGTGTGGCAGGGCCGCGATTTGCCATGAACCTGTCGGCAATTGCACATCCGATAATACAGGCTCATCTTCAGGTGTGAGTTCAGGTCCGAAAAAGGAAAGCCCTTGCGCGCCGGTCGCATCACGACCGATCAATGTCACCAAAAAGGGCAAGTCATCGTCCAGTCCGGCCTGCGCATATAAAACGCCCAGATCCATGACAGCAGAGACGACGCCCCAAAAGCTCTGTGCGCCTTCGCTGCTTTGAACAAATACCGGGAACCGCCCGATAAACCCTTGCCCACCCTGCACAAGGTCTACAGGCCCGGCCAGCACCAAGTCGCCTAAGTTCCGAGCGCGCAGGGCGGCATCGCGCTGTTCTGGTATGCTATTGTAATCAAGGCCAATCGCTTGCTCATTTCCCTCAATTGGATACATAAGCTGAATGACCATATCGGGAGCGGCAGCCACGTTGCGCAGCAAAAGCTGTCCGTCAATCAGCCTGCTTGCCAATTCTGCGAAGCGGGCCTGATCCATATCCGGTTCGGTTTCGATTGTTGCGATCAGCCCGCGCACCAGCTGGATTGGGCCGTTTACCGCGCCTTCCAGATCGGCGCGAAGCACGGCCACCTGCGACGTAATCGCGGCGCGTTGCGCCTGAATGTGCGTGTGTTGTGCCTGTGTCTCAACAGTCGCCCATCCCGCAGCCACGACCATCAGCGCTAGCAGTGCCGGTAAATTGGTTTTCCGGAGCAACAATTTTCTGCCCCGGTAGAACCACCGGATCATCGCAGAAACCGCAAGAGTATTGAACGCAGGTTGAAAATCACGGATATTCGCTTTTCCAATCGAGCGGGGTTATCCTGCTTTGGTAGCGCAGCGCCGCGAAAATAGCGACATTTACTTTTCAGCCAAAGCTTCCAGCTATCCGAACTGTAAATCCGGTTAAAGTTGCTACCGGATTGGGGTAAGGATTTCGCCGAGTTCGATATTTGGTATGTATCACCGGCGATGATCTATATCTTGGGTGGGGTGTGGTGTGGACCGGCCTTGCGCTTGTCATGTTCACACCCTCGGCTCGCTGTGTGAGACAGCTAGGTCCATTCTCTGGCGCGCCGGAAACCCAGGGATATTCGCGAGGAAAAGGCATGCGACGAATGCCAGAATTAGGTATGGTGGCAAAAGCTCGGCGAAGGCCCTTTTCCAGATTGTCCCTTCGCCCGTTCAAAACCAGTTCGAGGACATGCGAATGCTCAAGACACAGATCTTTCAGATCGCAAACATCCACATTCCGGTGAAACGCGCCAAGACCTTGGACATGGACAGGGTTGGCCAGATCGCCGAGAGTATTCTGGAGGAGGGGCAGACGGCACCAATCCAGCTTCGCGCGGACGGGGAACGGTTTGTCCTGGTGGAGGGGCTCCACCGGCTTGAGGCAATGAAGTCGCTTGGGGAGTCGACGATAGATGGCTACCTCGTGCAGGCTCGGAAGCACTGAATATCCGCGGCTCACAGTTTAGCCAACGCAAACACATTGCATCGCCAACGCGCCAACACTCGCGCCGTGCATGCACACCAGTGGATTGCCGAACCTTTACACAGACCCAGCTGAGGCAGTCGAAAGCCGCTCAGCGGCTCACTACTTTGGCCCTGTCGATCGAGGAGTTTGGCACACCTGCTGCACTTGCTGCACGCACCGGGGTCGAGGTGCTGGTCACGGGCATTTACACGCGCCTGTTGGACTGACCCATCGACATGTCGAGCGCGGCCCTTGGTTCGGTTATGCTGATGGCGATGGTGCTGGCGGCGTTCAGTTTGCAGAACTGGATCGTAACGCGGCGGTCCTATATCAGCCAGATGCGCGCGCTGCGCCATATCACCCTGCCGCTGATGGCCCCGTCACTGATCGCTGCGATGATGCTGGTTTTCGCCATTGCGTCACGCGCCTGGTCGGCTCAATCATTCTGGCACCTGCGGGCTTGCGCACTGTAGGAACCTTTGTTTTCTCGCAATTCGAGCAAGGTTCAGTTCAGATCGGTATGGCCATGAGCCTGATCGCGATAACCATCACCTCCGGCATTCTGCTGGTGGTCAACCTGTGGTTGGCACGGCAGGGAAGCAGCGCGTTTTCTTGATAAGCGGGCGCGGGCCTTCGCCCGCTCATCTTAGTTAAGCTGTGCGCGCCATCTGGATCATTCCACAGTCAAGCGTTCTATCTGCCATACGCTTAATGCATAAAGTGTTTCGGTGCGAAATCGGGCATCGGCGTCATAGTTAAAGATCAACCAGAACGGCCCTTGCGACCTTATCGACATGGGGCGGTCATTGCGATGAAATGCCAATAATGGTTGTGCGCTGCGGATGGTCGGAAAACTGATGGATGCGGAATATCCATCTACGGCATCAAATGTGACCGTCCCGGAATTTGCAGAGATGTCGATATCAAGATGGCCGAGCAGATCCCGCAGCAAAACACCTGTGTAGCGGTCGACCCCTTCGGTCCAGACAGTGGAGGTTGTGAATTCGGTCAATGGCAGTTCAGTGAGTTCTTTCATCGTCATATTGACAGAGTTGGAGCCGTTATTCGTGATGATCTCAAGGGTTTGTGCCTGCGCGCGCGCGCCCCAACCAAAAACGGTCATTCCGACAACGACAAGCACCGCGAGCCTGAGCGCTATTAAACCCATCAAGCGTTCCGAGTGGACCCAAAATAGCGACTTTACCATTTACACTGACCTTTCTCACATACTGACATAAATCGAAATTGTAGCAGGATCAGTTTAAGAATGCGTTGAGAGAAGTTCTTTCCTTGATGTGCGTCAAGATGTGAAATTTCAACGCTCTACTTCATGCGGCGCGCTGGCCGCGCCACCGTCGACTGTACGCAAGCGATAGGTTTTCTATGCGTTCAGGGTAAAATCACAAGCGTGCAGGCAATACATATCGACGCGCAAGCTGTGCAGTAACGCCAACAGTTCATGTAACTTCACGGTAAAGTGAGAAAAAACGCGCCCGCTGGGGCGCGTTTCAGTGTCGTGCACTTCAGTCTTTTGGCCCAATCATGTCCTCTGGTCGCACCACGCGGTCAAAGGTTTCGGCGTCGACGAAGCCAAGGCGAATGGCTTCTTCTTTCAAGGTGGTGCCGTTTTTATGGGCAGTTTTTGCGACGATGGTTGCATTGTCGTAACCAATTGTCGGGGCCAGCGCTGTCACCAGCATCAGTGATTCTTTCATCAGCTTGTCGATCCGGTCGACATTGGCCTTCGTGCCCACGACCATATTATCAGTGAACGAGGAGGCCGCATCACCAAGAAGCTGCATGCTTTGCAGGACATTATAGCTCATCATCGGGTTGTAGACGTTCAACTCGAAATGGCCCTGCGAGCCTGCAAATCCGACAGCGGCATCATTGCCCATGACATGCGCGCAAACCATGGTCAGCGCCTCGGCTTGTGTGGGGTTCACTTTGCCCGGCATGATTGATGAGCCCGGTTCATTTTCGGGCAGGATCAATTCGCCCAGACCCGAGCGGGGGCCGGACCCCAGTAGCCGCATGTCATTGGCGATCTTGAACAGCGAAGAGGCAACCGTTTTCAGGGCGCCCGAAAACATGACCATCGCGTCATGTGCGGCCAGCGCTTCGAATTTATTGGGTGCTGTGACGAAGGGCAGGGCGGTTATTTCGGCGATATGTGTCGCAACCTTAACATCCCAGCCCTTGCGGGTGTTCAACCCTGTGCCCACAGCCGTGCCGCCCTGTGCCAATTCATAGATATGGGGCAGGCACATATTCACGCGCGCGATCCCCATTTTGACCTGATGCGCATAGCCGCCAAATTCCTGTCCCAATGTCAGGGGCGTGGCGTCTTGGGTATGTGTGCGCCCGATCTTGATGATATCCTTGAATTCTTCGGATTTGGCGGCAAGGGCTGCGTGCAGCTTTTCCAGCCCCGGCAAAAGCACATCGCGCGTCAGCATCCCGATTGCGACATGCATCGCGGTCGGGAATGTGTCGTTTGACGACTGGCCCATATTGCAATGATCGTTCGGGTGAACGGGGTCTTTCGAGCCCATTGTTCCGCCCAGAATCTCGATCGCGCGGTTCGAAATCACCTCATTTGCGTTCATGTTTGATTGCGTGCCAGAGCCTGTCTGCCAGACGACCAGCGGAAAGTTATCGTCAAACTTGCCATCAAACACCTCTTGCGCCGCCTGCGTAATGGCACCTGTCAGGCGGGCATCGAGCGTGCCCTGTTCGTGATTGACCAGCGCACAGGCCCATTTGACCGCGCCAAGCGCGCGGATGATCGGCACGGGCTGGCGTTCCCATCCGATGGGGAAATTCACGATAGAGCGCTGTGTCTGCGCGCCCCAATATTTTTCGGCAGGGACTTCGAGAGGGCCAAAACTGTCAGTCTCGGTGCGGGTCGCGGTCATGCGCTGGGCTCCTTGGCGGCATCTATCCGATGCTGTCTTTAGCCCGTGAAAAACAGGAAATCAATTAGTATGCGATTGCATACTGGTTGTAGGCGCCGATCGCTTACTTGCGAAACCTGTCAAGGCTGACCACTTCCCCGGTCTTTTCTTGCGGGGCGGCATCCTCAATCATAGGTGCCTCTTCGTCGTCATCCTCGTCTTCCAGATCGTCCTGATGCAATTCGAATCTTAACCCGAATTCCACTGATGGATCGACAAAGGTCGAGATTGCATCGAACGGCACATAGAGCGGTTCGGGCGAATTGCCGAAATTCAGCGTGATCGCAAAGCCGTCATCCTCAACCACAAGGTTGTCGAACCAATGCTGCACGACCAGCGTAATCTCTTCAGGGTAGCGTGCGCGCAGCCAATCCGCCATCTGCATGTCGGGATGGGCCGTGTCTATGGTGATGAAGAAATGATGCTCGCCCGGCAGGCCGTCGCGCGCAACCCCGTCCATCACCTTGCGGATAAGTCCCCGCATGGCGTCATGCATCAGGTTGCCATAATCTATTCCGCGTGTCATGCGCCCTCTCTTCCTTCAGTCTTAGCATAGGCGTTTCGCAGACGATGAAAAGCCCTGTCGCAACGGCTGGCGGCAAATTTATGCCCCATGCGACCCAGAGTTTACAAAGGTGATGAAAGTGCAGGCTTCTGTTGCCAGGTGCCTGCGAACCCCGCCTTACGCGGCTAAGCGCAAGGGCTTAAGTTTCGGTTTGGTTACTGCTTACGCAGCAACTGCTACCGGAGCACGGTTGTCATTTGCAACTGTACGTTTTGCACCGATAACGGTGGTGGCTCACCGAGACAAAGCTAACCCCTTTAGACGTTCGTCGATCCTGTTTCGGCCCCATTGTCCCCAAATGAAGGATGATTGGTGGAGCCGCCGGGTACCGCCCCCGGGTCCGATCCGCGTATTACGAGCGCGTTTATGTCCATAGTCTCTTGCGAGACACTTCAGATGTAGGGGGTGACGTGGGCGGATGCAAGGGGGCGCTTGCGTGTGGTGGCGCGTACATCGACACTGTATGGCTGAGGCTATGGGAAAAGGGGTATCCGGCCCCCAAAACGTTCAGGAACGACCGGCAAACGGTTCGGGTTTTTTTGCAAGCAATTAGCTGCCCAGCCGCTTGACTTCGCGCCCGGCATCCCCCATACGGCGGCTTCCGTTCGGGCATCCGGCCCGCGCGGCGTATAGCTATTGTCTGCAAATGCGGGCACGCCGTTCGAGGCAGTTCAACGTCTGCACCAGATGCAGGGGCCACAGAGCGCGGAAATCAAAGAAGGAACAGACCGATGTTTGCGGTCCTCAAAACTGGTGGCAAGCAATACCGTGTGCAGGCAGGCGATGTGCTGCGCGTGGAACGTATTGCCGCACAAGCTGGTGAAAAAGTCCAGTTTAACGAAATTCTTATGCTGGGCGGTGATGCGCCTGTTATTGGCACGCCAAACGTTGATGGCGCTGCCGTGCAGGCGGAAGTTATTGACCAGATCAAAGCTGACAAAGTGATTCACTACGTCAAGCGTCGCCGCAAGCACAGCTCGCAGCGCACCAAAGGCCACCGCCAGAAACTGACACTTGTGCGCGTGACGGACATCCTGGCCTCGGGCGCAGATGCGTCAGGCGTTATGGCTGCCATCGGCACCGGGTCGGTGTCTGGTTTTGCAATCGAGGCAGCAGCACCTGCGAAAGCGGCGAAGCCAGCCAAGGCTGCCAAGCCCGCGAAAGCAGCCAAGCCCGAGGCAGAGGCNCCCGCAGTCGACGCGACGAAGCCAACCAACCTGCTGACCGAAGCCCGCGACGGTCAGGCGGATGATCTGAAAAAGATTTCCGGTGTTGGTCCCAAGCTTGAAGGCCTGCTGAATCAGAACGGTGTGTACCATTTTGACCAGATTGCCGCTTGGAATAGCGCAGAGATTGCCTATATGGATGATCAACTGTCATTCAAAGGCCGGATCGAGCGTGATGGCTGGATCGATCAAGCCAAACAATTCGTATCTGAGAAGGAGTAACCCCTCATGGCACATAAAAAAGCAGGCGGTTCCTCGCGCAACGGTCGCGACTCAGCTGGTCGTCGCCTTGGCGTGAAGCTTTATGGCGGTCAGGCCGCTATTGCAGGCAATATCATCGTGCGTCAGCGCGGGACAAAGCATTGGCCAGGTGCTGGTGTGGGTATGGGGCGTGACCATACGCTGTTCGCTCTGAATGACGGGCATGTGGTATTTACCAAGGGCCTTAAAGGGCGCAGCTTTGTTTCCGTCATGCCGATGGAGACAGCAGCGGAATAAGCCGAACTTTTACATTTCGTGTGTAAGACAGGGTCGGCGTCCGCGCCGGCCCTGTTGCGTTATGGTGATCCATTCGCGTCAGGGGGAGGCGGGAACAGATGGCCACAGTATTTGTTACGACCAAGGGTTTTTACCCTATCGGAGGAGCGACCATGAACTTAGACAACAACATCAAGGCCGATCAGCCCATTCTGACCTCGCCGCGGATGGTGCTGCGCCCGTTGCAGCCGTCCGATGCCGGTCTGCTGGCCTTGTATACCGGGGATAAACGTGTGGCCGAAGGCACACGTTCCATCCCGCACCCTTTGCCGCCCGGCGCGACCGAGCAGTTTATCGCGCGTGTCACCGCCCCTAAACGCGAAGAGGATGTCTGGGTTCTGGACGGCTCGATGGCCGACGCCTCTTCGGTTCTGGGCCTGCTGTCGCTCAAACCGCTGGACCGGCAGCAAAGCCAGATCGGCTTTTGGGTCGCACCTGCCTTCTGGAACGCTGGCTTCGCGTCAGAAGCGGTGCGCTGCGTTATCGACACAAACCCCCACAAGGCACGCACATTGTTTGCCGAGGTGTTTCAGGACAATCCTGCATCTGCACATGTGCTGACGAATGCAGGCTTTGACTATCTGGGCGACGCCGAAGCCTATTCGGTCGCGCGCTGCACCACGGTTCCAACATGGACCTATATTCGCCGGATGTCTGCCTGACCGAAAGCGGGGGACCATGTTGCCGCTGCCCTTGGCCATACGCCATGCCACCTTGCCAAATCTGCATCTGCGCCGCTTGCGGCTGTCAGATGCAGGCGCTTTTCGTGCCATCGTCACTCGGCCAGAGGTTGGGCGGATGCTGCTGGCCTTCCCTGCGGACTGGACACTTGAGCAGGCACAAGCGCTGATTGCAAAAACCGCGCCCCGCGACGTGCCGCCTTTTCGGTTGGCGATTGATGCGGGCAATGGCGAGTTGATCGGAACAGTGGGCTATGTGCAGGGCAAAACGGATGAAATTGCCTATTTCCTTGACCCTGCACATCAGGGTCAGGGCATTATGCGGGCCTGCCTTGCAGGGTTCATTGAATTGATTTTCAGGCATTTTGCACCTGAAAGCCTGCGCGCCGAAGTGTATCACGACAACCTCGCCTCGATGGCCTTGTTGCGGCGCTTGGGGTTTGGGGAATCCGGCAGCTATGTGGGCACATGCTCTGCACAGCGCGCAGAAGTTGAACGCCTGCATGTGTTTGATCTGCCACGCGCGGTGTGGCATGCAGCTCAATGATGAATTCTTTGGCGTTTCTTGGTCTTGGGCTGTGTGCCCTCTCGACCTTTGGTGTGGTTTTGCTACATTGGCGACGAAAGCGGGCAGGGTGATATAATGCGCAGGCCAGTCGTCGGGATTATCGGCAACTCCTATCTGATTAACGATCAATACCCCGCCCATGCAGGCGGCACCATGAACTCCGAGGCGATTGCCGAGGTGTCGGGGTGCATGCCGTTGCTGGTGCCGTCTGATCCGCGCCTTGTATCGGTGGCCGAGCTGCTGGAGGTGTGTGACGGTTTTTTGCTGACAGGCGGGCGTCCGAATGTGCATCCCGAAGAATATGGCGAAACTGAAACCCCGGCCCATGGAGCTTTTGACCGTGCGCGCGATGCAGTTGCCTTGCCGCTTGTGCGGGCATGTGTGGCCAGTGGGCAGCCGTTTTTCGGCGTCTGCCGTGGCTTTCAGGAAGTGAATGTCGCTATGGGCGGCACGTTGCACCCGGAAATACGCGATCTGCCCGGACGCCAGAACCATCGTATGCCCCCTGATGGCACGCTGGAAGAGAAATTTGCCCTGCGCCACAAGGTCCGGTTCAACGATGACGGTGTATTTCACAAGCTGATGGGCGCGCGTGAGGTGATGACCAACACCTTGCACGGGCAGGGCATAAAGACACCGGGCCAAAGGATCGTCATTGATGGTCATGCGCCCGATGGCACGCCAGAGGCGCTTTATGTCGCTGATGCGGCTGGCTTTACCTTGTCGGTGCAGTGGCATCCTGAATGGCAGGCCGGGCAAGATCCGGTGTCGCGCCCGCTATTCGAGGCTTTTGGCGATGCAGTGCGCGCTTGGGCCGGTGGGCGTCAGCCTTGGGCGCTGAGCGCTTGAAGGCGCGTATTTTGATCCTGCTCGTCGTGGGGGGCGGTGTGATCGGCAGCTATTTCCTGTCGGGGGGTGGCGGGCAATCTGCGATGGTCGAGCTGGACATTCCGCCCCTGACTGAGAGTGAACAGGAAGGGGCGGTCCTGTATGCACAAAATTGCGCCAGTTGCCACGGCGAGAATGGCGCGGGCCGCGACGGGGTGGGGCCGCCGCTGGTGCATGTGATTTACGAGCCGTCGCACCATCCGGATGGTGCATTTTATGCGGCTGTCCAATTGGGGGTGCGCGCGCATCACTGGGATTACGGTGATATGCCACGCCAATCCCATGTGACCGAGCCTGAGATCACACAGATCATCGCATATATCCGGGCGTTGCAGCGCGCGAATGGCATTGACTGAACCGCAGGGTCAGACAACCACGACGCGCGTGCCAACCGGCACACGGTCATACAGATCAATCACATCCTGTTGCAGCATCCGAAAACACCCTGACGACGCGAAGCGCCCGATAGAGCGCCATTCCGGTGTGCCGTGAATCCGGTAGCCCTGATCGCGCCCGTCCGTCATCAGATACAATGCGCGTGCGCCAAGCGGGTTGTCCGGCCCGCCGGGTTGCCCGTCTTTCCAACGTTCCAGATGCGGTTCGCGCTTGATCATTTCCGGTGGCGGTGTCCAGGTCGGCCAATGCGCCTTGCGATACACTGTGGATTCGCCCGTCCAATCAAATCCTTCGCGCCCGACCGATAGCCCGTAGCGCAGTGCATACCCATTTTCGAGCACCAGATATAGCAGGCGGTTCTGGTTTTCGATCACGATTGTGCCCGCCTCCTCCTCGGTTGTGAAGGGGACAATCTGGCGGTGCAGGAATTCGGGTATTGCGTCAATATCGACAGCGCGCAGACGATGCGCGCCGTCCCGCCGTGTGGAATAGTCGATCGGGTCCAGTTCGGGGGGCGGCTCTGACACCAAAGCAGGCAGACAGGCCGATAGGGCCAGTGTGCTGCCTGATGCGATCAGTAGGTTGCGGCGGGTTAATCTGGTCATGGGCATATCATCCGGCTTACAAATTACATCTTAACATAAACGTGCCGAGTCGCAGCGCGCAAGCGTCGCGCCGCGTTTCCGTTACACACCAGTGTATCGACAAATCAGTTCACAGAAAGCGAATTATTGCGCGATGTTGCAGCTTTCTTTCGTCGCCCCGCGCCGCTTGCCCAAGATCAACGGGGCAGGCGCGCCGCATCCGCCGCAAGCTTTGTGATGGTGTCCCATGCGCCCGCGTTCATCGCGTCTTTCGGGGCGACCCAACTGCCCCCGACACAAGCGACATTGGCCAAGGCCAGATAGTCGGGCGCGCGCGCGGCACTGATGCCGCCTGTCGGGCAAAACGTGACTTGTGGCAATGGCCCTGCAATCGACTTCAACGCGGCGGCCCCGCCAATTGCCTCTGCCGGAAAGAATTTCTGCACGGTATAGCCCAGTTCCAGCAGCGTCATCACTTCCGAGCAAGTCTGCGCACCGGGCAAAAGCGGCATTTTGTTCAGGCGCGCCGCATCAATCAGTGCAGGCGTTGCACCGGGGGCGACGGCAAAGCGCGCACCTGCTGCGCGCGCCTCTGCCATCTGGTCAGGGGTCAGCACGGTGCCCGCGCCCACCACTGCGCCCTCGACCTGTGCCATCGCGGTGATTGCCTCCAACGCGCAATCTGTGCGCAGCGTGACTTCCAACACGGGCAATCCCCCTGCCACCAGCGCTTGTGCCAGCGGTACTGCATGGGCCAGATCGTCAATGACCAGAACCGGAATCACGGGGGCCATCTGGCACATGGCGAGGGCGGTTTGGCTTTGCTCGGCTGGGGTCATGATAGCATCTCCGATCTGGGTTAGCGCTAACGGCGTCATAACGACAGCAGGGGTATGCTGACAAGTCCCAAACTCAGCTTCACTAAAAAGCGCGAGAAGTTATTGCAGATGGCGCATCGGATCGACACTGTTAAGGCCGTCCCGAATCTCAAAATGCAAGAAGCTGGGATCGCCCGCGCGCACGCGCCCGATTGTCTGCCCTTGCGTGACCGACGCCCCGCGCGAAACTGTCAGGTTCTCAAGCTGTGCATAGACGGACAAAAGCCCGTTTTCATGCTGGATCACCACGACCGGCACCTTGTTGGTGTCTTCGGTGATTGCCGCCACGCGACCGGCGGCAGCGGCGCGCACCGCAGTCCCGGAACTGGCAGCAATTCCGATCCCATGCTCATTGCGGCTTGGTGAATAGGCGCGAATGATGCGCCCTTCGACCGGCATGACAAATCGAGTCGCTGCTGATTCAGTGCGTTCCTGTTCCATGGCGGGTGAGGGGGGACGCGCTTCTTGGGCGGCCTCTTCTGCTTCTCTTGCTGGGGGCGCAGGCTCGGGCAGGGGCGCAGATGCACTTGGCGGCAGCGGTGTTGCACTGCCTGTTCCCGGCGCGGCCACATCTTCAGAGGGTTGCGCGGCCGCCTGAGGTTCAGAGCGCCGTTCCGGCGCGGGTTGATCGGCCACAGGGATCAGCAGCACTTGTCCTTCGCGCACGCGCATTTCCGGGTCCAGACCGTTCCAGTCGGCAAGCGCGCGCGGTGCTACATTATACAGGCGCGCAATCTGGAATGCGGTTTCTCCGCGCTGAACACGGTGCTGGAGCGGTTGTTGATCGGCGGGTTGGGTCGCGGCTGATGGCGTGCGCGTTGGCGTGGTCCCTTCGGCGCGCGAAATCGCGCTGTCAGCAAGCGAGGATATCTCTATTTCGCCCGAACGGCTTGGGCTGCCTGTATCCTGCGCATCAAGATTGCGCGGCAGGGCCACAACTTCGCCCGCGCGCAGGCTCGTTTCGGGTGTCAGGGCGTTAAAACGGGCAAGCTCGCTCTCGCTCATGCCGACACGTTGCGCAACGCTGGCCACAGTGTCACCGGCGCGCGCCACCGCGACTTGATAATCCGGGTAGCTGATGATGCCGCGATCATCGGGGCGCGGGCGCGACGCAGTTGCCTGACGCGCTGCCTCTGCGGTCGAGAATCCGTTGCCGGAATTGCGCATATCGAGGTCAAAATCCCCGCAAGCGCCCAATGCGAGTGTTGCTGCACTACACAGCAAAAGTATCCGACGGTGGTTCAGCATCTGCTCTGCCTTCTTCATTGGCGCGCGGGTTCACCTATAGAACCCGTGTCACGATACGATTGTCCGGCCTAGTGGCCTAGCCCTTCGACCAATGGAACAAATCGCACAGCGCGCAATTCTTCATACTCATACCCAGTTTCGGTCCGGACAACACGGATCAGGGTCTGGACCGTGTCAGACTGACCCACCGGCACCACCATGATACCCCCAACGCGCAGTTGCGCCAAGAGGGGGCCCGGCGGGTCTTCTGCTGCGGCGGTCACGATAATGCGATCAAACGGGGTCAGATCTGGCAGGCCATAGCTGCCATCCGAGATCATACAGGTGATATTGGTCAGGCCCAGATGGTCAAACAGCTTTTGCGCTTCGCGCGCCAGCGGGCGGTGCCGCTCGACCGTATAGACCCGGCGGGCAAGCTGGCTCAGGATCGCGGCCTGATAGCCTGACCCGGTCCCCACTTCCAGCACCTTGTCCCGTGACCCGACCTGCAACGCTTCGGTCATCAGGGCCACGACAGATGGCTGGCTGATCGTCTGCCCGCAGGCAATCGGCAAGGGCATGTCCTCATAGGCGCGGTCCGAGAAGATGCCGGTGACGAAATCACGCCGGTCAATCCGCTCCATCGCGGATAAAACACGCGTATCTGTAACCCCACGCGAGCGCAGCGTGTAGATAAAGCGCATCCGCGCCTCGGTCAGGTTTTGCGGTTCATCGTCCGATGTGCTCATTCCAGCGCCTTTCGCACATCATCCATGGCATCATGTGCCGTCAGGTCTGCGCGCATGGGTGTGACCGAAATATAGCCGTCCAGATTGACAGCGGCATCCGTGCCCGGCGCAGTCGGCAAATGCTGCGGTCCGCCGGTGATCCACAGAAACTTGCGCCCTGAGGGCGAGATATGCGGCTCGACCCCGAAAAACGTATCCTTGCGGTAGCCTTGCGGCGCGACCTTCAGGCCCTTTACCGCGTGCCGCCCTACAGGGGGAAAGTTCACGTTATAGAACAACCGGTAGTCGCCCTGATCCCAGATTGCATCCTTCAACAGCTTTTCAATCAGTGCTTGCCCGTGCCCGATGGCCGCATCAAAAATCGAAGGCAGGTCTTCCGACAATGGCCCCATATATTGCGACAGCGCAATCGCCGGCAGCCCTTGCAGGGCCGCTTCCATCGCCCCGCCCACTGTCCCCGAATAGAGCGCGTTTTCTGCGGAATTGTTGCCCCGGTTCACACCGGACAGCACCAGATCGGGCCGTGCGCCCTGCAACACATCATACAAGCCCGCCAGAACACAATCGGCAGGCGAGCCTTCGGCTGCATAGCGGCGCGGGCCCAGCTTGGCGATCATGGTCGGGTGCGTGTAGCTGATGCAATGCGCGACGCCTGATTGCTCGAATGCGGGCGCCACCACCCAGACTTCGCCTTCTGGTCCGGCAACAGCGCGCGCGATTTCTTCCAGAACAGCAAGTCCGGGTGCGTTTATCCCGTCATCATTTGTTACCAGAATGCGCATGCTGTTTTCCTTTCATTGCTCTGCTCTTGCTTAGTGTGTCACCCCTTTGCGGGCAAGGGCATCGCGGCGGTTAGAGGGCCGTGTTGGCAAATTGGCCGATGACACGACCCCCCCGCATATGGTAGCGGGGGTCGTCACCCTGCTTGCGCCCGGCGCGATCCGCGCCTATATCACGCGCGTGCGGATGGTTGGATGACCGCGTGTGCAGGCCTTGCGGTCTGCATCCGAGGAAAGTCCGGGCTCCATGAGGCAAGGGTGCCGGGTAACGCCCGGCTGGGGAAACCCAAGGGAAAGCGCCACAGAAAACAAACCGCCCAGGCTTGCCTGGGTAAGGGTGAAACGGTGGGGTAAAAGCCCACCGCGGGACGGGCAACCGGACCGGCACGGCAAGCCCCACCCGGAGCAATGCCGAATAGGGATCTCACGCGGGCATGATCCGGGCAACCGGATATCACCGCAGGGCCGCCTCAGCCTGAGATCCGGGTTGGCAGCAAGACCCTGTCTGCAAGGGCAGGGCTAGATGAATGGTCATCCATGGGGGCACGCCCCCGGGACAGAACCCGGCTTACAGACCATCCGCACAAGATACAGCCCGACGCGCCTGAAATCGACACTCTGCACCAAGAAACCACAGATATTGCGGTTGACACTGTGCAACAGACAGGTAGAAGGCAGGCTCAGATTTCACGGGTTGCACGACAAATACGCGCCTCCCGGCTCAGGAGATGACATCATGGCGAAGCCAACCACCATCAAGATCCGACTGAATTCCACAGCCGGAACCGGGCATTTCTATGTCACCAAGAAAAACGCCCGCACCATGACGGAAAAAATGTCGATGCGCAAATTCGACCCCGTCGTGCGCAAGCATGTTGAATACAAAGAAGGCAAGATCAAATAATCTTGCCCCTATAGCTTGATCTGAAAACCGTGCCTTCGTGCGCGGTTTTTTGTTATTCCCAGATGGGGTGTGGGCAAACGCCCCCTTTGCGCACAGCAATTGGCGCGGCGTCCCCCGACACCCTGCCGCAGGTTTGTTCATTTTCTTGCTGAAAATACTCAAAATCCTGCCTCTGGCCAAAGCTCCCACCGGCCAGAGGCTTGGCGCTACAGTCCCAGCTTCGCACTCACGATCTGGTTGACCGCTGCGGGGTTTGCCTTGCCGCCTGTGGCCTTCATCACCTGACCCACGAACCAACCTGCAAGTTTGGGGTTCTGTTTGGCCTTCTCCACTTGTGCGGGGTTGGCGGCAATGATTTCGTCCACAGCCGTCTCGATCGCGCCTGTATCCGTCACCTGTTTCAGCCCGCGATCCTCGACAATCGCTGCGGGATCGCCGCCTTCGGTATAGACAATCTCGAACAGATCTTTGGCGATCTTGCCCGAAATATCCCCCGCCTTGATCAGCGCAATGATCCCGGCCAGTTGCGCGCTTGAAACCGGGCTTTCACTGATGTCATGTCCTTCTTTCTTCAGCCGTCCGAACAATTCATTGATCACCCAGTTGGCGGCCAGCTTGCCATCGCCTGCCTCTGCCGCCACAGCCTCGAAATAGGCGGCATTGGCGACATCTGCTGTCAGCACCGAGGCATCGTAATCCGTCAGCCCGAAATCGCCCATGAAGCGCGCCTTCTTGGCGTCGGGCAATTCCGGCAGGCTGGCTTCGATGTCATCGACCCATTCTTGTTCAATCTCCAGTGGTAACAGGTCGGGGCAGGGGAAGTAGCGGTAATCATGCGCCTCTTCCTTGGACCGCATCGAGCGCGTCTCGCCCTTATCAGGGTCATAAAGCCGTGTTTCCTGCACCACACTGCCGCCGTCTTCCAGAAGTGCGATCTGGCGGCGGGCCTCATACTCGATTGCGGCCTGTATGAAGCGCATCGAGTTCATGTTCTTGATTTCGCAGCGCGTGCCCAAGTGGCTGAAATCCTGCGTTTCTTGGTATTTCTCATACTGACCCGGACGACAGACCGAGACATTCACATCCGCGCGCAGATTGCCGTTTTGCATATTGCCATCGCAGGTGCCAAGGTAGCGCAAGATTTGGCGCAGCTTGGTGACAAAGGCCGCCGCTTCCTCTGGCCCGCGAATATCGGGGCGCGAGACGATTTCCATCAGCGCGACCCCTGTGCGGTTCAGGTCCACGAAGGACATGTTCGGGTCCATGTCATGGATCGACTTGCCTGCATCCTGTTCGACATGAATACGCTCAATCCGCACCAGTCGCGCAATGCCTGCGCCCATTTCGACCAGCACTTCGCCTTCGCCCACCAGCGGGTGATACAACTGGCTGATCTGATAGCCCTGTGGCAAATCCGGATAAAAGTAATTCTTGCGGTCGAAGGCAGAGCGCAGATTGATCTGCGCTTTCAGGCCCAGTCCGGTGCGCACGGCCTGTTCAATGCAGAACTCATTGACCACAGGCAGCATACCCGGCATGGCCGCATCGACGAAGGCCACATTGGCGTTGGGTTCTACGCCAAAGCGGGTTGATGCGCCTGAAAACAGCTTGGCCCGACTGGCCACCTGCGCGTGAATTTCCATCCCGATGACCAGTTCCCACGCGCCGGTCGCGCCAGAGATGACTTTGGGTTTGGGCGGCTCGAAACTCAAATCCAGCATGGTGTGTGCGTATCCTCTCGGGGGGGGCGTTCAGGGCGTTTTAGCGGTGCCAGCACGGCGCAGCAAGGGGGCGGGTCGGCAAAACCCCGCCGAAGATGGGGCTTTCGCGCGCCGGTGGTTTGCCATTTGCCCTGATTCGGAACCATACGCCGCGCTGCAGCACGATTTAGGGGCTGCGTTACCTATGGAAAACTCATGGCTCGTTTCCTGCCGCTTTCGCTGCTGGCTGCCCTTGGTGTCGCTGCTTTTACTGCTGGATGTACTCTCGCAACGCCTGAAACCTCTGTCGAGGCGACGCGCGCGGCGCATGTCGCCACACGCTGGGATCACCGCCCGGAGGCAGAGCGTTGGACTGCGGCGAAATTTGCAGCACTGGAAACAGACGGGCGCGCGCTGGTGTCAACTGTTCCGCAGGATATTGATACCTTCTGCCCCGGATACGAGACTGCCGATGTTGAGGGGCGCAAGGCGTTCTGGACGGCGCTGTTCTCAGGCTTGGCAGGATATGAGAGCACATGGCGGCCGGACGCTGCCGGTGCAGGCGGGCGCTATCGTGGCTTGTTGCAGATATGGCCAACATCTGCGCGCTATTATGGGTGCGATCTGTCGCACCCCAACGGGTTGTATGACGGCCCGACGAATCTGCGTTGTGCCGCGCGTATCGCCGCGCAGGCTGTGGCGCGCGACAAGGTCGTCGTTGGCAGTGCAGGCAATTGGGGCGGTGTGGCCAAGGACTGGCCCCCTATGCGCGATGCCCGCAAACGCAACGATATTGCAGGGTTTACCCGTTCCTTGCCTGCGTGCCAGATCTGATCCACGCGCGCCCGACTGTGCCATAACCTGATCTTGTTCAGCTTTTACTAACCCTTTTGCGGCAGGGTAGAAGCAAGACGGGTGGCATGAGCGATGACAGACCAGACAGACGCAAGGCATATGGACAAGTCGGCGCGTGACACTGCGTTGACCAAGATGGCAACACGGCACCGCGTCGCCCAAGCGCAGGAGCGCGCGGCCTTTGTTGCCGCACTGCGCGTTGCATTCGGGCGCATGTCGGCAGAGTGTCCGGGGCTTGACGGTGTTGTTCAGGATGTGACGATCCGACAGGGTGCCTTGGCCGAGGTTTTGGATTTGGCCGAGCCGGGCATGTTTTTGGCATTGCTGGAAGGGCAGGGCGAACGGATGGGGCTGTTGATGGCCTGTCCTGTCGTGCTCGCCGGAATGGTCGAGGCGCAGGCGACAGGGCGCGTCGACAAAAGTGATGTCGCACAGCGCCAGCCAACGCGCACTGATGCGGCGTTGCTGGCCCCGATGGTGGACGCCTTTTTGCGGCTTGCACAGATACGATGTGCGGATCTCCCTCAGGCACCTATGGTGTCGGGCTATGGCTATGGCTCATTCCTTGATAATCCGCGCCCCTTGGGGCTGATGCTGGATGAAGGGCAGTTCAACATTCTGCATTTGCGCGTTTCCTTGGGATTTGGCGCGAAGGAGGGGGACTGGTTTGTCATTCTGCCGGACCCTGCCCAAGCGCAGCAAAACGCTTCGGACAAAAGCGGGGGGAACGACACCGATTCTGACAAGGACTGGCAAGACCGGTTGCAGGTTGTGATTGGTGACAGTGGTGTGGTGCTGAATTCGGTTTTGTGCCGGGTGCAACTGACATTGACCGAAGCGCTGCGCCTGCGCTCTGGTGATATTCTGCGTCTGCCAGAGACAGCGCTTGAAATGCTGACATTGGAAAGCATCGACCAGTCAGCGCTTGCGATTGGGCGGTTGGGGCAGGCGCGCGGACAGCGTGCCGTGCGCCTTACGGCTGACCCCGGCCATCTGAGTGATGGAACAGGGGCAGTTGCGCCGTCGCTTGCACTGCCTGCCTCGATCTTGTGGGTGCAGCCGCCAAAGCCGCCCTTTACCCCTCAAACAGACGCGGGTGGCGTGGAAATGGACGGGGGCGCGCAAGATGCGCAACAGCCGCTCAGCAGTGCAGATACTGAGCAGGCGCATGATACGGGCCATACCGCGCCTTGATCATATAGGGGCAAGAACGCAATGCGCCCTTGCCGCTATGTCACGAAACTGCGGTTGTCAGGCTTGGGCCAGCTGGTTGATCGTTGCGCGGAACGGCTCCAGCCCATAGCCGTGGCGGGCGGGAATGGCGATCAGGTCATCCGTTGGGCGCTTACCTGCAAGTGCAAGCGCCCATACGATGGAAGATCGGTTGCCGGATGCGCAATAGGCCAGCACGGGTCCAGTGCTGTTCATCATGGCATCGGCTTGTACGGTGACGTTATCTATGGATATTGCCCCACCCACGACCGGATTCAGCACGAATTTCAGGCCTGCCGCCTCGGCTGCAGTGCGGATGGCGTTGGCGTGCAACTCGGTCGGTATTTCGCCGTCGGGGCGGTTGCAGACCACTGTGGTGTAACCAGCCTCGGCAATCGCGGCCACATCTGTGGGGGCGATTTGCGGTGAGACGGCGTAATCATCGCTTAAAGGGCGGATATCCATGAAAAACTCCGGTCAGATGGCTGCGATTCTGTCGATGCGCAGGCGAAGGGCAGGTGCCACCAACATACCTGCGATCATGGCAAGGATAAAGGCGATCCCGCCAGTTCCCCCCCAACTGAGCGACGCAATGGCCGGACCGGGGCATAACCCGGCAAGCCCCCACCCCGCGCCGAACAACACCGAGCCGATAATCAGGTTATGGCCCAGTCGCGGGTCTGGCTTGGATGGGAAGGGATTGCCCACCAAGGAGACGGCGCGCTTGGTCGTCAGGTGCCATGCCACCAGCATCGGCAGGATGGCCCCGCCCAGAACGAAGGCCAAGGTCGGGTCCCATACCCCGAACACATCCAGCCAGCCTTGCACCTTGTTGGTGTCGGTCATGCCAGACACCAGCAGCCCCGCCCCGAACAGCCCACCAGAGATGGCCGAAATTACAATACGCTGCATCAGATTACCCCCAGAAGATGACGAAACAGCACCATCGTTATACCACCTGCCAGCAGATAGAAGACGGTCGCTACGATGCCACGCAACGAAAAGCGCGAAATGCCGCAAACCCCGTGCCCGGATGTGCAGCCATTTGCCAGCCGTGTCCCAAGGCCCACCAGCAGCCCGCCCGCGATGACCACCGCGAGATTCGAGGTGATGTTGGTCGATACCTCGACACGATACAGTGGCAACATCAGCGCGGGCACAATCACGAGTGCGGCAAGAAAAGTTGCGCGCTCGGCCCATGTGCTCAGGCCCGTGCGATCGACAAGGCCGCCAATAATGCCGCTCGCCCCCATGATGCGGCCATTGCCCAGCAGAAAAATTGCCGCCGCAGTCCCTATCATGAGGCCGCCGACAAGGCCCCAAATCCAATCCGTTTGAATCATTGTTGTGTTCCTGTTCGCAAAATGGCGCGGCACTTGACTGCCGCGCCCGTGTTGAGTGCTGTGACCGGGATCAGAGCGTGTTGACCGGCACTTTCAGATAGACTGTGCCGTTTTCTTCGGCAGGGGGCATCTGGCCTGCGCGCATATTCACTTGTAGCGATGGCACGATCAGGCGCGGCATACCCAGTTGGGCGTCACGCTCGTTGCGGGCACGAACGAAATCGTCCTTCGATTTGCCAGCGCCGACATGTTTATTCAAACGCTTCTGGTCGCCCACTGTGGTTTCCCATGCATACGTGTCGCGCCCTTCGGCCTTGTAGTCGTGGCCGACGAAAATGCGTGTTTCATCTGAGAGGGACAGTATTTTCTGCACCGAATCCCACATCGTATCAGCCGAGCCGCCGGGGAAGTCGCAGCGTGCAGTCCCAAAATCGGGCATGAACAGCGTGTCACCAACAAAGGCCGCATCGCCAATGACATAAGTCAGACAGGCGGGCGTGTGGCCGGGCGTGTGCATTACATCGCCGCGCAACTGGCCGATATGGAAGCTGTCGCCTTCCTTAAAGAGCGCGTCAAACTGGCTGCCATCGCGCTGAAATTCGGTACCCTCGTTAAAGACTTTTCCGAAGGTGTCCTGCACGATGCGGATATTCTCGCCAATCGCGATTTGGCCGCCTAGTTCGCGTTGGATATAGGGGGCAGCCGACAAGTGGTCTGCATGGACATGGGTTTCCAGCAACCACTGCACTTCATAGCCCTTGTCTTTAACAAAAGCGATCACGGCATCGGCGGAGCGTGTATCAGTGTGACCTGACGCATAGTCGAAATCGAGGACCGAATCGACGATTGCGCATTTTTGGCTTTCCGGGTCGCGCACCACATATGTGACAGTGAAGGTGGCTTCATCAAAAAAGGCTGTAATCTCTGGTTGCATGGGGCGTCTCCATTTTCTGTGTCTGAATGGAATATATACCACGTATAACATATTGCAAGATTTGAATGTAATAAAGTTTGAGTGACGCGCGATAAATCCGGTAAATGCAAACGCCCGCCCCATGTTGCAGGGACGGACGATTGGGCCGCGATTAGGAACAGATCAGAGCTTGAGCGCCATGATCGGGGCCAGCACATCAATTTCCAGTGCCTTGCCGACAGCATAATAGGTCAGATGCCCGGCATGTGTGTTCAACCCTTCCAGCAGATGCGGGTCATCTTCGCAGGCTTTGCGCCAGCCCTTGTCCGCCAGTGCCAGCATAAAGGGCATGGTGGCATTTCCCAAGGCAATGGTCGCACTGCGCGCAACAGCGCCGGGCATATTGGCGACGCAGTAATGCAGGATTCCATCTACGTCATAGATCGGGTCCTGATGCGTGGTTGCGTGCGATGTCTCGAAACACCCACCCTGATCTATGGCAACATCGACCAGCACCGCTCCGGGTTGCATGGTGGCAAGCTGGTCGCGCGTTATCAGCTTGGGGGCGGCGGCACCCGGAATAAGCACTGCACCGATCACCATATCCGCGCGCTGGATCAGTTCTGCAATCGCCGCCGAATCCGAGAATTGCGTGGTCAGGCGACCATGAAAAATGTCGTCCAGATACGACATGCGTTGGATCGAGCGGTCCAGAATGGTGACATTTGCCCCCATTCCCACAGCCACCCGCGCAGAAGCCGTCCCGACAACGCCGCCGCCGATGATGACGACATTTGCCGGGCGCACACCGGGCACGCCGCCCATCAGCACCCCGCGCCCGCCATTGGCCTTTTGCAAGGCCCATGCCCCCATTTGCGGCGCCAGACGCCCCGCCACTTCGGACATGGGGGCCAGCAGCGGCAAGCCGCCATTACGGTCGGTCACGGTTTCATAGGCAATCGCTGTCACGCCGGAATCCAGCAGGTCGCGGGTCTGGGCTGGGTCGGGGGCCAGATGCAGATAGGTGAACAGCACTTGCCCCTCGCGCAATTGCTTGCGCTCAGCGGCTTGTGGTTCCTTGACCTTGACGATCATCTCGGCGCGGGCAAACACTTCGGTCGCGGTGTCCACGATCTGCGCACCGGCGGCCGTATAATCTTCATCCGTGAAGCCAGAGCCGTAGCCAGCGCCCGTCTCGACAATGACCTGATGGCCATGCGCGCAGGCCTCTTGCGCGGCGTTCGGCGTCAGGCCCACGCGAAATTCTTGTGGTTTGATTTCTCTCGGGCATCCAATCAGCATGTGAATCTCCTTGTTGCATTCTTGGTAGAATATCTGAAACCAAGGCGGAATTTCTTGACACTTGGCGCTGTATGGCCATGTTCTGCCGCAGAAACGTGCAAGCATGTGCGCATTTACAGTAAAAGGTTGCGCTGCAATGCAGCTAGACGCGACAGACCGCCGGATTTTACGGGTTCTGCAAAAGCAGGGCCGGGTCACGAATGCAGAGCTGGCCGAACTGGTCAATCTGTCGCCCTCGGCCTGTCACCGCCGCGTGCAACGGCTGGAGGGGGAGGGGGTGATCGCCGGATATGTTGCGCTGCTGGACCTCAAGCGCATCGGTCGCCCGACAACGGTCTATGTCGAGATCACCCTCTCTGGCCAGAGCGATGAAATACTGGACGCGTTCGAGCGCGAAGTGGCCCGAGTCCCCGATATTCTGGAATGTCACCTGATGGCGGGCACTGCGGATTACCTGTTAAAGATCATCGCCGCCGATACCGAAGATTTCGCGCGCATTCATCGCCGCTATCTCAGCCGGTTGCCGAGTGTGACGCAGATGCAGTCGTCATTTGCGTTGCGAACTGTCGTCAAGACAACCGCCATCGACATCTGAAGGTCGGCAAGGAACAAGGGGCCGCCGTGGCCGCCCCTTGTTGACGTCAGCGTTTTTGCAACGCGTCGCGGATCTCGATCAGCAACTGCTCGGTCGTTGGGCCGGCGGTTTCTTCGACGGCTGCGGCCTCTTCTTTTTTCTGGTTCAGCTTGGACAGTTTGTTGAGTGTACGCACCATCATGAACACGACAAACGCGATGATCAGAAATTTGATCACGGCATTGATAAAGTTTCCGATCATGAATTGGGCCTCGCCCAGCCCGAAGCTGATCGCGCTGAAATCCAGCCCGCCAACGAAAATGCCGATCAGCGGGTTGACCAGATCGTCCACCAGCGATGTGACAATCGCGGTGAATGCCGCGCCAATGATAATGCCGACCGCCATATCCATCGCGTTGCCACGGGCAATAAACGCCTTGAACTCTTGAAGCATGGGGTAATCCTCTCCCGGTTACATAAATGTGATTACCTATAGCCGGGAAAGTAGAATGTGAAACCCGAATTTTGATGCGGTCTGCGCGACAAGATCAGGCTGCGCCTTGGGGCAATTCCCCTTCAAGGGTATAGCGCAAAATCTGCACCACTTGTGCAGGTGTCTCGGCCACAGCAAGGGCGGCGGCATCAATCTCTTTCAGGGCGTGCTGGTGGTCGGCTCCGTGCAGCACGATCAAGGATTTCCCTAGCGCCGCAGCAAAGCCCGCGTCAAACGCGGCATTCCATTGGCGGTACTGCTCGCCAAAGCGGACAACGACGATATCGGCATCATTCAGGGCTTTGCGCGTGCGCATGGCATTCAGCTTTGCGCCCTTGTGGTCATGCCAGAATTTTTGCTCTTCCCTGCCCAAGATCGCCACACCACAATCATCCGATGCCGCATGATCCGTAACGGGGCCAGAAAACGTTACCTCCAGACCCTGCGCGCCCGCGATGATCTGGTCGCGCCAATCTGTATGAATTTCGCCTGCTAGATAGACATTCAGTTTCATTTTCACCTCTCTCGTTATGATATTGTGCCAGACCTAGCACAGTCGGATGTCACACCAAAGCGCGGTGCGCGCTCACTTGTTGCGGGGCGCGCCGTTCTGTGGCAATGACTATAGCATGACCATCTAAACCGAAGAGTTCAGTTTATGACCGATTTCGCCGCTCGCCGCAGGACCATGGTGGACACGCAAGTGCGCCCGTCTGATGTCACGAAATTCCCCATCATTGATTCAATGCTGCATGTCCCGCGCGAGAAATTCGTGCCCGACACCAAGGCCGAGGCGGCGTATATCGGCGAGAACCTCAGCCTTGATGACGGGCGTGTGCTGCTCGATCCACGCACGCTGGCCAAGATGATTGACGCATTGGATATCACCTCGGATGATCTTGTGCTCGATATCGGGTGCGGCACTGGCTACTCGTCCGCAGTGATCTTGCGCATGGCGCAGGCCGTCGTCGCCGTTGAGGAGGACGAAGCGCTGGCACGTGCGGCGGAAGCGGCCTTTGCGCAGACCGCGTCCGAGACTGTGGTGCTGCACAAAGGAAAACTGACAGAAGGCGCGACGGAACACGCGCCTTATGACGTTATACTGCTGCAAGGGGGCATTGAGAGTTTTCCACAAGCGCTGGTCGGTCAGCTATCAGATGCAGGCCGTGTCGCGGCTGTGTTCATGGACGGCGCGTTGGGCGTTGTCCGTTTGGGCCTGCGCAAGGGCGACCACATCGTATGGCGTGATATTTTCAACGCCGCAGCACCAGTTTTGCCCGGGTTTTCCAAAGATCATGAATTTAACTTTTAAGATGCTGTTATAACAAGAAACGACCACAAGGCAGCATCAGCTTCGAGAGGCAGGAAGAATGAGACAGATCAGAAAACTATCGGCGCTTGCGGTGGCTTTATGCCTGTTCTCAATGCCCGCATCCGCGCAATCGCTTGCTGACACTTTCGCCGCGGCTTATCGCAGTTCGGACCTGCTGGAGCAGAACCGCGCATTGCTGCGCGCGGCTGACGAGGATGTCGCCATTGCGGTTGCAACACTGCGCCCCGTGCTGAATTTTGTGGCTAACGCACGAACGACCTACAACTCGTCTCCGACAGGTCCAAATTCCACGACCCAGACTTTTGGTATTGGGTTAGATGCCAGCTTGACACTTATTGACTTTGGACGTGGGAGATTGGCGCGCGAAGCCGCCGAGGCCCAAGTGCTCGCGACACGTCAGGCGCTGCTGAATGTGGAACAGCAAGTCTTGCTGAACGCTGTTGTAGCCTTCATGGATGTTCGTAGCTCGAGTGAAGCAGTGGCTCTCAGTCAGGCAACATTGCGCGTGATCAATCAGGAGTTGAGCGCCGCGCGCGAACGGTTTGAGCTGGGCGAGATCACGCGCACAGATGTCTCGCTGGCTGAAGCCCGCCTCGCGGCAGCACGTTCGCAATTGGCGGCAGCTGAAGGTGACCTCGCGGCTGCGCGAGAGGATTACAAGCTTGTAACTGGCCAGTATCCCAGTCAGTTGCGTCCTCCGCCGAAATTGCCAGGCACCGCCAGCGCGCTCGAAGTGGCGCAAGATGTTGCCCGGCGCACACACCCCACTATTGCGCAGGCACAGTATAGCGTCAAAGTAGCCGAACTGCGCGCAGAAACTGCATATGCCCAACGCCACGGGACTGTTGCTGCCACTGCCGATGTCGGGCGCCAGATCACCAACAGAGGGGGCGATGCTAATTCGGCTTCTGCCGGGATCAGTTATTCACGTCCGATCTACCAAGGTGGTCGACTAAGTGCAGAGCATCGGAAAGCGAATGCGCTCCGCGACGAAGCGCGCTCTAGCCTGCACCAGACGGTGGCTCAAGTCCTGCAGAATGTGGCCGTGGCTTGGGCGAATGTCGATGTGGCGACAGCGCGGATTTCTGCCAGCCAGCAGCAGGTGCGCGCGTCCGAAAGTGCCTTTGAGGGCAC
>SL_8KL_010_SEDDRAFT_10000644_pt1 | contig 30546 bp, 20 predicted proteins | sample SodLakKL_010_SED_4_FD_11160 | JGI IMG/M metagenome (IMG submission 11160)
GTTCATCCAACATCCTGATCGATAGTCTTTTTCTGAACTCCTCCATAACCGCTCTTTCAGCTATCTTATCCCAATCGACCTCGGGGAATTCTTTCAAAACTTTTTGAGGTACCTTCACCTTAAGATTGGACATCTTTTATCAGCACCATTATCATCTGTCTATACCTTATTAAGAATTTCGGTAGTATTTAGGGAGTGGATACACGGACTCTCTCAAAATTCAATCAAACCTTTAAATCAGGATCCATCTTCCTTCTAAAGGAGGAAAGCCTTCTCCTAGATCACCGTAGGAATAAGATCACTGCGGTATCTACATACCCCACTCTCTTCCCACCGATCCTATCCTCACAGCCATACAGGCTCGGTCCAGATCGGTAAGTGAAACTCAAGGACCGTCAAACCATCTTTTTTACTAAATCTCTGATCGGAACTGGTATTTAGTACCTAAACTTTTACCTGTAGTCCCTTCTGTGGGCGTTGATTATCGCGTGTAAGATCAATCCTGTCATGCCTGCCCCCATACCACCGATCAACAGTAGCAGCGTCAATATACCCGTACCTACAGGAAAATGACCATACTCCTGAAATCTGCTCAGGACCCTGAAACCCATCAAGATTCCCAGTATGAAGGCGATCAGTCCTGGAACGCCAAAAGTCAGCAGCGCGTGCTTCGTCTCTATGTACCTGATTATCGAGCCTATAACGCTCAAAGTGTGTTTAACCGGTCCTTTATGTGAGGTGTCTCCTTCGTAAGACACCGTAGCCGGTATCTCGATTATATCCAATCCCTTTTTCTTCCCTTGTATCAGTATCTCCGAGTCAACACCGATACCCCTCTCCCGCGGTGTTATCTTTTCAACCGCTTTGCCAGAATAGGCTCGAAAACCGCACTGAGTGTCTTTCACCTTTGATAGAGTGTTTTTCTCATCGTTCTTCGCCTTTCCTGAAGGTGTCAGTAAAGACAAAACCTTGTTGCCGAAGCGCCTGTAAGCCGGGACTTTCTTTTTATGTTTCCTAGACAAAAAACGAGAGGCGATAGCGATATCGGCTTCTCCTTTCAAAACCCTGTCCAAAAGGTTCGTTATCTCACCCTCAGGATGTTGACCGTCGCCGTCCAAAGTGACCATCGCCCTTACACCCTTCTGCCGCGAATACTGGAAGAGCGTCTTCATCGCCTCGCCCTTCCCCAAATTCTTTTCGTGATCGATTACGTGGGCACCGGCCTTCTCCGCCAATCTAGAAGTGTCATCTTCGCTGCCGTCATCTACCACTACAACTTCATCGACATGGTCCAAAGATTTCATCACCACGCTCGCTATCGTCTTCTCCTCATTGTAGGCTGGAATACCAACGATGACGCCGTCCACGCTATCTTTTCTCCCTTCATTCAAATTTTCCTGCTCCGTCCGACTTCCGAAAACACTCTCCAAGCCCTTTCAGCTGACTCAATGGTATCATATACTCCCTAAATATACTCCCTATTAAGATTAACGCTTTTTCAAGCCTCTGTCAAGGTCCTATATAACACAATACATCACTCGCCCCAAAGATATTAAAATTTTTCGAACATATACTAGGCTGTCAACTTTTTAGGGATTTCACAAATATGCAAGATACAGTAAGCTCAATCCAGTATATTATATAAGTTTGTAAATTATTTAGAAGTGATCAAATATCACTAAAGACTTGACGCGCTGATATATTCACAAAATATAAGTACACGTTATGAAGATTATCCCACCCTAGCAAATTCATCTTCGAAAAATGGTTTGATCACGGTGAAATAAATATCAGAGGTAGGTCGATATGAAAGAAGGTAAGGATATGAAGGATTCCGAAAAAGGGAACCCCGATTTTGAAAGTATTACCGAACAAGTCGGTATGCTGTACAGGAGCGAGGTCGATGATAAATGGACCATGAAATACCTGAGCAAAGCTTGTAAGGAACTTACCGGTTACGAACCAGAGGAACTGATCGACAACAAAGAAGTTGCATGGATAGAACTCATAGATGAGGAGGACAGAGAAAGGGTCAGAAAAAAGATTCAAGAAGGTTTAGAGGAAGGAGATACCTTCAAGGTGACCTACCGTATAAAAACAAAAAGTGGAGATCAACGGTGGATGTGGGAGCAAGGTAGAGTTGTAAAAGATGAAGAGGATGGAGTCAAAGCCCTTGTAGGATTCATCACGGACATCGATGAAATGATAGGGGCAAAAGAAGAGATGGAGGAAAGGGAAAAAAAAGCTAGAGAGCTGTACAGCGCCACCACCAAGATGGAGCGCTGCAGAAGGAAAAAGGAAGTATTCGAGGTAGCTTCGGAAGCGGCTGAAAACATCCTCGGATTTTACACTCACGTTATCTTTATCGAGGATGAAGGTGATCTAGTCGTTGAAGAAAAAACCGAGAAGAGCGCCTTCTCGATAGGAGACCGGACTCCAGTAGAGAAAGGTATAAGGGGCAGAGTTTTCAGAGAAAAAGAACCACTGCTGATAAAAGATGTTTCCTTATACGACGATGTCGCACCGACCCAACCCGACCTGAATTCGGCTGTAGTTGTTCCCATCGGTGAAAGAGGCGTACTAACCACCATCTCGGACAAAAAGGATTACTATGATGAATTCGACCTCGAGATGGCGAAGATCTTGACCTCACACATCAACGAAGCTTTAAAAAGGATAGAGTCAGAAAAAAATATATCGCTCATAATGGATACAACTGAAGAGCAGATCATATATATAGATAAAAACCTCAAAATCGAATGGGCCAATAAGTCCACTGCAGAGTACGTGGAAGGCACAAAGGAAGAGATCAGAGGCGAGATATGCTACGAGATCGCCAAAGATAGAGAAGAACCTTGTGAGGAATGTCCTGTTCTGAGATGCATGGAGACAGGAGAAATGGAGGAGATGGTGGAAAAGATCAACGGAGAATACCACCTTCTTAGAGCGACTCCTGATATAGATGATCATGGCAACGTCAGAGGTGCGGTTCAAGTAGTACTAGATATAACAGAAAGGGTGAAAGCGAAGAACAGGATAAAGCGAAACAAGGAGAAGATAGAAAAACTGCTCGAAGCCACCTCTGAAATCGAGATAGAAAATGATCCAAAGAACATCTACAGCACGGCCGTCGACGCTACTGAAAACATCCTCGGTATAAAGAGCGGTGCGATATTCGTCGATGAAGGGGATAAACTCGTCCTCAAAGCCAAATCTTCCGGTGTACCGGACGATTACGACCCATCTCTCGAAAGAGGGATTAAAGACAGAGGTGTGTTAGGAAAAGCATGGAAGACTAAAGAGACAGATATCACCCCGGACCTCGAAGATTCAGAACACGCGGAACCTCTTCTAGGCGGCTTCAAATCCGGCATAACTGTGCCCATCGGGGATAAAGCTGTATTTCAGGCGATGGCGAGAGAAAAAGGTTACTTTGACGAGGACCATCTGAGCATGCTCGATCTTTTATTTTCACACGTCAATGAAGCGGTCGAAAGAGCCGAACTTACCGAGGAGTTGAAGCTGAGTGAAAAGAGATACATGCGCCTGTTCGAAAAATCGCCTATATCGATATGGGAGGAGGACTTCACAGAAGTAAAAAAATACGTAGACGGTTTAAAAGATTCGGGCATCAAAGACTTAGATTCCTATTTCGATGAAAATCCGGACGAGATAAAAAAGTGCGCTGAACTCCTTGATATAGATGATGTCAATGAAGCCACTCTTGAGAACTTCGAAGCGGATTCTAAGGAAGAAATGATGGACAACTTCGACAAAATATTCAAAGAAGACTCGTTACAAGGTCTCAAAAAAGAGATCCTAGCAGTCGCAAACCAGGAGAAGATCTTCGAGACCGACGAGATGATCAATTACACCTTGAATGACGAAAAAAAACATTTCTACCTGAAATGGGTGGCTCTGAGAGACGATTATTCCAAAGTCATCGTATCCCTCGTGGATATATCCAAACTGAAAAGAGTACAGAAGGAACTAGAGATGAGTGAAAAGAGGTACAGGACCATTTTTGAAAATACAGGTACCGCCATGGCCATGATAGAGGAGGACATGACGATCTCCATGGTCAACGAGGAGATGGAGAAGATCTCTGGCTTTTCAAAAGAGGAGATCGAAGGGACCATGAAATGGACCGAACTCGTACCTGATGAAGAGGAAAAAGAAAAGATGAAAGAGTACCATAAAAAGAGAAGGAAGAGCGATGAAGACGTTCCCGACCGCTATCCGATACAGGGAGTTACAAGATTCGGTGATGAGAGGTCTTTCCTTGTAGAGGCAAGCATGATACCCGAAACCGGTAAAACCGTCGCTTCCCTGATAGACGTGACCGACTTCAGGAAAACTTTTGGAGCGCTGAGAGAATCTCAAGAGTCTTTCCGAGTGCTTTTCGAAAGTAACAGGGAACCTATCATCATGCTAGACGAAAATATGAAGATAAAAGAGGCCAACAACGCGTTCTTCAAGACTTTCGATCTTCCCTTGAACTGCATAGAAAATGAAAGATTGGACGAATTACTGCATCCCGACACTCCTAAAAAAACCATCCTCCAGATATCCGAGACCCTCTCGGGTGAGAAAGACCACTTCACATCGGACGTCTACTTACAGCTCGAAGAAAAATATGCCGCAGAATTGGACCTTCACCTGATAAGAGATAACGTCGGTGAACCTATCTACGCGATAGGTTTAGTCTCTCCAAAACAGTGAGTTCAATCGGGAAGGCTTTCCAACGCATCTTTTGCCTTATTTTCAAATTTTTCTGTGGCGCCTATCTCAGTTATCGTTTCATAGGCTCTCTCTATCTGCTCCCTAGCCTTTTCCACTTCACCATTCTCTCTATAAGCCAATCCCAGATCTAAGCGATATTCTGCCGTGTTGAAAGGTATCTCAAAAGATTCCATCGTTTTTAACGCTTTCTTGTACCGTTCGATAGCTTCGTCCAACTCACCTTCCTCATAATGGAGTAGCCCCTTTTTATGATGGACCGCTGCAAGGCCGATCTCGTCGTCTATCTCTTCCATCAACTCCTCTACACCCTCGATATACTCCCATCCCTTTTCGATTTCACCTTTCTTCGCGTACGCTTCTGTAGCGTTGAAAGAACCCCATCCAAGGAAGTCCTTATTATCTATCTTTTCCGCATACTCTACACACCTATCGAAGTACTCTATAGCTTTGTCCCATTCTTCCTTCTTCATGTACTGATCACCGATGTTGTTATGTGCTCTAGCCAATTCCCTGTATATGTTCCTCGCTTCCAGTGGAGGAAGACTTTTCTGGTAGAACTGGATCGCTTTTTCGTGTTCTCCTTTCTGGGCGTACACGTTCGCGAGATTGAGATAGTTAAGGGCCAATTCTTTGTCGTCATCAGCCTTTTTGGCCTTTCTGACGCCCTCACGATAATGCCTTTCCGCTTTTTTGAAGTCCCCCTCCCTCCAGTTAACGTATCCCAGGCCTCTGTGGCTCTGAGAGATACCGCTGAGATCGTTCAGTTCTTCACATATCTCTAAACCCGCGTTAAGATACTCTTCAGCTTCATTGTAATGTCCCATGTACTTGTAAACATGCCCTAAACGCACCAAGCCTCTTCCTTCCTCGTACTTTTCATCGTGCTTTCTAGCCTTCTCCACTACTTCCTTGTATATCTCTCGAGCGGTCTCCCAATCGGGTATATCGTAATAGATACTCCCGATCATCTTCATCAGTTCGATCTCTTTTTCCGTAGAGTCCTCTATACCTCTAGCATTTCTTAAAGATTCCAATGCCTTCTGTAGATGATCTATCCCTTTGTAGATATCCATGCTCTGAAGAGATTGTTCTCCAGCATTCTTGGAGTACCTGTAGGCCTTATCATATACTTTTGCCTCATAAAAGTGTCTGCTCAGTTCAAAATAGTGCTCTTCAAGCTCATCCTCATAAAAATCCTCTAGTATCTCTCCGATCCTTCTATGGGAGACCCTTTTCCTGCTCCGGCTCATATCCTCGTACAGTATTGTCCTGGTCTGCATGTGATGGAACTTGTATATCTCCTCGTCGACATCCTCGACTTCATCGATTATACCCTGCTCCTTCAGGCTGTCGATCACATCTAAAAGCGTGATCACGTCCATATCAACGACTTCCTCCAAAATTCTAAAATCGAATTCCGTACCTATCAATGAGGCGAACATCAGTACTTTCTTTTCATCCTTATTTAGATCGTCTATCTTTCTGGTAGTTATGTCTTTTATAGAAGAAGGTATGGTTATATCGGTTAATTCCTCGTGTGGATCCCAGGTGAAAGAATGGGGATCGATCACCCCGTCCTGTATCATCGAATCGAGTATCTCCTTCACGTAGAAAGGGTTTCCCTCGCTCACCCGGTAAAGGGTCCACACGAATTCTTCCGGCAGATCTTGTCGCTGGAGGCGGTTCTTGATCATCTCAGAAACCGAAGGCTGATCCAACCTCGGCACATCGACTATATCTACTATCATTTCTTCCTTCATCCTGCTGAGAGTGTCCTCAAGCGGAAGTCTGTCCTCTTCATGGAGCAGTTCATCCGGCCTGTAGGCTCCCAGGATCATCACTTTATCGTCGGTCAAATTTCTCACCAAGTGATGCAACAATTGTGCAGAGGAATCGTCTATCCATTGAAGATCATCGATGAAGAAAATAACAGGGCATTCCTCAGATATATCCCTGAAAAGCTCGGTTATCCTTGTGAACATAAGGTCCTGCTGATCGGAGAAAGAAGTCTCCTCATCTATCTCCTGATCCTCCTGTTCTCCCATGATAAAACTCATCGTCGTGGTGTCCGTCGAATCGGTCTCTATCGGCTGACCGATGAATCCAGGTCCAATCCCCTGGGGCTCTGTCCTCTTTTCTTCACGTTCCAGGTAATCATCTAGAGCTTCGTAAAACGGAAGATAAGGGTCTGTGCTTTCATAGTAAAGACACCTACCTCTCAACACCTCGAAACCGTCCTCCTTACATCCCCCTAAAAATTTTTCAGCCAATATGGTCTTGCCCACACCGGTCTCTCCTTTCAAGAAGATGCACAATGACTCTCCAGACGCAACTACATCTTTATAGTGGTTGAGCTCCGTGAGTATATCATCTCGACCGATCAATTCGTCAGAATGGCCATCATCCCTCTCGGTGATCTTGGTGGGCATCTCAATAGAAAGAAGGGCTTATTTTATTAAAATTTATCCTTGGAGGAGGCAGTATATTCTAAAGTAACTCCCAATCATCTCCTCCGCCAGAATTGTGTCTGACAGGTCTATTGCCGAACGACTGCTCTTGTTCAAAACTGACGTTCGGTCTTTTTTCTGATCGAGATTTAGATCTCTTATCCCTTCTTCCATTTGAAGCGGATTTAAGTTTTACCGCTCTCATGTCCTGGAGGCTTCTGCTACTGGTCGGTACACTTCTGCTGGAAGTCGACGAAGAACTAATACTACGGCTTCTTCTCCTCTTCGCTTTATTTTTTAAAGCTCTAAGACCGCGGAAGTATTCTTTCCTCTTCTCGAGTGAGATTATACCACCGACATATGCGAAGATTATGGTCAACACGTAGCTGTTGGCTTCGAAGGGAAGTCCTCCGATCACCCTAGCGAAGAAGGCACTCCAATACTGCTGAATAAATTCAACATAAGGACCTATGGTTGAGTGTGCTTCTAGTGTAGATACCACAGCTACCGGATAACTGATTATCTGTTCCAAACTCACCGGCAAAAGTCCTTGGGTCAGTACGTAATATATGGCGCCGATTATCGAAATGGAAACGATCGAAGCGAGCAGCCCTTTTTTCGGACCACCGGTCCTTCTGCCTCCTACATAACCAGCGATCATGGGTCCAAATAGCGGTATCCACCAAAGTAAAACAGAAAGCACTAAAATGTACTTGACACCACTCCAAAAATCAAAAGTCACTCTTCCGAACTTCCTCAATTTTTCCTTGTTGATGCGGCTTTTCTTATCTGTTCTTAATCTCAGAAGGCCTTCATCTTCCAGCTTTCGGGTCGCAGGATCCTCCTTTTTTCTTCTCAAATACATCCTATCCCATCATCCGTCCGACATAATGTCGGACATACATAATAGGGATGGTCTTCTATTTAAAATTTATGACGTTTTCGGTCTATCTGTCATACAACTGATCCATATCCTCGATGGTTTCGTGCACTATCTTTTTGTGAGATCCGACCATCTCCTCCGCTTTTTCCTCTTCCTCAGCCTCGCAATAGACCCTGTATTTGGGCTCGGTACCAGAGGGTCGGATCAATACCCATCCTCCCTCATAGTATATCTTCAGTCCGTCGGTATCATCTAAATCTTCATCTTTGAATTTTTTCTTCAGCTCTTTCAGAAGAGGCTCCTTCAACCTCTCCGCGCAGTGAACACCTTCCTTCTTCAACACGTATTCCGGTAGGTCACCAACGAGCTTTGAAAGTTCACCTTCCTTAACTATCATCTCGACTATCTGTGCAGCGCTCATGGCTCCGTCCCTGCAGTACTGATGATCTGCGAAGATCAAACCGCCGTTCTCTTCGCCTCCAAATATAGCTCCTACCTCCTTCATCTTCCTAGCCACTATCGGTGATCCCACTTCCGTATAGATCAACTCGCCTCCATTCTCCTCGACAACATCTTCTACACTTGTCGAAGAGGCTACAGGAGTTACGACCTTCCCCCCTCCGTTCTCCTTAACGAGTTTTTTAGCCACGAGCGTAAGGATGCGGTCTCCGAAGATGTAGTTGCCCTTCTCATCTATGAAGATCGTTCGGTCAGCGTCACAGTCGTGCGCGATGCCAAGATCAGCATCTGTCTGTTTCGTCATGCGGACCAGGTCCTGCAAATTTTCTTTCTTAGGTTCGCTATCATGGCCCGGAAATGAGCCATCCGGCTGAGCGTTCAAAGTGATCACTTCACAGCCCAGCTCTCTCAAAAGATACGGCGTAACATAACATCCCGCACCATTACCGCAGTCAACCATCACAACCGGACTCTCTTTCTCGATCGCTTCGATATCGATCTTCTCCTTCACCGCTTCTTTGTACGTCTTTAACGCATCGTCACTTCTCACTCGACCCACTTCGTCCCACTCAACCAGTCTGAAATCTTCAGAAAAGTATATCTCCTCTATCTCCTCTTCCATCCAATCTATCAATTCTGTACCGTCGTGGTTAACACACTTTATCCCGTTGAATTCAGGAGGGTTGTGAGAAGCGGTGATCACCACCGCTAGATCGATATCGTCCCTGCACTTGGTATAGAACTGTACAGCAGGGGTAGGAACTTCACCTAAATCGATGACCTCGCAGCCTGTTGCCATCAATCCAGAAGAAACAGCGTTCTTCAACATTTGATTCGATATCCTGGTGTCGCTCCCTATAGCAACCACAGAACCATTATCTATCCACGTGCCTGCGGCCTTGCCGAGTTTTAATGCCAGGTCCGTATCCATATCATCGTTGACTATACCTCTGACGCCGTTGGTCCCGAAAAGCTCAGTCATTTGTATTCCTCCTCCGGTTTTAAGTTTTTATCTTTTATGATCTTACCATCCTCCACATACGATCCATCAGCCACTATAGAACTTTCGATCCGCACATCCTCCTCAACCACTACGTCGTTGCCCAAGATACTGTCTTTTATCAGAGAACCACTACCGATCTTCACTCCATCAAATATGATGGAATCGATCACCTCGCATGCCTCCAGTTCACAATCATCACCCACTGAAACGTGACCTTTCAACTTTCCCTCGACCGAACTGTCCCCTACCATCACTTTTTCACTCATCACGTCGAGCAGCGTCCTTTGAGCTTCGAACAGACTTTCCGGTCTACCGCAGTCTATCCAGTAACCTTCAAACTCGTAACCAAATAGTCCGTCAGACAAAAGCCGTGGAAAGATCTCGCGCTCGATAGAGACTTTCCTGTCAGAAGGTATCATATCTAAAACTTCAGGCTCCAAGATATAGTGACCAGCGTTGATGACGTTTGAAAAAGCTTCCTCGAGCCCCGGTTTTTCCTGGAACCGCTTTATCCTTCCACCTTTCTCCAAGTCCATCACGCCGAATTCGGATGGATCTTCGACTTCCCAGGCCGAGAGCGTTCCCACACCGCCTCTGCGCTCATGATATTTCAAAAAATTGCCAAGATCTATATCGGAAACTATATCTCCATTGACGACGAAAAAAGTATCGTTTATGTGGTCCTCAACATTTTTAACAGCTCCTCCGGTCCCTCTAGGCTCGGGTTCATCCACAACATGCACTTCTCTTTCCATCTCGACCTCTTCGAAGTATTCTCTCAGCTTATCGATCTTATAGTTCGCTGCTAAAACGACTTCGTCCACTCGCTCCGGAAAAGAATCTATTATGTGCATCACTAAAGGTTTATTAAGTAAAGGTAAAAGGGGTTTTGGAGTTGTGTAAGTCAGAGGGCGCATCCTCGTTCCGAGTCCACCTGCTAATATGACGGCTTCCATCGGAGCGAATTATCAAAGGTGTCTTAATAAAGATTACGCCGCTCTCACATCAGTTCTTTTGTCCTCTCGTAGCCCTTTTCGAAGGCCTTCAGATTAATATCCACGAATCTCTTCGGCACGTTCTTTTCTACTGAAGTCTCCATCTCCTCTCTATCCATGGGCAAGACGTCGGTCGCGGTCAAAGCACCTATCAACACGATGTTCTGTGTTATCGCTGCGCCGGCCTCCTTGGCCAGTGTCTCCGCGTTCATAGTGACTAACTTGTCCGTAGCCTTTTCCAGTGACGGTATGATCTCTTCTTCCACGCTCGGATACTCATCATCGCCGACGGAAACGGTGAAAGGCACTATCGGTGATGTGTTCGTTACAACCCAGGTCTTCTCAGAAGCCTGTTCTATGGCCCTGTACGTCTCAACCGGTTCAAAACCAAGTACTATGTCGGCTTCTCCTTTTCCTATCAACGGGCTGTAAACTTTTTCGCCTATCTTCACCGTCGTTACAACCACACCGCCTCTCTGGGCCATACCGTGCACTTCACTCATGTAGACGTCCAAGCCCTTCTCGAGGGCGGCATCGCCTATGACCTGCGAAGAAGTCAAGATTCCCTGTCCACCTACTCCGACTATCTCAAGGTTGACTCTTTTCATTCTTTCTCCTCCTGTTTGATCGCGTCGAAAGGACAGACTTGAGCACACTGTCCACAGCCTACACACAAAGTTTCATCGATCTTTATCACGTCGCCTTCCCGCACCAGTGCTATACACCCGAACTTGTTGGTGCAGATATGGCACTGTTTACATTCTTCCTGATCCACCTGGTATGGAGACCAATCAACTTTTCTCTGCTCTATCAGGGCGCAGGGATGTTTTGGTACTACAACGGAGATACCGTCGTGTTCTATGGCTCTTTCAAATACCTCTGTGGTCTCCTCTATATCGTAGGGCTCCACGGTCTCGACGAACTCCACTCCGGCTCCTTCTGCGATATCCTCTATGGAGAGCATCGGAGCAGGGTCACCCATGCCGGTCTTTCCAGTACCTGGATGGGGCTGATGTCCCGTCATAGCGGTAGTTCTATTGTCCAATATAACGTAAACGAAGTCGTGCTGATTGTAAACGCCGCTCACCAGCGCATCTAAACCAGAATGGAAAAAGGTCGAATCTCCCAGGAAAGCGAATACCTGTTGATCCGTGTTCTTTGAAAATCCTCCTGCCGCACCGACACTGGAACCCATGCACAGCTCGAAATCCGCCGCATTCAATGGGTCCTGTATACCCAACGTGTAACAACCTATATCGCTGGAATAGACTCCATCCCTATCGCCCAGAGCCTCTTTGACGGCATAATATGTGGCTCTGTGGGGACAACCAGGGCACAGTGAAGGCGGCCTCGGCGGTAGATCGTACTCCTCCGCCTCAAGCGGTTCTTCTTCATACTCGAAGCCTATCAGATCTGAAAGTGCTTCTTTTACCCTGTCGGGATTGTATTCATAGAGCCTTGAGAAGTGTCCTGTTCCCTTTCCGTATATCTCCACGTCGGGATTGGCTTCTTTTGCCAAAGCTTTAACTTTCTCTTCAAGGAAGGGTTCGAGCTCCTCGACGATCAACAACCTTTCAGCATCCTTTATGAATTCGCTGATCTTCTCTACAGGTAAGGGATTCGTCATGCCGAGCTTCAATATAGATATCGGAAGGTCGTGTTCTTCTTTAGCTTCTCTGATGTAGGTGAAACCTGCACCGGATGATATGACATGAAGTTCCGGATCTTCAACTGATGCCTCATAAGTGAAATCGGAATCCTCGGAGATCTCCTCCGCGATCTCCATCCTCTCGAGCAGTCTCGGATGGTTCTTCATGGAATTCTGAGGCACGGCAACAAACCTCCCAGGGTCTTTTTCAAAATGCCCGTCGGTATCCGGCTCCTGTATCTCATCGAATGTTACAACGCCTCTAGCGTGGTTGACCCTCGTAGTGGTACGGACCAAAACAGGAAGTTCCAATTCTTCTGAGAGTTCAAAACCGTATTTGACCATCTCTTTAGCCTCTTGTGGTGTAGTAGGCTCCAACATCGGTATGGTGCCGAGTTGAGAATAAAACCGTGTATCCTGTTCGTTCTGACTGGAATGCATCGAGGGATCTCCGGCCGCTACGATGACCATCCCGGCTCTGACCCCAGGATACATCAAGGTCATCAAAGGATCGCTGGCCACGTTCACCCCAACATGTTTCATCCAGACCATAGCTCGTACTCCAGAAGCCGCTGCTGCAGCCGCTGTTTCCAAAGCAACTTTTTCATTGGCTGAATATTCAAAGTACATGCCGTAATCCTTGGCTATCTTTTCAAAGGTATTACCTATCTCAGAAGAAGGCGTACCAGGATAAGTAGAGCCGTGTCCGATACCCGCTTCAAGTGCGCCTCTGACTATAGCTTCGTTGCCCAACAGAAGTATCTCTTTACCGGGATCATCTTCCAGGAGTTCTTTCATGTTTACTCCTCCTGTCTACTCATACAGTTCTTCCTGAGTGAATCTTTCCTTCTTTTTGAGTTGCTCCCACTTAGTATCCACTCTTTTCTGTATCTTTTCCACCATCTCTTCAGGAAGGTGTCTGAACCTGCCCTGTATCTTGAGGTACTCCTTAACTGGAATGACCTCGTCTTCTTTTGGTTCTTTGTATATGTTGTATTTACCGTGCTCTATCTCGAAGAGCGGGAAGAACCTTGATTTATGAGCGAGTCTTCCGAGCTCTACCGCATCACTGGGTCGGGCTCTCCAACCCGTCGGGCACGGCGCGTAGATGTGCATGAATCTCGGACCGCTGAACTCCTTAGCCTTCTTGAACTTTTCAACAAAAGAATCCGGATATGCTATGTTGACAGTGGCGGCATAAGGAACGTTGTGACTTTCGACGATCTCCATCATCTCTTTCTTAGGCTGTTTTTTCCAATCGCCTTTACTGCCTACCGGCGTGGTGGTTGTCCAGGCACCCTCGGGAGTGACTCCACTCCTCTGGATACCGGTGTTCATGTAGGCTTCGTTGTCGTACATCACCTGTATCGTGTCGGTGTTCCTTTCTATAGCTCCGGAAAGAGCCTGTATGCCTATGTCGGCTGTTCCGCCGTCTCCTGCGAATCCAACTACCTCTACCTCCGCGTCGTCAACATCATCTCTCTTCTTCAGCGCCGCTCTTATACCTGATGAGGACGCTCCTGTTGTCTCGAAAGCGGTGTAGAGTAAAGGCACCTCTAGATTTCTTGACGGATAAACACCAGGTATGACTGCCCAACAGCACGCGGGTATGTTAACGGTGGTGTTCTTTCCAAGAGCTTTTAACATGTAGCGCATGGCGTGAGCGGCACCGCAACCTGGACAAGCGTTGTGACCGGAATTCATCAATTCTTTTTCGGGAAATTCTGCCATATTTATCGCCTCCATTTATTTCGATCGATTCTAAGATCTACCCATTCGACCTCGGGATCAAGTTCGTCTTGATCGGGATCTTCATCGAGCAGTTCTAGTGAATCCTCCATTATCAGTTCTAGGACTTCGGGTGTCAGGTCTCGTCCACCTAATCCCACTATGTAATTTTTCACAAGCGGTGAGTTGTAACCGTATATCGCTTCTTTTATCTCTCGTGCAGCGTCTCCTGCGCGACCGAATGAATAACTCCTATCGAGTATACCTACAACATTGACATCCTTTGTCAACTCCCTTATCTCTTCTTTCGGGAACGGTCGGAAAGTCCTCAATCGTGCGAGGCCTATGTTGTGGCCCTCGTCTCTCAACTCATCTATCACATCTTTTGAGGTCCCGGATATCGAGCCCATCGTGATCATGAGCACGTCTACACCGTCGGTCTTGTACTCCTCGATAAGACCGCCTGGATCTCTTCCAAAGGTCTCTTTGAATTCCTTGTTGACTTCCTTCACCTTATCTTTCGCCTCCATCATCGCTTCTTCCAACTTTTTGGCAAAGTCCATGTACCAGTCCGGCATAACCAACGATCCGAATCCTTTTGGATCTTCGATGTCGACCTTCTGATCCATATCTAAAGGTGGTAAGAAGTCATCAACTAATTCCTGGTCGTATATCTCCACGGGCTCTCGAGTATGGCTCAGTATGAAAGCGTCCTCGACGACCATCGAAGGAAGCATTATATCTTCATCTTCTGAGATCTTGTAGGCCATCAATATGCTGTCAAGGACCTCTTGATTGTTTTCACAGAAGAACTGCATCATACCGCTGCCTTTCTGAGCTATGGTATCAAGATGATCGGCCCATACGCTCCAGGGAGGACCCATCGCTCTGTTGACGTTGGTCATGACTATGGGCAAACGTGCTCTCGCGGCCCACATCAACATCTCGTGCATAAGAGCTAAACCGTGGGCTGATGTGGCTGTATAAGCTCTCGCTCCGGTAGCCGAAGCAGCTATACAAGACGCCATCGCGGAATGCTCACTCTCCACCTTGACGAATTCGGCGTCCATATCCCCATCTGCAACGAACTCCGATATCTTCTCCACCACCTCGGTCTGAGGCGTTATGGGATATGCAGAAACTACTTCCGCTCTAGCGAGTCTAGCTCCGTAAGCCGACGCAAAATTTCCAGTGACTATCTTATATTCAGACATATTTTTCCTCCTTATCCATCTCGATAGCATCTACGGGACATTCTTCTGCGCAGATACCACAACCTTTGCAGAAATCGAAATCCACTACGGCACCTTCTTCTTCGACGAAGATCGCCACGTCGGGACAGAATTTCCAGCAGATGCCGCAATTTATACATTTATCCTTATTTACTATCGGCCTAACAGTTCTCCAGCTCCCCGTCTTGTTAAGGTATTCAGAATCGCAGTCAGCGATCGGCGTCCGAGGCAGATCCGTATGATCTTCCGGATCCCTGCACAGCAGATCTTCGCTCTTAGGTATATCGGTCTGCTGAGAACTCAGCTGTCCTTCTCTCCCTTCCAATTTCTTTCCAGGATAGGGGCCCTTTATCTCATCATGAGCTTGCTCTGCCGCTTTAGCGTTGGCTTCGTTCTTCGCGGGAGCGTGTTTCAAGATAACGTCGGAAAGGGTGTCTATATCCACCATGCCCGTCGCTTTACAGACAGCTCCTAATATAGCTGTGTTCACGATCGGGGCCATCTCCGAACCCAAACCATGCTCTATCGCGATATCACTAGCGTCCACAGTATATACATCGGCATCCTTTTCGATATCGATCTTCATCTCGCTGGGATCCTTTCCTGTATTTATTATAACGTCGCCGTCCTCTTTCAAGCCCTCTGTCACATCAACAGCGTCCAAAAGAGCCGTATCCAAGATGATCACTATATCGGGCTCGTGTATCTTGGAGTGATCCCGGACCGTTTTCTCGTCTATCCTAGTGAAAGCTGTCACTGGTGCACCTCTTCTCTCCACACCGAACATCGGAAAAGCCTGTACGTCTTTTCCCTCTTCAAAGGCGGCCCGGGCTAGAAGCTCCGAAGCTACAACAGAGCCCTGTCCACCTCTTCCATGAAAGCGTACTTCGATCATTTTTAAAAGCACCGCTAACCTATTAAAGAGTGGTATAAAGACCTTTTTGTAAACCTATCTTTCTATCTTTGGAAAGAGTTATAAAACAGCAAAAGGGTTAAATAAAAAACCGTGTTGTTCTAGATCGTTTTGAAGGTTTTAAGCCTTCAAAAAAACAGCGCAACTTCATGGGCCGGTGGTCCGTCGGAAGCAAAGCTTTCAACTCACCACCGACTCACTCGCTCGCATACGCTCCTTTATGGGCCGGTGGTCTAGGGGTCATGACGTCGCCCTTACAACCGCTTCAAGGCGGTACGAAAGGCGAAGATCGGCGGTTCAAATCCGCCTCGGCCCATCTTTTTCTCTCCGGAAGCAAAGAAAGATTTTAATGCTAGGATTTCTTATCCTCTTGACGTGAAAAAGATGCCCCCAAAACAATCCACTAGTGCAGAAGGGATCGAGTGGGACCTTTCAGACCTGTACGATGGCCCTGAAGATCCCAATTTGAAAAAAGATATGGAAGAAGTCGTAGAGAGGGCCGAAAAATTCAGAAATGATCATAGAGGAAATATAGAAACTGGAGAGCTTGAAACAACAGAGTTCAGAGAGATGATAGAGGAATACGAGGAAATCATGGAACAGGTGGGAAAGATAAGTTCTTATGCGATGCTTTACCATTCTGTAGATACACAGGACCCCGGAAGAGGTGCCCTTCTCCAGAAGGCAAAAGAGATACAGACCGAAGTAAAGAACGATCTTATATTCCTTGAACTGGAATGGCAGAGCTTATCCGATGAAGAAGCTGAAGATTATCTAAAGGCTGATGAACTAGATCACTACAAGAGTTATCTGAAACACTGGCGGAGATACACGCCGTATATGCTCTCAGAGAACGAAGAGCAGATAATAGAATCTCTCCAGAACACGGGGAAAGAGGCTTTCAAAAGGTTGTTCGATCAGACCACTGGAAATATTACCGTTGAATTCGAATATGATGGGGAAACTCACGAGATGGTATTAGATCAGGCACTCTCTGTATTATATGAAAAAGACAGGGGCAAAAGGAAGGCGGCGGCAGATGCTATAACCGAAGCTCTAAAGGATGAAAACCAGCTGCTGAATTTCATCTTCAACAATATAGTACAAAATCATACCACCATCTGCAACTTCAGAGATTACCCGGACCCGATGACTCCGAGAAATCTAGATAACAGGGTCGATAAGGAAACGGTGGATGCGCTGATGGAGGCGGTGGAAGAGAACACCGATCTGGTCGCTAGGTTCTACGAGGTGAAAAAAGAGATCCTAGATCACGATGAATTGTTCGACTACGACAGGTACAGTCCTCTGCCTGGCGAAGTAATGGAGACCGATTTCGAGGAGAGCAAAGGGAAAGTCTTGGAGGCTTATGATGAATTCTCTAGTGAGATGAAAGACGTGGCTGAAAAATTTTTTCAGAACGATTGGATCGACGCAGAGCTGAAAGAAGGCAAAAGAGGTGGTGCTTTCAGCGCCAGTACCGTTCCTTCCGTGCACCCATACATACTTTTGAATTTTACAGATAAGCCGAGAGATACCATGACCTTAGCACACGAACTCGGCCACGGCGTTCACCAATATATGGCTAGGGACCAAGGAGCACTCCAGCAGAGCACGCCTTTGACGACCGCTGAGATGGCGAGTGTTTTCGGCGAAACCCTTCTTTTCGAAAAGCTTCTTGATGAAGTGGAAGATCCAGAAACAGAACTCCGTCTCATCGGTGATAAACTGCAGAAAGACTTTGCGACCGTCTTCAGACAGGTGATAATGACCCGGTTTGAACAAGAATTGCACAGAGCTAGAAAAGAAAAAGGTGAATTGAAGAGCGATGAGATAAACGAGATATGGTTGAAGGCCAACGAGATGGAATTCCACGACTCGGTGGAACTCAGAGAAGAATACGGATGGTGGTGGAGTTACGTGCTGCATTTTGTCCATTATCCGTTCTACTGTTATGCGTACGCGTTCGGAGAATTGTTAGTCCTCGCTCTTTACGATATGTACAAAGAAAAAGGTGAGGAATTCGTACCCCAATATATCGATCTGCTGAAGGCCGGAGGGTCGGAAGATCCAAAAGATCTCTTGGCAAAGATCGGAGTCGACATAACGGATCCTGATTTCTGGCAGCGCGGCCTATCAGTCATAAGAGAGTCCGTTGAGCGGTTAGAACAGCTGGCAGAGAAAACGGGACACGCTTGAACAAAAACCCTTCTCCATCTATTAACTTTTTTTGAACGGAACAACTTTTTTTGAACGTAACGTTTTTAATGTGGAAGCGTCTATTGACTCTTGATAGTATGGATTGGGAACAAGAAGAAGTACGAAACCTACAAGAAAACCATTACGTCATCATCGACGATGAACCCTGCAAGATCAGAAACATAGACACTTCTAAACCCGGTAAGCATGGAGAAGCCAAAGCTCGTGTAGAAGCGGTGGGCATCTTCGATAATAAAAAGCACGATATGTTGAATCCGGTCAGTGCTAAAGTGAGGACACCTATCATCGATAGAAAAAAAGGTCAGATCGTGAACATGGCAGACGGCGAAGTGAACATCATGGACATGGACTCCTACGAAACCTTCCAATTGGAAGTAGATGAAGAGACCTACGAAGAACTCGAACAGGGGCAAGAGATCAGGTATCTTGAGACGATGGGTAGGAAGAAGATAACCCGGACTTGATCTTTTTATATATGAATACTGAAATAGAGTTTGCAAGCTCTTCTTCGAAGATGGATGGACCAGGCTACTCTATTTTAGGCGTGCCCTACGATAGGACCTCTTCTTTTCGACCCGGGAGTAGAAAAGCTCCTGATCAGATCAGAAAAGCGTCTTATTGCTTTGAACCTTATATTGGGGAATACGATACATCTTTGACCGAGATACCTTTAAAAGATCGAGGAGACCTACAGATATCGAACGAATATAAAGAGATGAAAAGGGAACTGGGAAGAACAACTAGAGAAATACTCTCCAACGATAGGTTTCCAATAATGCTCGGAGGAGAACATTCGATCACACCTGTAGTGGTCTCGGAATTAAAAGAAAGACACGATGATCTCAGCGTTCTCATCCTCGATGCACATCTGGATTTTAGAGATAGATACGAAGGGAAAAAGCACAGCCATGCCACCGTGTCTAGAAGAGTATCGGAAATAATCGACCCTGCTAACACCTACGTTTACGGAGTCAGGTCCAAAGCAAAGGATTACGGATCTGAAGATACACCTGTATACTTCGACCGTGACGATATATCCTACAAAAAAGGAAGTTCGTCGTTTGATCAGTTGAAAGATATTCAGTATCCTCTTTATCTTTCCATCGATATGGATGTATTCGATCCGTCTTACGCTCCCGGCGTGGGAAATCCTGAACCTTTCGGATTGGGCTCTTCACACGTGAAAAGTCTGATCTCAGAGGTCTCCGATCGTCTCGTAGGAATGGATATCGTGGAGGTCTGCCCAAAATTCGACAGCGGCGACATAACATCCAATCTCGCGGCAAGATTGATATATGAACTCATAGGCTCAAGAGAGTGTTGAACCCTGCAACTCGACTAAAATTCAATCCATAGTAGAAAAAACTAGAAGGAAAGGTTTTTTCTTTACCGGTCAGCTGACCTCTTTTATGCCCTCTTCCTTTACACTATCGTGAGCACTAATTATCTGCTTCGATTTCACTCCGGTTGCGACTATCATCACCTTCAGTTTATCTTCCAAAGTCGGATCAACGCTGCAGCCCCAGATGATATTGGCTTTCTTTCCAGCTTTGTTTTCCACTTCTTCCGCCACCATCTCAGCTTCATGCACGCTCATATCTTCGGACCCGGTTACGTTGATAAGAACTCCGGAAGCTCCGGATATGTCGACATCTAGAAGTGGTGAATTGATCGCACCTTCGATGGCCTCGATAGCACGCTTGTCTCCACCAGCATCTGATTCTCCCATTCCTATCATGGCCTGTCCAGCACCCTGCATGATAGTGCAGAGGTCGTTGTAATCAAGGTTGACTAGACCTGGTTTTGTTATTATCTCGGTCATGCCTTTTATAGCTCTCATCAAGACCTCGTCAGCCACTTTGAATGCCTTGTTCAGAGGCAATCGGGGAACGAGTTCCAGTAACTTATCGTTCGGTATCAAGATGACAGTATCGGCCACATTTCGTACCCTTTTGATACCCCATTGGGCGTTCTTCATCCTGGACTCGCCTTCAGCGCTGAATGGTTGAGTGAGTACAGCTATGGTCAGGGCGCCGGCATCTTTTGCCACTCTCGCCACGGTTTCAACGGAGCCTGTTCCTGTCCCACCGCCGAGACCGCAGGTCAAGAAAACTATGTCTGCATCCTCAAGGATCTCCTCGTACTTCTCCTGAGCTTCTTTCGCGGCTTTTTCTCCTACCTGTGGTTTCGCACCTGCTCCTAATCCCTTGGTGAGATTTCTCCCCATCAAGACCTTTCTGTTAGCTCTGATCGTCAAAAGATCCTGAGCATCTGTATTGCCGGCGATCAATTGCGCCCCGTGGATGCCTTCTTCGGACACCCTGTCTATCGTGTTACAGCCTGCGCCGCCCAATCCTACGATGTATATGCTTGTCCGGAGGTCCTCTAAAACTTCTCTTAGCTCCTCATCTGTTCCCGCATCCTTGAGATCACCTTGTCCGGTATTTACTTCTTCTTCGGAAAGAGCTTCATCTACTAATGATTCCATGATTAATCTCCTCATATGACGTCTTATCTGATTCCTAATTAACTTGCTCTTATTAATATTTATGGATAGAATAGATTTTTATTATGTCTCAAAACCCAATCATATAAATACCTTTATACTACATAGAATCGAACGATAAAATGAAGGATCTAACCGTGATCGGTAGCGGACCCGGCGGCTATGTTGCAGCTGTCTTCGCGGCTAAAAAAGGTCTGGACGTCCAGGTGGTCGAAGAAGGAGAGATAGGGGGCGTCTGCACAAATCATGGGTGCATCCCGTCAAAGGCATTACTTTCGGTGGCTGAAAAGATCGAAGATATCAAAGGGGCCAAAAGAGACGGGATCGACGCGACTATAAACGATATCGATTTCAGAAGGGTCATGGGAAAAAAAGATAGAGCCGTAAAGATCTCTCGGAAAGCTATCAATTCCCTATTCGATGAGTATGACATCGATATTGTGAAGGGGATTGGCGCAGTGAAAGATCGAGGGGAAGTCAGGGTGAAAAGGCCCAGCGGAAAAAAGATGGATTTGAGTTCAAAAAATATCATGATCGCAACCGGTTCGGAGGCCAGCGGTTTACCCGAGATAGACTTTGACGGAGAAAATATCATATCAAGTAGGGGAGCACTCTCTCTAGATGAGGTCCCAGAGACTATGGCTATAATCGGCGGAGGCTACATCGGATTGGAGATGGCCTATGTGTATTCTTCGCTTGGAGCTGAAGTAAAAGTTGTCGAGATAATGGAGAGGCTTATCCCAGAGATGGATAAAGATCTAAGTAGTGTTGCAGAGAGGATGATGAAACGTAAAGGGGTGGATGTGATGACCGGTTCCAAAGTTGTGGGGATCGAAAAAGACGAACAATTGATCGTAGATATCGAAGGAAAGACAGATGATGAGTTATTGGTAGATAAAATTTTAACATCCGTGGGCAGGAGACCGACACCTCCTCCTTTAGATCTTGAAACTGACATCATCGGTGATAAAGGAGAGATCGAAGTCGATGAAAAGATGAGAACTGAGGTCGATGGCATATATGCGATAGGCGATGTAACCGGTAGATCGATGTTGGCTCACTCTGCTTACAAACAAGCTGAGATCGCAGTCAAAGATATGGTAGGAGAAAAATCTAAAGACTTTTCAGATTATCACATCCCGGCCGGCATCTACACCCATCCGGAGATGGCAAGCGTAGGTCTGACGGAAGGAGAGGCTAGGGAAAACCACGATGATATCAGCGTCGGCAAATTCTCGATCTCCAGCACCGGAAGAGGTTCGTCTACCGGAGAAAGGATGGGTTTAGCCAAACTGGTGGCCGACTCTGAAGATAGATTGATCGGCATACACCTCGCCTGTCCAGGAGCTACCGACCTGATAATGGAAGGCACGGTGGCTTTGGAAAGAGGCATGAGTGCTCAGGAATTCGCCGATATAATCCATCCGCATCCCACGTATTCAGAAGCATTGAAAGAAGGAGCCGAGAATATATTTATGAAAAGTATTCATTCTGTTTGAAGAAGAGATCAGTTCGGCGAGCTCTCTTCTAATTCTCGCCTTTCAGTGTGGAGAGTCTCTAAAAAACCATTGATCTCCTTTATCGCCTTCAACAATTTACCTTCATCTGCGGTATCTTTTATCTCTTTTAACTGTAGGCTAAAATCGGTGGTATCTTCACCTAGTTTTCTAATCCTCCTGATCTCTACTTTCGCGGCTTCAAACATTGATGAAAGAACCAGTATCTTCTGAAGCCTGGTCAATCCTCTATTCAAAATTATCAAGCCTTCTTCGATATCGCCAGACTTCTGAGTCTGAAGAGCTGTTTTGACTTTATCTTTGATATATACCAGTTCAAAATTTGTGCTCCTCGCGGTTCGCAGGTTTATCCTCACTCTTTTCAACCTGTTCTTGAAGACCTCGTCGGGGTCTTCTTCCCTTTCTCCCACATCCATCTGTTCAAGACTCTCTGCAATATCTAGTGCGGAGGTATAATCTCCTTCCCGGCATTTATATCTTATATCCTCCAGTCTTTTAATCAATTGGAGGCTCCCCTCAGTACGCGAAACCGTACTCCTTAAATCTTCTATATCAGAAAGGCATTCGTGAAGTTCTATTATATCATCTAACTCTAAAATGAGATCGAGTATCAGGTCCATAGCTTCCTCGTGTTCCCCATTCTCCCTGAGAGTTAAAACCTGGTCCAATCCTTCTTCGATATGTCCAGTATCTATCGGATCTTTGTCTACACTATCCAATACGCTTTTGATATGATCTATATCCTCTTCCATCTCTCCAGGATAAGCCTCGTATATTTCCCATGCTGTTTCCTCCTCTGAGTCTTCTTCGCCTTCCTCTTCTTCTGTCTCCTCTAATTCTTCTTCACCTTCTAGCTCTTCTTCAACTCCCTCTACTTCAGTTCCCACTAACTCATCTTCAACTTCTTCATCCTCAACTTCTAACTCTTCTTCAACTCCCTTTACTTCTGTCTCCGCTAACTCTTCTTCCGTACCATATATCGATCCTGAGCTGCTCTGTTCAGCTTGACAAACCGGACAGACAGTTGTACCTTCATCCAGCGGAGTACCACATACTTCACAGCCCCTGGTTTCCTCTTCCTCATACTCTGGAGCCTCAGCTTCCATATCTTCTTCTATCTTCTTTTCATCAGCCGTGAGGGAGTTTCCGCACACTGGGCATATCTCTTGTTCAGCATCCAAAGATGTGCCGCACACTGTACAAGCATCGGCACTAGAGGATTCGTCTTCTACCCCCTCTTCTGACCCTTCTTCGCTTCCCACGACCTTCTTTTCCGCAACAAATTCATATCCACATTCAGGACATATTTCCGTACTCTGCCCTATCAAAGATCCACAATCATCACAGAGCTTCAATCTTCCATCGTCATCTTTTCTTTCATCTATAAATTCCACGATCTTTTCTGCGGTCGCTGATCCTATACCAGTTATTGAAGCAAAATCATCCTTTCCATTCTTTTCAAGGTCACTCACCTCGGATAAGCCTCCCTCGATTATCTTCTCAGCTCTTTTCCTTCCAACGTCAGGGATACTCTTCAGGGTATCTAAAACCTTTTTCTCTTCCGTTGTTATATTTAACAGGCTACCACATATCTCACAACGCTCCATATCTTTCGGGTTTTCACTGCCACATGCCGGGCATTCTAAATGATCCTTTTCCAATAGACTCACCAGATTTTTTCTACCACGATATAGCTTGTAAGCATATATGAATTTTATGAATAGATTAAAAAGGTTGATTAAAAACTCAAAATCTAAGAAAAAAAGGAAATTAATTTAATACAGGAGTACAATTGGGTGTTAGATAAGATGGACACTATTCCGAGTATCAAACCTCATGAGATAGAAAAGAAAGTACAAGAAAGGCTCTCATCAATCGATGCCGATGAGAAAGTGAAGGATTCGAGAAAAGGCGGTAAGAATTATTATTCTGTCCATCCTCCACTATTGACAAAAGACGACTTCAACTGGGATGATATATACAATATGTTTTTGTACGATACTTGGAACCGCTTCATGAGCATGAGAACTTTCAACGTTAGACACGGTCTAGGCTTCGATCCGTACAATCTGAGGGTGGAACGCTCTGTTCTTGAAGAATTCGATGACCTAGATAAGGGATTAGGGAGTATTTACGACGATAATTGGGATGATATCGTTGAAAAGATCGAGGATAGATCGGATAAGTTCAAGGACTTGATGACCGAAGAGCTGGAAAAATTGGGCCTCTGGCTCGATAAGGAGAATGAATACGAGACAAATAGCGATTCCTTCATCGACTCGATCTGGTGGACCGTTAAAGAGTTGATCGAAAAGGGCCATCTCACCAAGGAAGAAAAACCCGTGACCTGGTGTCCAAAATGTAAGTCGGCTGTCGTCGACACAGAGATATCTCAGAAAGAGATGAGAAAAGAGAAAGCCCTGATAAAGGTCCCTACCGCCGGTGGTAAAAATAGGTATTTTCTTTTAGAATTAGAAGATCCATGGAAACTCCCTGCTGCAACCACCATATCCGTAGATACCGAACAGACCTACGCTGTCGTGAAGCATTTGAATGGAGAGGGGGAAACAGAACAGTTACTTCTCCGGGATGATAAGATCGAAGATATAATGGGAAAGAAAGATGCGGGAGATTACAGTGTGATAAATAGAGTCGACGGTGAGAAGTTGGAGGGCCTTTCATTTAGATATCCTTTACTGGATAAAGTTCCAGCTCATGAAGAACAAAAAGGGCATAGGATAATCAGCTCGGATAAAATAGATCACGGCGGAACCGGACTGATATTTTTGACCCCACCACATGATGAAGAACATTGGAAGCTCGCCAAGGAAAGAGATCTACCTATTTTCGATCCAGTGGCAAAAAACGGTTATTACGGCTCTGGATTAAATAAAAATAAATATTCCGGCCTATCCGTTTCAAAGATAGATCAGATAATTCTTGATGATCTGATGTCAAAAGATCTCATCTTCTCAAGAAAGATGGAGAATAAAGAAGTCGAGTTCTGCGGTGCCTGTTTGAACATGGTGATCAAATTGCCGCATAGGGAATGGTTCTTCAAAGTCGATGGAAAAGATCAGAAAATAGAAAACCATATGGATAATATAGAGCTCATCTCAGAGGATGAAAATCTAGAGGTCAAAGATTGGGTCGTCACTAGGGAAAAAAGATGGGGTATATCTTTCCCCCTTTGGAGATGTAAATGTGGTAACCATTACGTTCCTTCAGACAAAAGTGGATTGACAGAAGCCGCCGATCTTGACGAAGATATATCTGCTAAACCGGATAAGATATCCAAAGTTAAGATCAAGTGTGAAGTGTGTAATAAAGAGATGTTGTGGGAAGGTAAGATACTGAATCCGCTTTTCATCCAATCAGCATCTATCTGGTCTCAGCTCGGTTATCCTCACGATGAGATCGAGTACCAATCATGGTGGCCTGGTCAGATATTCATCACCAAGAAGTCAGAAAGAAACGATCTTCTGACCGCCGCGATGACTCTTTCTTCCGCCCTCTTCGAAGAGGATTCACTCGAAAAAATTCTTGTCCAGGGGCCAATACTTAGCGATATCGATTACAAAGATGTCCGAGGTTTGACAGAAAAAGAGGGCTACGACTCTCTACGATTGTATATGTTCTCCGGAGCCCCCTTATGGGAGAGCAGAAAGATCCAAGGAAACGAGTTGCAATATCCTCATCCTTTGATAAGAGTGATCTGGAACCTAAAAAATTTCCTTAAAAATCAGTTGAGAGATACAGTAGCAGAACCCAGTGAAACCACTCTAGAATTCGTCAGAAAGAATATGAACATAGAAGATGAATGGATACTATCAAGGGTGGAGTCTGCCAAAACGGATATAAAAGAAGCTTATAAGAAAGGTAGGTATGACATAGCCATAGAACTGATCCAGGAATTGGTGATGGAAGACATGGCACAATGGTACATCGGTCGCGCAGAAAAAAGGCTAGAGGATTCCGATGATGAAGATGTGACCTCTTCTATACTGAAAGTGATCTATGAGGCCCTAACAGCTGCGTCTAAGATGATACTCCCTGTTGCGCCTTTCATCGCTGAGGACGTTTACAACGAGTTTGACGGTAGATACGACTCTGTTTTTATGTTTGAATGGCCTGATCCTAACAACCTCTTGCAGAATGAAGAGTTGGAAGAGGACATGGAAGAAGTCAAGGGGATTGTTAGCGAGATCAAATCTCTGAAACGAAGACACGACATGTCTGAGAGACACCTTCTGAAAAACTTAGTCTATAAGGCTAAAGATGTAAGATCCCTAGGGATAGTAGAAAGATTTGATGAGATGATCAAAGAAAAAGCTAAAGTGAAAAATATCGACATAGTGGAACCCGGAGAGGAATGGGATGAAAAGATCCTAGAGATACACACGAACGAGGAAGCTATAGGTAAAACCTACCAGCAGTGGAAAAGTAGGATAGCAACCATGCTTGAACAACGAGAGCCTAAAGAAGTAAAAAATGGTGTTGAAAACGGGGACTTCACTATAGGTATACAGGGACAGATAATCGAGATAAGACCTGAGATGGTATCGTTCAAAACCGATCTTCCAGAGGGCTATGAAGAGATCAATCGGGAAAAACAAGATATCTTCGTCGATATGAACGTCTACGAAGAGATAGAAGATGAAGTAAAGGCCCAAGAGACCATGTTGAGATTGAAAAGCATGAGGAAAGATTTCGATCTAGAAGAAGAAGATGAAATCAAAGCTTTCATCGAGTGTTCAGAAGAGATGGCCAAATCTTTAAGGAATCACGAAGATCGGATAAAAGATGGGGCTAAAGCTAGAAGTATAGATATCAACGAAGAAGAGATGGAAGATATAGAGTACGTTTATGAATGGCACGTAGAAGGTGAAGAAGTTGAGATCGGTATAATCCCACTTTACAAGAACAAACTTCTGGAGTACTATCAGACTTTTACTGGTATAGGAGAAAAGTTGGCCGAGAATCTTTATGAGCACGGCTACACCTCGATAGAAGATCTTGCGGAGGCTCCAGCTGCTGAGATATTTGAAGTTAAGGGTATGAAAAGAAGCGTAGCTAGAGGTGTGAAAAAATCTCTTGAAGAAGAAAGCGTTGGGAGCATGGAGGATATACAGGAGGAAGTCTTTGAAGTCGAGACAGCTCCTAAAGAGAAAGAAAAAATGGTAGTAGAGGGAGATGATCGTGAAAAAGGAGAAGAATACGCATCTAAAACAGGAAAAACTCAAAAGGTCGAGGGAGAAGAAGAGATCAAGACTGAAGAAGGAGAGGATTTACCTGAAGGTCTGTCGAAAAGCTCTACTTACCTCATAGACGAGAGCAAGGCCGATGAATCCGACTCGTTTGAACTGTTCAAAAAGATACTAGAAACCGGAAATGAAGGACTCTGCGTGACGAGAGATTATCCTGATAAAGTGAGAGAGAAGTACGGTCTAGAAGGGATCGAGATAATCTGGCTTTCCAACGTCGATAGAGAAGACGTTGTAAGACCAAAGAGTCTTGAAAAGTTCAGTTTGACGATAGAGAATTTCTTGACCAGAAAAAAAGGCGTCATACTTTTGAACGGTGTCGAGTACCTCATAACCAACAACGACTTCAGGACGGTATTGCACCTCATACAATCCTTAAAAGATCAGGTCGCCATCAACCGATCCATCCTTATGATACCGGTGAATCCCACAACACTGGAGGAGAACCAGGTCGATCTTCTGAGCAGCGAGGTCGACAAGGTGATCGAACCCTGAATAGGCTAGGGGATCATGCATGAAGATCGGCATCGTCGGACCAGGAGCAATGGGAACTTTTCTCGGAGGGATGCTCGGAAAAAAGAACGAAGTGGTGATGTTTGGTCGGCATGAGGTAGATATAGATGAAATCGAGATCAACGGGAAGACTGAGTTGACCTCGCAGGTCAAATATACCACCGACCCGAGCGATCTATCCCAGGTAGAGCTTGTGGTTATTGCTACTAAAGCCTTCGATACTGAAGAAGCTGTCAAAAGTATTTCCAACAAAATAACATCAGAGACTTTTATACTATCTCTCCAGAATGGACTCGATAATGAAGAGACTATCGCAGAAAATTTCGATGAAGAAAGGACGATAGGTGGTATAACCAGTCACGGAGTCACTTTTCTACAAACAGGTAAAGTAAAACACGCTGGAAAAGGAGAGACCGTCATAGGTCCCTATCCTGAAGGGGAAACCGACTCTAAGATGATGAATGAAGTGGAAAAGATCTTCAAAGAAGTCGGCATTTCAGTTAAAAAGAGCGAAAATATTTTGGGGCACATATGGAAAAAGGTGATAATAAACGTCGGCATAAATCCGATCACCGCCTTATTACAAGTCAGGAACGGTTTCTTGGTGGAAGATGACAGTTTGACAGGATTGATGCGGGATGCTGTCGAGGAAGCCGTAAAAGTGGCCGAGGAGTATACTGATCTTCCCTCTGATGATCTGTTCCGAGAGACTTTAGCCGTGGCAGAAAATACAGCTGAGAACAAATCCAGCATGCTTCAGGATGTCATGAACAAAAGAAAGACGGAGATCGATCATATCACCGGTGCGGTGATCGAAAAGGCCGAGGAAAAGGGACTGGAAGTCCCGATAAACAGATCTGTTTACCGCCTCATAAAAGGAAAAGAAAATTCTTATTTATGATCTTTATTTACTGATACTTTCGCCCCAGAGGTAAATATCTTCTGCACCTCGGATCTTCACATCAACACGTTCGCCTATTAGATCCTCATCTTGCTTTTTCAAAACTACGACCTTGTAATTGTCCATCCTTGCCTTCAAAGTATCGTTCTTTCCCTTTTCCAGGACTAGAGCTGAAGACTCTTTACCAACATATCTTTCGTTCAACTGTCTGCTGATCCGGAATCTAAGATCGGTCAGTTCCTTTGACCTTCTCTTCTTCTCCTTAGAATGGATCTGGTCCGGCATCTTCGCCGCTTCAGTGCCGCGACGCGGGCTGAATCTAGTCACGTTGACTATATCTGGCTTCGCTTCTTTCAGCGCTTCTTTGGTCATCTGAAAATCCTCTTCATTCTCTCCAGGAAAACCGGCGATCACATCTGTCGAGAGTGTGAGCTCCGGGAATTCGTCTCTGAATCGTGCAGTCATCTTTTTCCATTCCTCTACTGTGTACTTCCTCCTCATCTTTTGCAGTATTCGGTCGGATCCAGATTGGAGCGGTAAGTGTAAAAATGAATAGATCCTCTCGTACTTCATCATCTCGATGAATCCCTCGGTAATATCTCGGAGAGAATCAACGTTCATCATACCCACTCTTATCCTGTAGTCCCCCTCGGCATCTAAAAGCCTATCTAAAAGGTCTAAAAGGTCCGTGGAGATATCTCTGCCGTAAAGAGCCGCATCCTGGCAGGTGATCCTTATCTCTCTTTTGCCCGACTCGACCAATTCTTCAAAACGTCTCTTGATCTCATCAGGGCATCGGCTCACTAGGTGCCCTCTAGCCAGCTTGGTTATGCAGTAGGAGCAATCACCGAAACAACCGGAAGCTATCGGTACGGTTCCGATGAAGTTGGAATCTATTCCGGATCGAGAGGTGAATTCTACTTCATCAGGTCGGATGAATCTCAGGTCTTCTTTTTCCGAAGGACTATCAAAGGCACTAGGCCCCTCAACCGAAGGTAAGCAGCCGGAAACGATCACTTCCGAAACCTCTTCCTGAAGCTCTTCTATCCTTCTTATCATACGCTGCTCCGTTTTGTCGATGACGACACAGGTACCTATCAGGGCTTTGTCCGCCTCTTCCAAAGAATCCACGATCTCATGTCCCTCCTCTTCAAAGGATCCAGCGATCATCTGCGTTTCTCCCTGATTCATGGTACATCCGTAGGATTCGACGTAAAATCTCATCATCCCACCATTTGGAGGGAGTGTTATTTTACATTTACCATATCCCGTTGACCTCCTCCTCCGCCTAAAGACGAAGGAATGTAATTCCTTCTTTCACTCGGGAAGTATCCCTCGTGATCCTTTCGGAAAATTTGATTTTCCGAGGATCGCAGGAATTTTGGTAAAATTCCTGCTAGAGACGGAGGAATCCTGTTGGTTTCAAGACGCATACGACACCTCCTCATCGGTATGGGTGACCTCCGAAGTGCCGTCTTGTGGCACGGTCAAGCGTGCCCCGTGCGAGGTCAAGTCATCGCCTTCCGTTTTCTTAAGAAGGCTCTCTCGACCACGCTTTGCTATAGAGATTGAGG
>SL_8KL_010_SEDDRAFT_10000645_pt1 | contig 30523 bp, 47 predicted proteins | sample SodLakKL_010_SED_4_FD_11160 | JGI IMG/M metagenome (IMG submission 11160)
GAATCGTCACTTGAGGAATCGTCGTCAGAATCATCCTGCGAAGTCTCTGCATCATTGTCGTTACCAGAAGAGGTGTCTGATGAACCGGAGCTATCTGGGTCATCGCTGTCCGAATCACTGGAGCTGCTTTCAGAGCTTGTCTCCGCTGAATCTCCTGAATCTGCATCACTGTCGGCGAAGGCGACAGCCGGGATAAGCATTATCACTAATGCAATGATAATGACAAAGAGGATTCTTGATTTGCCCTGTTTTAGTGTTTTAGTTGTCATTTTCATTTCCCTCCCTTCTAAATTTAATTTGGTCCGTACATAATAAAAAGGTGAGGCTGGTTTCACTATTTGCTCTCCCCGGTTCAAGTGACCATTTAAAACCAGGCTTCATTGCAGCCTCACCCTTATTTGGCTATATTTTTTACAAGTGTAACATATAACTGTTCATTGTCAATAAAAAGTAAAATTCTTACATTATATAACATCAAATAAATCAATTATTATAGGGGTCATTTTCAAATCCAACTTTATGGCGCTGGCTTGTCCAAGTTGGGGTAAGGTTATCATTTCTATTAGCCTGTTTATCCCGGGACCGCTTTTTGATTACATTCATTTCATCTTTAATCTATAAGCTTTCCACTTTCCCATTCACCTTTATGCCTTGTACCGTCCGGTTCAGTCCATATTCCTTTACCGTGGGGTTGATTTTCTTTCCATTGCCCTTCATAACTTGACCCATCCGGATTGGTCACCTTTCCCTGACCTTGAATCATGCCTTTTGCAAATTCTCCAACATACTCGGACCCATCCGACATAATTAATTTTCCCAGACCGTGTCTCTGGCCATCTATAAAATCTCCATCATATTTATCTCCGTCCGGGTGGGACCATGTTCCCTGGCCGTGGAAACGGCCTTCTTTCCACTGCCCTTCATATTCAGATCCGTCCGCGTTTGTTACTTTTCCATGCCCGTGGATCATATTAGCTTCAAATTCGCCTTCGTATGTTGTTCCATCCGGGGTGACCAATTTACCCTGACCTTGCCTCATCCCGTCTATAAATTCTCCCACATACTTTTCTCCGTCCGGATGCGTCCATGTCCCCTGCCCGTGAAACCGATTTTCTTTCCACTGCCCTTCATATTCAGATCCGTCCGGGTTGGTTACTTTGCCGTTTCCGTGGATCATGTCAGCTTGAAATTCACCCTCGTATTCTGTTCCGTCGGGAGTAATTAAAGTGCCCTGGCCTTCCCTTCTGCCTTCTTTATAATCTCCGACATATTTATCACCGTCCGGATGGCTCCACGTCCCTGTGCCATGGGGTTGATTGTCCTTCCACTGCCCTTCATATTCAGATCCGTCCGGGTTTGTTACTTTTCCATGCCCGTGGATAATGTTAGCTTCAAATTCGCCTTCGTATTTTGTTCCATCCGAGGTGACCAATTTACCCTGGCCTTGCCTCATCCCGTCCATAAATTCTCCCACATACTTTTCTCCGTCCGGATGCGTCCATGTCCCCTGCCCGTGGAACTGGCCTTCTTTCCATTGACCCTCGTATACTGTACCATCCGGATTGATCATTGTTCCCTGTCCATGTCGCTTGTTATCTTTAAAATCTCCTTCATACTTTCTTCCATCGGGATAGGTCCAGGTGCCCTGCCCATGAGCCTTATTATTTGCAAAATCGCCTACATATTTTTGTCCGCTGGGCCAACTATAAGTCCCCTGGCCATCAGCCTTACCTTCCAGATAGCTTCCTTCATATTTTCTACCGTCCGGCCAGATAAAGAGACCCTGGCCATCAAAATTACCATTTTTAAATTCGCCTTCATATCTCCTTCCGTCCGGGTATGTAATTGTTCCCCGGCCATGAGGTTCGTTGTCTTTTAATTCACCGCTGTAAGTACCACCATCCCAATCAACAGTGTCCTCAGCACTGCAACCAGCGGTCAGAAACAAGCAACCGGTAAATAGTGACATAAGCAATAAAATAATTATTTGTTTTGATGATCTCCATTTAAACAAGATCGGTAACACTCCCCTTTAGTGCTACGATTATAATACATGATAAGTAGTAAATGCAATTACCACTGCATTATTTTCAACGTTTTATCGCCATTGAAAAGGCCTATAATCATTGTGTCAGCAGCCAATACTGGATACTTTGCAAGTTCACATTTTGTCAATTCAGCACTAGTTTGGCTACTGATAATCATAAGTGTGGCTATAAAATGCCTCATTTATAAAAAACTTTTCCCCGGGCGAAGATTAAATTACCTTAAACTGGTTATTTCCCTGCAGGCGATAATGCGTGTTTTTGAGAACCAGGATAAATCAGTTCTACTCCCCGGGTAATAACAATTTTAGCGTAAAGTAATAGTTAAACTGGAATCGGGGAGGAAAAACTGCCGTGCGAACGATTTTCAGTTACTGCTGTTCCCGTGTTAGAAAAGATATGTTATAATTAAAGCAACAAAATAAATTGCAGACTCCGAGCCTTTTCACCTACAGTTACTAACAACTATGGTGGAAGGCCTGGGTTGGGGGAGAAATCCCCCCGCCTCCCGTGCTTGGAAAGGAGACTATGCCGTCAGGGCCGCGTTTTCTATCTAGAGGAGGCGCGGCTTTTTTATTTAATAGGGGTGTTTGAATGAAACTAATGCGGGTCACCAACCCTGAAGACGTTTTTAACATAATTTCCGAACACTTTGCAGCTCTGGATAAGGAAAAACTAAGCCTGGAAAATGTTGGGGGATACTACCTGGCCGAAACGATTTATGTCCCCGAGGATGTGCCCGACTTCAACCGCTCGACGGTTGACGGGTATGCCGTTACTGCCAGAGACACTTTCGGGGCCGGAGAAGGCATGCCGGCCATGCTGGAGTGCATCGGCGAGGTGTTGATGGGTCGGACTGCTCCGTCGATTAAAAAAGGCCAGTGCTGCCTGGTTCACACCGGTGGCATGCTGCCGGCAGAAGCCGATGCTGTGATTATGATCGAAGATACTGAACTGACCGGCTCCATGCTGCAGTGTCTGCGCCAGGTTGCGCCCGGTGAAAATGTTATTCACCGGGGCGAAGACCTGAAAAAAGGCGATGTGAGCCTGTTTAAGGGGCGGCAGCTGCGCTCACCGGAAGTCGGTATGCTGGCTTCACTGGGCATAACCGCGGTTGATGTGCATCGCAAGCCGGTAGTCGGGTTTTTTTCTACCGGGGACGAACTGGTCGATTACAGCAAACGTGAACTCAAACCCGGTCAAATCAGGGACAGCAATGCCCCGGCTTTGCTTTACCTGGCCGAGCAAAACGGAGCCGCGGTTAAATACGGCGGCATTCTGCCCGATCAGTTTGATACTTTTCTGGAACAGAGCCGCACTATGCTCGAAGAAGTGGACCTGCTGGTCTTTTCGGGGGGGAGTTCCGTGGGAACCCGCGATTACACCGCCCGGACAATGCAGGAACTGGGCAAACCCGGCCTGCTGGTGGAAGGAATATCCATTCAACCGGGAAAACCGACTCTTCTGGCTAACTGTAACGGCAAACCGGTACTCGGCCTGCCCGGACATCCTGTATCTGCCTTAAATATCTTTGCCATATTCGGTAAATCTATTCTAGATTGCCTGGCCGGAAGGAAAGAAAAACAGTTCAAACCAAGCATCAAGGCGGTTTTGGCCCGCAATATTTCTTCCCGCTCCGGTCGCACCGACTACGTGCGTATTAAGCTTGAAGAAACTCCAGATGGCCTGAGTGCTGTTCCCGTTTTTGGACGCTCCGGTATGCTGCGCACTCTGGCTGAAGCAGACGGATTGCTGGTCATCCCGGCTGAAAAAGAAGGCCTGAGCAACGGTGAACAGGTGGAGGTCGAGATTTGGGAATAGAACAGGAAAAGAAATCGCATCTTAGAATGATATGTTAGTTAAATAAATTATTTTTATCTGAAAATGAACATTAACTCGGAGGTGCCTGTTGCGAAAAGTATACTTGAGTAACACTCCCCGGCAGGGAGCTTTGATAAAATTTTTAGACGGAGTTAAAATAACCCGCCGCACAGAAACTGCGGCTGTCCCTGATACCCTGGGCCGGGTAACCGCTGAGGCTGTATTTGCCCGGCTTTCTATGCCCGGTTATCATGCTGCAGCCATGGACGGTATCGCAGTGCAATCTGAAAAGACTTTCGGGACTTCGGATCAAAATCCTCTTATCCTTAAACCGGAAGTGGAATACCACATTATTAATACTGGAGAACCCCTTCCTTCCGGATTCGATGCGGTGATCAAAGTAGAAGATGTCCAATTCCTTGCTGATAAGCAAGCTGAGATCCTTGCTCCGGCTACTCCCTGGCAGTATGTCCGTGCTGTCGGTGAAGATGTCGTGGCCGGAGAGTTGATCGTGCCTGCCCGGCACTGCCTGCGGCCTCCCGATCTCGGAGCCCTGCTGGCCGGAGGCATTACTGAAATTAAACTGCTGGCAAAACCACAGGTTGCGGTCATCCCCAGCGGCTCAGAGATTGTCGATCCCGGTGAAAAGCGCAATAAAGGCAGCATCCCTGACTTTAACAGCACTGTAATTGCTTCTTTCCTGCAGCAGTGGGGAGCTGAAGCTGCCATACTTCCCCCTGTGCCCGATGATCCCGATCAGATCCGGGAAACTTTAAGCAGCGCCCTGGAAGATTTCGACCTGGTTATTATCAATGCCGGTTCATCAGCCGGAGAAAAGGATTATACTTTTTCCGCTATCGAAGAACTCGGAGAAGTTTTTATACACGGTGTGGCTACCCGTCCCGGCAAACCGACCATCCTCGGATGCGTCGATCATAAACCGGTGGTTGGACTGCCCGGCTACCCGGTCTCTGCTTACCTGAGCCTGGAATGGTTCGTCCAACCATTGATTTATCAGTATCTGGGCCTGCCTCTTCCGCAGCGCGAAAAAATGCCGGTAACCCTCGGGCGCAGGGTTGTTTCGGAAGTAGGAGTGGAAGAATTTGTGCGGATGACGGTAGGTTTTGTTAATGAGCGCTATATCGCCAATCCACTGACCCGGGGCGCAGGGGTAACCATGTCCCTGGTGCGGGCCGACGGCCTGCTGGTGATTCCTGCCAATTCGCTTGGTTATGAACAGGAAGAAACAGTGGAAATCGAGCTCTACCGGCCGCAAAACGAACTGCGATATAATTTACTGGCCGCGGGCAGCCACGACCTGATTATTGATCTGCTGGCCACAGCCCTTAAAGAACGGGATCCGCGCCTTCATCTTTCATCTGCTCATCTCGGCAGTATGGGAGGCATTGCCGCTGTCGGGCGCGGTCAGGCCCACCTGGCCGGGGTCCATCTATTCGATCCTGAAACTGAAGAATATAACTGGCCCTACATTAAGAAACTGCTCCCCGGCCATAAATTGCACCTGCTTAACCTTGCTTACCGGATGCAGGGCTGGATAGTACCCCGCGGCAATCCAGACGGAATAGAAGCGATCGAGCAGTTGGCCGATTTAAAACTAAGCTTTATTAACCGTCAGAAAGGAGCCGGAACCCGTCTTCTTTTTGACCACCTGCTCCGGGAAGCGAACCTTTCCTCGGACCAAATTTATGGTTATAAACGCGAAGAACATACCCACTTGAATATTGCAGCCGCCGTGGCAGCCGGAACAGCCCGGATCGGCCTGGGCATTATGCCGGCAGCCAGGGCTTTCGGGCTCGACTTTATTCCGCTTATCGAGGAGCGCTACGACCTGTTGATCAGTGATGCTTTTTACAACAGCCCTGAATTTAAAATATTGCTTGATATTATTAACGATCCTCAATTTCAAAAGCAGGTGGAAGCGATGGGCGGCTACAGCTTAAGGAATGCCGGCCGTATAATTGAAAAAACTTAAAAGGAAATGCAAAATGGCCATAAAGAGGAAAAACATAATCTCGATCTATAAATATTTTTACCGCTACTTGCCAATCTCAAAAACTAGTTGCTCGATAAAAAATTAAGCGAACAGATCTATTGCAAAAAGGAGCTAAAGACTATGCTATTAACCGACGGACAGGGAAGAAAACACGATTATTTAAGAATCTCGGTAACCGACCGCTGTAACCTGCGCTGCGTTTACTGCATGGGCGATGACGGTATTGAACAGACTTCCCACAGCGCAATTTTAAGCTATGAAGATATACTCAAAGTGGTTTTTGCCGGAGCAGAAATAGGCATCAGCAAAATTCGAATTACCGGAGGGGAACCGCTGGTTCGGAAAAACCTGGTTAAACTGATCCGTAAAATTGCTGCCGTTCCGGGTATCAGCGATCTGGCCATGACAACCAACGGAACGCTGCTTCCCCGTTATGCCGCCGAACTGAAAGAAGCAGGCCTGAAGCGGGTCAACATCAGTATAGACTCGCTCAACCCGGTTAAATACCATAATATTACCCGCTGCGGTGAGCTGCAGCAGGCCCTGGCGGGTATTGAAGCGGCACTTCAACACGACTTAAAACCGGTCAAACTTAACACTGTCTTGATCAAAGGGGTTAATGACGATGAAGTGCTTGATTTCCTGCAGCTGGCCCGGGAAAAGCCGCTCCATATCCGCTTTATTGAATATATGCCGATTGGCGATCACGACCTTGGTTACAGTAATCATTACCTGCCGCTCAGCTATATCCGGGAAACGGCCGAAAAAGCAAAGCTGCCTTTAACCCCTGTACCCCTGCCCGGTGGTGCCGGTCCGGCTGAGTCATACAACATAGCCGGGGGGAAAGGAACAATCGGTTTAATCCATCCAATCAGCAAGCACTTTTGCGACAGCTGTAATCGCCTGCGCCTGACAGCGGAAGGTGCACTTAAGGCCTGTTTGTACTGGCAGGATGAAAAGCCCGTACAACCGGTCCTGGACGATAAAAAAGCGCTGCAAGCCCTGATAAGAGAAGTGCTTAGCAGCAAACCGCTTGAACACCAGATGACCGCCGACGGCAAGTGCGGTTTGGTCAACCCGGGAACAATGCGCACCATGTCCAAAACTGGAGGGTAAGTGCCTAAAATTTCATTTAGTTATATGGAGAGCTATCGTCTTCGCGTTAGAACAAACCGCAAAGGATTGCGGCTGTTAATGATAATCGATTTTTAACTACGGAGGTGGGGATTTGCCGCCGGTAATGATTCACCTGGTTGCAGCCTGTTCAAAAACGGGTAAGACAACACTTCTTGAAAAACTGCTGCCCGAGTTGAAACAGCGCGGCCTGAAGGTAGCTGCCCTGAAAGGGCATCTTCAGCATTACGATCTTGATCTCCCCGGCAAGGACAGCTGGCGTTTTGCCCGGGCCGGCGCCGATGTCTCGGGGTTAACCACCCCTGAGGGATATATCTTAACCGGTTCCGGCAAGGGCAAAAGCGGCAATGAAGCCGCCGCCGAGATGCTAAAGGATATCGATTTAGTTCTTGTTGAAGGAAATAAAAAAAGCGAAAATCCAAAAATAGAGCTTGTTCGCAGCGAAATAAACCCCGATCCTCTTTTACTCATCAACACTATAGCCGTTGTCACAGACCGCAAAGATCTTAACATCGACATTCCGATCATAGATCTGGATGATTATTCCACCCTGGCCAATTTTATTTACAACCGGTTCTTTGTTCGCAAGGGGAAGACAAACGAGGATCCGGGCAGCGATAACAATACCTCTTCAGGCACTGGTGAAGAGCTTACCCATTTCGACCAATCAGGGCGGCCCAGAATGGTCGACGTATCCATGAAAGGACAGACCGGCCGGGAAGCATACGCCCATGGTGAAATAACCATGGCTCCCGAAACACTGGCCCGCATCATTGCCGGCAGCATGGCTAAAGGCGATGTGCTTGGAGTAGCCCAGGTGGCGGCGGTGATGGCAGTAAAGGAAACCGGCCGTCTAATCCCGATGACCCATCCGCTCGGCGTCTCCGCAGTCGAAGTTAATTTTGAACCGGTTGAGAAAGAACCGGCAAGAATTGAAATAGGGGTCAGGGTCAAACTGACCGGCCAAACCGGGGTGGAAATGGAAGCCCTGACCGGAGTCAGCGTAGCTGCCCTGACCATTTACGATATGTGTAAAGCCATCGACAAAAGTATGACCATTCAAAACATTTACCTGGTAGAAAAGAAAGGAGGGCGCTCCGGTCACTACCGCCGCGAGCAAAACTAATGGCTGAAATTATTGCCGTATGCACCAGCCCGGAAAAAGGGCAGCGCAAGAAGAATGTCGGAAATAGTTTATTGATTAAAAATAAGGGACTTGAAGATGATGCCCATGCCGGGTTCGCCCACCGCCAGGTAAGCCTGCTGGCCGAAGAGAGTATTGCCAAAATGACTGCCAAAGGGCTTGAGGTCGGCCCCGGAGATTTTGCTGAAAACCTGACCACGAAAGGAATTGATCTGGTCGGCCTGCCGATCGGAACCAGGCTGCAGGCAGGCCCTGAAGCTGTTTTAAGGGTAACCCAAATCGGCAAGGAGTGCCACAACCGCTGTGCAATTTACGACCAGGCCGGAGATTGCGTTATGCCCCGCGAAGGGATTTTTACCGAGGTCTTACGGGAAGGCAAGATCGCGGTTGGCAACAAACTGGACATTAAAAATTCCTATCGTTTTGCGGTGCTTACTGCCAGCGATAAAGGGTCCCGCGGTGAACGAGAAGATAAAAGCGGCCCGGCTATAAGCGAAATACTGCTGCCCTGGGGCGATGTAACCGATTTTCTGATCGTTACAGACGAACAGGACTACCTGGCTAAAGCAATGCGCAAGATGATATCCAAAGGAGCCGATGCTATATTTACCACCGGCGGCACCGGGCTAAGCCCCCGCGATGTTACTCCGGAGGCCACCCTTGAAGTTATAGAGCGGGAAGTACCCGGCATAGCCGAAGCAATCCGCCGGGAAACAGCTGCAGCGACAACCAGGGCCATGCTCTCCAGGGGAGTAGCCGGAATCAGCGGATCAACCCTGATCGTTAACCTTCCCGGCAGCCCGAAAGCTGTAGCAGAATGCCTGGCTGTCATCACGCCAGTGCTTGATCACGCCCTGGAGACGGTTACCGGCCGGGGCGGCGAATGTGCCAGATAGACGGGCAAGCAAACCTTTCAGGGTTTGAAAAGTGATCTGATTACCGGGTCACAAGCATAAAATGCGAAAAACAGGAGTGCACCTCCTGTTTTTTTTTGCAGCCTGTACCTTTTTCACAACTGAGAACTTTCGACTGGATTTCACCAAGCTAAAGGTAAGAGACAATCAGGGTTCTTCTTTTTAGGACAAACCCTTGTATTGCTTCAATTTACTCTTTCAGGGCGCTCAAAATAGAGCGCAGCCGTTCACGGTAGCCGGCGGTTTCGATCACCGTGCCGGTTACCACGATATCGGCTCCGGCCTGGCGGACCCGGCGGGCGTCAATTGCAGTGCGTATACCGCCGCCGACAATTAATGGCACAGTAAGTTCACGTTTAACCGCCCGGATCATTCCAGCCGGAACCGGCTGGGCTGCCCCGTTGCCCGCTTCGAGAAAAACATAGCCCATACCCATATACTGGGCTGTAAGGGCATAGCCGATAGCCTGCCAGAAATTATCCCGGGAAACAAGATCGGCTTCCCCGATCTCACCCAGTTTCATACCGGGCTCAACCATGATATAGCCAATGGATAAAACCTCTACATCCAACCGCTTTAATACCGAAGCCACCTTGGCCTGGGTTCCGCTGATAAACTTGGAATTACGCGAGTTAAGCAGGCTCAGGAAGAGGAAAGCATCGAGGTTCAAACAAATTGACTCTGAACCGGTGGGGAAAAAAAGCACCGGTATCGATATTCTCTGTTTGACCAGTTCAGCTGTTTCGGTCAGGGCTCGTTGGGTAACTCCGGAGGAGCCACCTACAAAAATCAGATCGCTTCCTACTTCCTGAGCTGTTTCAGCCAACTTACCGGCTGCCTCAGGAACCTGACGGGAAGGATCAATCAGGGTTATATGCACAGCACCCTGTAAAAGCTTTTCTTCAATGTACTTTTGGACTTCCATCGCTATTACCTTCTTCTTTTTTGTCTGTCAAGAGTCAATTTTATTTCTATACCGCTCAGCCGCTGTGTATTCGATAAGATTATGTTTTCTTGGAGCCTTAAGCTTATTATAATTGAGATCGCTTGATTTGACAACTGATTGAGAAAACCCGATACGGCCTTTCATAGCTCCTGCTTGAAGCCTTTCTCTGTTTTGTTCGCTATTCCGCTTAGAAGCATGCTCTGTGGGCTATTGATCGGGATTTAAGCCTTGAAAACCAACGGGGCGACTATTTTTCCCGGTTGTCCCGGAAGGCAAAATGCCGTCTTCTACCGCTTAAGTGCCGGACAGGGCAGCCTGTAACTATAATCCTGAACTAGCAATGTGCTCTGAGGTCATTATCATCACAGCAATCCTGTGGTAGTATATGAGTGAATAAAATGGGAGGTTTTTTAAATGAACCTGGTGGAATACAAGGGCAAAAAACCGGTGCTGGGCCAAAGGGTATATGTTGATCCACAGGCAACCCTGATCGGTGATGTAGTCATAGAAGATGGTGTGGGTATCTGGCCCGGCGCTGTCATCCGGGCGGATGAGGCTAAAGTTATATTAGAAAAAGGCGCAATGGTCCTTGAAAATGCCGTTATTGAAGCTGCCAGCGGAAAAGCGGTAACCATTAAAAGCGGCAGTATCATCAGCCACGGGGCTATTATCCACGGCGCTTCTGTGGGCAATAATTGTACTGTAGGAATCGGTGCCACGCTCATGGATAATTCTACTAGCGGTGACTATACCGTTATCGGAGCCGGCGCTCTTGTCACCCCTGGCAAAAAAATACCTGCAAAAAAACTAGTAATCGGTATACCCGGTAAAGAAGTCAAGGATCTCGACTCCGCGGATTTGGCTAATAACAAAAAAGAGTGGGAGCTGTTAGATCAAAAGTTGGATGAATACATAAAAATAAGAGGAATTGCTTATTAAGCACACCGGCAACAAAAACCCGGTAATTATTTATTGCAACCGCTTCTTTGCAGCAATAACGCTACGCTTGACATTTAACACAGCATCCAATAAAACTAAAGCCCGGCACAGGCATCATTAACAGACGCCGCAACGGGCCAGATATACCGGGCCTGGATGTCATATATTTACCGCTTGGAGAATTGTGGAGCGCGACGGGCTTTTTTCAAGCCACATTTTTTGCGTTCTTTCATCCGCGGATCACGGGTCAGGTAACCATTTTTCTTCAATACCGCCCTGTAACCGTCATCAGCCTGCAGTAAAGCGCGGGCAATTCCATGCCTGATTGCTCCGGCCTGCCCGGAAAAACCTCCACCTTCCACCTTGGAGATTACATCGAAACTGCTTTCGGTTTCTGTGGACACTAACGGCTGCCTGACAATCAGCTTAAGCGTTTCCAAGCCAAAAAACTGATCCATCTCCTGGCCATTAATGATAATCCTGCCGTTACCCGGCAGCAAACGTACTCTTGCTACAGACTCTTTTCGGCGTCCTGTACCTATATATTGCACTTCGCTCAAGAATCAGGGCCTCCTTCCTTCATTTCATCCGGCCCTTCTCCCGGACTCAGCGGCTGCTGAGCCTGGTGAGGGTGCTGGTCGTCTCTGTAAACACGCAATTTTTTTAACATTGCCCGCCCCAGCCGATTGTGGGGAAGCATACCGCGAACGGCCAGGTAAACTGCTTTATCCGGTTTTTTATCGAGTAAAGTGGCATAATTGACTTTCTTCAGGCCACCCGGATACCCGGAGTAGCGGTAGTAATATTTTTGCTCCAGCTTGCGTCCGGTCAGGACCACTTTCCCGGCGTTGAGAATTATAACGTGGTCACCGGTATCCAGGTGAGGAGTATATTCCGGCTTATGTTTACCCTTTAACAATCTTGCTGCTTCCGTAGCCACCCTGCCCAGGGGGCGTCCGGCGGCATCGATAATATGCCAACTTCTTTTAATATCATTTGTTTTGGCCATGTATGTAGTACGCATTTATACTCTCTCCTTTAAGCTTTTCCAGTCAAGCCACAACCTTCATTTTAATATACCGGTTTTGCCCTGTCAAGCTAAAAACTCCGCTTACCGCTGATTATTGGCTAAAATATTTATTTGTTGGGGCTATTGCCGCTCTCTTTTTAAAGGACCATTCTTTTCTTGTTAATAATCATGATCGTAGATGACCTTCTCCAGGCAAAGCCCCCATGCCGGAGCAGTAGGACCGGCGGCTGCTGCATTACTGCCGTTTAGGGCCTCTTTTATTTCCGGCAAACCAAGCTTTTCCCGGCCGGCTCTAATCAAAGTACCGGTAATCAGGCGGACCATGCGGTAAAGAAAGCCGCTGCCCGCAAAGTATAAAACAAGGAGCTGCTCCTGGGAACAGTCCTTTATATCAACCTGATAAAGAGTGCGCTTTGTTTCAACGACATGGCTTCCTGCAGCCTGAAAAAATTTAAAATCGTGGTTGCCTTCAAAGAGTAGCGCTGCTTCTCTCATTATATCCAGGTTTAGCCTGTCGGGCAAATGCCAGCTGTAAAGGCGCTTCATGACCTGGGGAAAATGAGCCCGGTCCAGAGTATAGCTGTATAGCTTTCGCCGGGCATCAAAACGGGGATGAAAACCTTTTTCCACCTGTAACGCCCCGGTAATTACCAGATCAGGCGGAAGCAGGGCATTAAGAGCTTGAGGCAGCTTTTCATCAGCAATTTGAAAAGGCGCCGTAAAAGCGGCGGCCTGCCCCCGGGCATGGACACCGGCATCGGTACGGCCGGCCCCGATAATCCGTACCGGCTGTTTATATATTATCCGCAGAGCATACTCAAGGGCTTCCTGAACGGTGTAAGCGTTTTCCTGGATCTGAAACCCGCTGTAGTTCGTTCCGTCATAGGTTATGCGCAGTAAGGTGTTAAACAAAACAAGCTCCCCCGCATTGTTTTATAAACCAGCCAGCCAACAAATACCGTGCTTCCTGATAAAAGTGAAACCAGCATTTCCACACTCAGCACTTTAAGCTACAGCCCGCCTGTTTTTGCTAGAAGCCGAAGGTGTAAGTTACAAACAGCAGCATAATAACAAAGGCGAGCACAGCCCAATCCCTGGGTAATATTACGTCTTCATGCATGCGGGTCCTTTTTGCCCCTATGCGGTAACAGCGCGCTTCCATAGCCAGGGCCAGTTCGTCAGCCCGGCGGAAAGCGCTAACGAAAAGAGGAACGATTAAAGGAACGAGGCTTCTGGCTTTGCGGAAAATCGAACCGGTTTCAAAATCGGCCCCGCGTGCCAGTTGGGCCCGCATTAACCGCTGGCTTTCTTCCATCAGGGTCGGAATAAAACGCAGAGACACAGACATAATCATCGCCACCTCTTCAGCGGGCAAACCGACATAGCGCAGCGGTTTTAAAAAGTAACCCATCCCGTGGGTGAGGGAAAGCGGGGTGGTTGTCAGGGTAACCAGCAGTGAAAATAACACCAGGGCTGCCAGACGGGTAACTATAAACAGCCCTTCTATTACCCCTTCTGACTCCACGGTGATAAAACCGATTCTCACCAAGACAATTCCCCCACTGGTAAAAAAGAAATAGATGACCAGGGCAAAAAGGGCTATAAACAGAACCGGGCGCAACCCGCGCAAAAGGTAACGAAAGGGAACTTTGGCCAGTGCAAAAAGAAGCAGGGCAAATGCCAGGAACGCGGCTAAAGCGCTGTATGTTTCCAGGGTAAACAGCAGGATTAAGATTAAGACCAGTGTCAATATTTTCAGGCGCGGATTGAGGCGATGGATCAGGCTTTCTCCAGGCAGGTATTGTCCCAGGATAATGCTCCGGCTCATGGCTTATACCGCCTCTTCATATTTTTGATCTCACCCCTCGCCTCCTGGAGAGTATAGACCGCTGTTTTTACCGGCAGGCCTTTTTCAGCAAGTTCGTGCATTATTTCAGTTACCGGCGGCAGGGTCAGGCCCAGTTCATAAAGCTGTTTCCGTTTGTTAAAAATATTTTCTGCTGGACCGGCCATAACCAGGCGCCCTTGATTTAATACCAGCACGCTGTCTGCAAGGGCTGCTGCTTGATCTAAATGATGGGTCGAAATAATTACTGTCAAACCATCTTTTTGATTCAGAGCGGTAAGCAGGTTGTACAGGTTTTTCCTGCTAATCGCATCGAGTCCGACAGTCGGTTCGTCAAAAATCAGCACTTCGGGCTGCAAAGAAAGAACTGCTGCAATAGCCACAAGGCGTTTTTGCCCTGCGCTAAGCCGAAATGGATGCCTGTTTCTAAACTTTTCCGCCTGCATGCCGACTTTTTCCAGGGATTCGTTTACTCTTTTTTCCACTTCACTTTCGTCCAGGCCGAGATTACGCGGAGCAAAAGCTATTTCATCAAAAACTGACTCAGAAAAAAACTGTTCCTCGGGTATCTGAAAAACCAGCCCTATACGCCGTCTTAAGCGGAGCAACTCATGTTTATTCGAACCGACAGCGATCCCCTCGAATAAAACCCGGCCAGAGGTCGGCCTGAGCAATCCATTCAGGTGCTGGATCAAGGTAGATTTGCCTGACCCGGACGGCCCGATAATCAGTGCAAATTCACCCTGCTGAAGGTTAAAAGAAACATCTTGTAATGCTTCGGTGGCAAAAGGGGTCCCGGGCATATAGGTATGCGTCAGTTTTTCCGTTCCAATGAACATATGCTGTCCACCAGCTCCCGGTTATGCAGTATTTGCGGCGGTAAGCGATAACCGTCTTCACGAAGTAAGGCAGCCAGCTCGACTGCGGCTGGCCCCTGTAATTTTAGTTCATGCAGCAGTGAAAGATCGGTAAGAACATCTTCCGGGGAGCCCTGGACAATCAACTGACCCTCGTTTAGAACCACAATCCGATCGGCCCAGGCNGCTTCTTCTGGAAAGTGGGTAACATGAACCACGGCAATGCCCTGCCTTTTATTTAAATCTCTGACCGTGTCAATCACATCCTGGCGGCCGGCCGGATCAAGCATGGCTGTCGGTTCGTCCATCAGTATACACCGCGGTTCCATGGCCAGTACACCGGCAATGGCCACCTTTTGTTTCTCCCCGCCGGACAGTAAATGCGGAGGTTGCCGCAGCAATTTACGCAGGCCAAGCAAGCAGGCAACATCTTCCACTCTCCGGCGTATCTCGGCCGGTGGAAGGGCCAGGTTTTCCAAGCCGAAAGCGATGTCTTCTTCGACTGTAGTAGCGACAAGCTGGTTATCAGGGTTCTGAAAAATCATTCCACACGCCTGTCGAACCGCGGGCAGTGTTTCTTCATTTGCCGTAGAGATACCCTGCACCAATATTTCTCCGCCAAAAGGGGTTAAAAGGGCATTAAAAAGTTTCAACAAAGTGGTTTTTCCGGAACCGTTGGGGCCGATCAGGGCCACATACTCGCCCTGCGCTACAGTAAGGTTAATACCGGAAAGTGCAGGCCAAACAGTTTCTCCTTCACCCGGATAATAATAATCTACATTCTTAGCTTCAACTATGGCAGCAGACCGGCTTACCATCTGAGTTAATCGGAGATGAGCTCCAGGATAACCATCGGAGCTCCGTCTCCCCGTCTCGGTCCTTTTTGAATAATCCGCGTGTAGCCGCCTTCCCGATTTTCCATCTTCGGGCCGATCTTTTCAAAAAGACTGGTGACCACGTCTTCATCCAACAAAAAAGAAATGGCCTGGCGGCGAGCATGCAGATCTCCTCTTTTGGCCAGGGTAATCATTTTCTCAGCAATCGGCCGGCTTGCTGCTGCTCTGGCAGCTGTAGTTTCAATGCTGCCCGAGCGCAATAATGAGGTAACCAGACCCCGTAACAGGGCTCTCCTGGGACCGCTTTTTCGACTCAGCTTCTGGTATGACATTCTTTATTTCCTCCTTGAAGACTTCCTTGAAAACTTACTCTCCCCTGTTTTCGAAGCTCAAGCCAAGCTCATCCAGCTTTTGCTCCACTTCTTCCAGCGATTTTTTGCCCAGGTTACGCACTTTCATCATTTCATCTTCCGGCTTGCGGACAAGTTCTCCAACCGTATTAATTCCCGCTCGCTTGAGGCAATTGTAAGAGCGCACCGAAAGATCAAGTTCTTCTATGGTCATTTCAAGAATTCGCTCTAAGTCTTCTTCTTTCCGGTCAGATGTAATTTCGACTTCATCAACCTGCTCAGTAAGATTAACAAACAGGGCGATATGGGTGCTCAAAATCTTTGCCGCCAGACTAATCGCTTCATCCGGCCTGATGCTGCCGTCGGTCCAAACTTCCAAAGTCAACTTATCATAATCGGTAACCTGTCCGACCCTGGTATCCTCAACGCGGTAATTAGCCTTACGAATCGGCGAAAACATCGAGTCTACAGGTATTATCCCGATTGGCTGCTGTGGCATTTTATTCCGCTCAGCCGGGACGTAGCCCCTCCCGTTAACCGCAGACATCTCCATATATACCCTGGAATTTTCTTCCAAGGTGCAGATGTGTTTTTCCTCGTTCAACACTTCGACATCAGAAGGAGCCTTGATATCTTTGGCTTTAACAGCTCCCGCCTGATCGGTGTCGATGGTCAAAGTCTGCGGTTCATCAGAATGTATTTTTAAAGAAACGCCTTTTAAATTAAGAATTATCTCAATCGTATCTTCCAGCACTCCGGGCAGGTTGGAGAAATCATGTAGGGCTCCGTCAAATTTCACATTGGTTATCGCTGCTCCGGGCAGAGACGATAAAAGAATTCTGCGCAGAGCGTTGCCCAGGGTGATTCCATAACCTCTTTCCAGCGGTTCCACCACAAACTGGCCGTAATTATTCTGATCGTCTTTTTGCACATACTCAATTTTCGGCTTTTCAATTTCAATCATAATATTTCCTATTTACCCTCCTCACCTAATATATTGAGGGTGCGTTAATTACCGGGAATAAAGTTCTACAACGAGATGTTCTGTGACCGGCACATCGATTTCTTCACGCTGCGGAATTCTCAGGACACGGCCTTCAAGCTTTTCAAGATTTGCTTCCAGCCAGTCCATTGTACCCTGCTGTTCTCTTGCCTCAAAAATTTCTTTAAACACCGGCTTGTTTTTTCTGTTTTCCCGGACCGCAACCAAATCACCGACCTTAACCAGGTAAGAAGGAATATCTACCTTGCGGCCGTTGACCTCAAAATGGCCATGGTTAATCAAATGTCTCGCTTCAGAGCGAGATCGAGCCAACCCCAAACGAAAAACTACATTATCCAGACGGCTTTCCAAAAGCTGCAGTAATATTTCACCGGTAACTCCTTTACGACGATCAGCTTCTTTAAAATAGCGACGAAACTGTCTTTCCATAATCCCGTAAATACGGCGCGCTTTCTGCTTTTCGCGCAGCTGAAGGCCAAATTCAGAAAACTTCTGACGGGCCTGCCCGTGTTCTCCCGGGGCGTAAGCATGGCGCACTACGGCACATTTATCAGAAAAACAGCGATCCCCTTTCAGGTAAAGCTTTTCTTTTTCTCTGCGGCACAATCGACAAACTGCTCCTGTATAGCGTCCCATTTAGAAAATGTTACACCTCCTTAACGAAATAAATTAAAATAACTAGACCCTTCGCCTTTTCGGGGGACGGCATCCGTTATGCGGAATCGGGGTCACATCTTTGATGGCATTGACTTCGAGACCGGCTGCCTGCAGAGAGCGGATGGCCGCCTCACGGCCGGCTCCCGGTCCTTTGACATAGACTTCAACCTGTCTCATACCGTGATCCGTTGCCACTTTGGCTGCAGTTTCCGCAGCGAGCTGGGCGGCAAATGGAGTCGACTTGCGCGATCCTTTAAACCCGACATTGCCGGCGCTGGACCAGGCTATACCGTTCCCATCGGGATCGGTAATACTGATAAAAGTATTGTTAAATGTCGATTTTATATGCGCAACCCCGCGCTCAATATTCTTTCTCTCGCGGCGTTTGGTGCGAGTAGCTTTTTTCTTAACCAATGTACGCTAATTCCTCCCTTCTAAACTGATGATCCTACTTCTTCCGGCGCACACCGACTGTCTTGCGCGGACCCTTTCGCATTCGGGCATTATTTTTGGTCTTCTGACCCCGGACCGGCAAACCGCGTCGGTGCCTGATACCGCGATAGCAGCTGATTTCAACCAGCCGCTTTATATTTAAAGCCACCTCTCGACGTAAGTCACCCTCGACATTGTAGTTCTTATCGATAAATTCGCGCAGACGGCCCAATTCATCTTCAGTAAGATCCTTAACCCTGGTGTCGGTATTAATACCGGTATGGGCTAGGATTGCCACTGCTCTGCTTTTTCCAATTCCGTAAATATAGCTCAGCGCAATCTCCACTCTTTTATCACGCGGTAAGTCTACACCTGCAATTCTGGCCAATCTTTAACACCTCCTTGAGCATAATCCCCCTGACAAAACAAACACCGGCTAAATATGGTTTCATGATTGATCTAGCCCTGCCGCTGCTTATGTTTCGGGTTTTGACAAATAACTACAACCCTGCCCTTACGCCGGATTATCTTGCATTTTTCACACATTTTTTTCACTGAGGGCCTCACCTTCATACTAGCGAACCTCCTTACTTATAACGGTAGGTAATGCGCCCCCGAGTTAGATCGTAAGGCGATAATTCAACCAAAACCCGGTCACCCGGCAAAATACGAATAAAATTCATCCGGATCTTGCCTGAAACATGAGCCAGGACCTTGTGCCCGTTTTTCAACTCAACCCGGAACATGGCATTCGGCAGCGGTTCGACAACAGTGCCTTCCACTTCAATTACATCTTTTTTCTTGCTCATGTAACCAGTTAAACCTCCTCTTCGGGATCTCCGGTTTGCGGTTCCAGTTGTTTTAAAAACTCTATGACCTGGCTATCGCTTAACCTTTCAGGATCAAATGTTTCTCCCACCGCTGCCCTGCGTTCATAACGCTGAAGATGAACTTTGTTTTTCTTTTTGGGCCGGGCAACGGGGCGACTGCGCCCGTCAACCAGGTAGACATATTTATGGTCAATTACCCGGAGCACCAGGTAGTGTTTTCCTTTGTCGCGGCCGGCCAGAGAGCGGACCAGTTGTCCCGGTTGCAGTTCTAACATCAATTCGCCCCCCTTAAGAAAGGTCTGAAGAAGTCAGGACCTCGGGGCCATTTTCACCGAGCGCCACCGTATGCTCAAAGTGAGCGGACATACTGCCATCACTGGTGACCACAGTCCATCGGTCATCAAGCACTTCTACTTCCCAACCACCGGCATTAACCATCGGTTCAATAGCCAAAACAATTCCCGGCTGCAGTTGAGGACCCCGGCCCGGCGGTCCAAAATTCGGCACCTGCGGTTCTTCATGCATCTGTTCACCGATACCGTGTCCGACATAATTGCGCACCACCGCCAGCGAATTCTTTTCAACATAGGCCTGGACCGCGTGAGAAATGTCAGAAAGCCTGTTGCCGCTTTTCATCTCCGCAATGGCTTTTTGCAGAGATGTTCTTGTCACACTAATTAGTTTCTGCGCCCGGTCCGATATTTTACCTACCGGGAAAGTAGCGGCGGCATCGCCAAAATAACCTTCGCGGCGAACACCGACATCAATGCTGATTATATCGCCCTCTTTAAGTCTGCGCAAGCCGGGGATGCCGTGCACAACCTCGTTGTTTACGGAAGCACAGATTGATGCCGGAAAATTATTGTAACCGAGGAAAGCCGGTTCAGCACCATGCTTACGGATACATTTTTCTGCAATATTGTCAAGCTTCCCCGTAGTAACTCCAACATCCATATTTTTCTCCATCAGCTGAAGCACTTCGGCAACGATTTTACCGGCTTCGCGCATCAATTGTATTTCCCTGGATGATTTGAACTTGATCATAATCCTTCTCTATTTCATGAATCCGCGATAACTGCGCATTAGCATGTGGCTCTCAATCTGTTTAAATGTTTCCAGGGCAACTCCGACCACAATAATCAACCCGGTGCCGCCAAAAATAATGTTCATCCCGGTCGCCCGTTCCAATAATATCGGAAATACGGCTATGAAAGCCAGTGAAAATGCTCCTGCCGTAGTCAGGCGCGATGTTATCCTGGCCAGGTAGTCGGCTGTCGGGCGGCCCGGCCGTAAACCGGGAATAAAACCGCCGTACTTCTTGATATTACCGGCCACCTGGAAAGGATCAAACTGCACTGCCGTGTAAAAGAAAGTAAACAGAATAATTAAGGTCATATATAATATCAGGTTCAGGTTAGTGCCCCAACCGAGGCTTTCGGCTATCGTTTGCGCAACCGGATGCTGAATAAAACTAACCAGCGTTTGCGGAAAAGTGATTATAACCGAAGCAAATATTACCGGAATAACCCCCGCCTGATTTACTTTCATCGGGATATGCGTAGCCTGGCCTCCATACATTTTCCGGCCGACCACGCGTTTACTGTACTGCACGTTAACCCGTCTTTGGCCCTGGTCCAGGCCGATAATACCGACAATGAGAATAAGTAATATGGCTACCACCAGAACAATCAACCCCATACCGATTTCCCCGAAGCGATACTGCTCAGCCACCATGGCCACGCCCATGGGAAAACCGGCAACAATACCGGCAAAAATGATCAGCGATATACCGTTACCAATTCCTTTTTCTGTTATCAACTCACCCATCCACATTAGAAAAGCGGTGCCGGCCGTAAGTGAAATTATGATTGTAACATAGGAAAGCAGGGATTTGTCAACCACAGCCTCCCCGGCAATTACGGTCGACAAACCAAAAGCCTGGATTAAAGCAATGACTATTGTGCCGTAACGGGTAATTTGCGTCATTTTTTTACGTCCTTCAGGACCTTCCTGGCTCCACTCTTTCAGTTTCGGAATAACTATGGTTAAAAGGTTCATTATAATGGAAGCGTTAATGTAAGGCATGATACCCAGGGCAAATATGGTAAAGTTGGCCAGGTTTCCACCGCCAATTATGTTAACAAAACCAAAAATAGTGTCCTCCTGGAAGAATTCAGCCAACAGTGCTGCATCCACACCGGGTACAGGGATCGCCGAACCGACCCGAAAAACCACAAACATGGCCAGGGTGAAAAGAATTCGTTCTCGTAATTCTTTGATCCGCCATGCTGTACGAATTGTTTCCAGCACTTTAAATCACCTCTGCCTTTCCGCCTGCTGCTTCAATTTTAGCCAGGGCCTGCTTGCTGAAACGGTGAGCCCGGATCTCAAGTTTGCGATCCAGTTCACCATCGCCGAGTACTTTCAGGGGATCGCGCAGATTTTTCAAGATTCCTTCTTCCATTAAAAGATCCGGCGTTACCACTGTTCCATTTTCAAAGGCATTCAGATCGCCTAAATTGACGATGTTCCATCTTTTTTTATGTATATTGGTAAAACCGCGTTTTGGCAAACGCTGGAAATAAGGCATCTGCCCGCCTTCAAAGCCCGGACGTACTCCGGAACCTGAACGTGACTTCTGGCCTTTTTGCCCCCGGCCGGACGTCTTGCCCAACCCTGAGGCCATACCTCTTCCTTTACGTTTAGCAGCTTTCCTGGCTCCCTCAGGAGGCCTTAATTCGTGTAAACGCATCGGCTACACCTCCCTGTAAAACGCTTCTCAAATCACTTGGTTTCTTCCACATTGACTAAATAACCTATTTTATTGGCCATGCCCCTGATTTCAGGTTTATCTTTATGTTCCACCGTCTGACCGATCTTTTTTAAACCGAGCGCCTGCACTGTACGGCGATGTTTCGGATTGCGGGGCAGCGGACTGCGAATCAGGGTGATCAGTAATTTTTTTGCCATAGCAGTTAACTCTCCTTAACCGAGCAGTTTCTCTACTTCAATACCGCGCAGAGAACTTACTTCCTCGGCCCGTTTTAGCGATTTCAAACCTTCCATGGTTGCGTTGACTATGTTGATAGCATTGTCGGAACCAAGGGATTTGGTAAGAATATCCCTCACCCCGGCCAATTCCAAAACCGCCCGTACCGGTCCGCCGGCAATAACGCCGGTACCTTCGGAAGCAGGCTTTAATAAAACTTTCCCGGCCCCAAAACGTCCTGTAATTTCATGGGTAATTGTGCTGCCGACCATGGGCACATTAATCAAATTTTTCTTTGCATTTTCTATGCCCTTACGGATTGCTTCCGGCACTTCGCCGGCTTTACCCATACCTGAACCAACCACGCCGTTATAATCGCCTACAACAACCAGTGCACTGAAGCTGAAACGACGACCGCCTTTAACTACCTTGGCCACGCGGTTGACCTTGACTACTTTTTCTACCAACTCCTGTGATGGTTCTATCTTTGACACCAGTGCGATTCCCCCTTTCTAGAAGTTTAACCCGGCTTCGCGGGCCCCGTCGGCCAGCTCTTTAACTCTGCCGTGATACAGGTAACCGCTCCGGTCAAAAACAATATCCTTAATGCCCTTATCCACAGCCCGCTGGGCCAGCAAAACTCCAACCTTACGGGCGGCTTCACTGTTACCTCCACGATCCAGCTCCGAACGTAACTGGGGATCGACAGTGGAGGCGGCAACCAGGGTCCTTCCAGACTGGTCATCAATCACCTGGGCATAAATATGTTTGCTGCTGCGGAATACATTTAACCGGGGGCGTTCCGGTGTTCCATTTACCTTGGTCCGCACTCTCCGGTGACGCCGCTTCCGGCTGATTAGACGTGATTTTGCTTTAAGCACAATTTTACACCTCCAGGCGACTATTTGCCCGCTTTACCCGCTTTCTGGCGGACTAATTCATTTTCGTAACGAATGCCCTTGCCTTTGTAAGGCTCGGGCGGATAGGTCCTGCGAATTACCGCGGCTAGATTACCCACCTTCTGCTTATCAATACCTTTAACCACTATTTTGGTGGGGCTGGGCACCTCTATAGACATGTTTTCACCGGGAGTAAAGAAAACCGGGTGAGCAAACCCGACGTTGAGGACCAGTTTATCTCCCTCAAGAGCAGCTCTATAGCCCACCCCGACCAATTCAAGGTTGCAGCTGTAACCCTCGATTACCCCTTGCACCATGTTATTGATTAAAGTGCGGGTCAGGCCGTGTAAAGCCCTGTTTTGAGGGCTGTCGGAAGGACGCTTGACAAAAATCCAGCCTTCCTCCTGTTCAATAATCATCTCCCGGTGCAGCTCTCTTGAGAGCTGCCCTTTTGGCCCTGTAACGGTAATATGATTTCCTTTAAGCTGTACCTGAACTTGCTCCGGTACAGCAACAGGCTTTTTACCGGTTCGAGACATCGGTAAACCTCCTCGCTATGCTACCAGATATAGCACAAAACTTCGCCGCCGCTGCCCGTTTCCCGGGCCTGGCGATCACTCATCAAACCCTGGGAGGTAGAAATAACTGCTATCCCCAAACCTCCCAAGACCTTGGGTAATTCATCCTTTTTCACATATACCCTTAAGCCGGGCTTGCTGATCCTTTTCAGTCCGCTTATGATCTTTTCCTGGTTCGGACCATACTTCAAATGAACACGTAAAATGCCCTGTCTTTTATCCTTGATAAACTCATAATCCTTGATAAATCCTTCCTGCTTTAAAATGGTCGCGATCGAACGCTTTACATTAGAGGCAGGAACTTCCACAGTTTTATGCCGAACATTATTGGCATTACGCACACGTGTCAGCATATCGGCAATCGGATCTGTCATCATTGGCAGTAATAACCTCCTCTCATTCTTTCATCATCTACCAGCTGGCTTTTTTTACCCCTGGAATTTTCCCTTCGTTGGCCAGATGACGAAAGCAAAGGCGGCAGAGGCCGAATTTGCGCAAGTAAGCCCGCGAACGACCACATATGTGGCAGCGATTGTAGCCACGGACCGGGAACTTGGGCTTTCTCTTGGCCTTGGCAATTAACGATTTCTTGGCCATCCTTTCCCTCCTTAAAATACCGCGAAAGCTTTAGTTAAGCCGCCCGGAAGGGCATGCCCATTAAACTTAAAAGCTCGCGTGCTTCTTCATCGGTTTCGGCAGTGGTAACAATGGTTATATCCATGCCGAGTATTCTTTCCACGTTGCTGTACTCAATCTCGGGGAAAATCAACTGTTCTTTGATGCCAATGGTAAAGTTGCCTCGCCCGTCAAAGGAGTGTGGTGATATGCCCCTGAAATCCCTGACCCTGGGCAATGCGATACTAAATAGTTTATCCAGAAAATCATACATCCTGATCCCGCGCAGTGTCAGTTTGCAACCAATCGGGTTGCCTTCACGGACTTTAAAGCTGGCCACAGAGCGGCGCGCCCTGGTAATAATCGGCTTCTGGCCGGTTATGATTGAGAGATCGTTAACCGCTGCATCCAGTATTTTCGGGTTTTCTTTTCCTTCACCCAGGCCCATATTAATCACTACTTTTTCGATTCGCGGCGCCTGCAAAGTGTTCCTGTAGGCAAAACGTTTTTCAAGAGCGGGCCTTACTTCTTCAAGGTATTTCTGCTTTAACCGTGACATATTCCTAGCTATAACCCTCCTTACTTATCCAGCGATTCGCCGCACTTCCGACAAACCCGGATCCGGCGCTCATCGGGAAGAGTTTTCTTGGCCACCCGGGTAGGTTTATTACAAGACGGGCAAAGCGGCATCACTCTTGATGCTGGAAACTCGGCTTCCATCTCTCTAATTCCACCCTGGGGAACCCTACGTGTCGGCTTGGCATGTTTTTTAATGATATTAATTCCTTCCACTTTCACCCGGCCAAGGCGGGGAAAAGTGGCGATCACTTTACCTTTTTTCCCTTTATCTTTGCCGGAAAGGACTAAAACTTTATCTCCCCGGCGAACAGGCATTTTTTTTATTTCCACCGCTTATTCGCCACCTCCATAAGGAACTGCTAAATTACTTCCGGCGCCAGGGAAACAATTTTCATGAATTCTTTTTCCCTCAGCTCACGGGCAACCGGGCCAAATATGCGCGTTCCCCGCGGATTATTCAGTTCATTAATAATTACAGCTGCATTCTCATCAAAATTAATATGGGACCCGTCTCTGCGGTTCAGCCGGCTTTTTGTCCGCACAATAACAGCCCGGACAATTTCGCCTTTTTTAACCACTCCTCCCGGAGTAGCCTCTTTAACCGAACCAATTATAATATCACCGATCCGGCCCGCTTTGCGATTCGATCCGCCCAAGACTCTGATACACAAGACCTTTTTTGCTCCCGAGTTATCAGCTACTTTCAACATGCTCTCGGTTTGAATCATCGTTGCCTCTCCTTTCATCCTCTTTACGACAGGCTCTTCGAAAAGAGGATCCTACAGCTTCGATTTCCGCATGATTTCCACCAAACGCCATCTTTTATCCTTGCTAATTGGCCTGGTCTCCATGATCTTAACAATATCGCCTACCCGGGATTCGTTCTCTTCATCATGCATTTTATACTTTTTAGTCTGACGAATAATCTTACCATACAACGGATGACGGGTAACTCTTTCTACGGCTACAACCCTTGTTTTTTCCATTTTGTCACTGACCACCCGGCCGCTCCGCACTTTGCCTTTAATTGTCATCAAACCGATGGGCCTCCCTTCTTTATCAAGCTCAGCTGAGGGACCGTTCCCTGAGCACAGTTTTAACCCGGGCAATATTGCGACGGACCTCTTTAATACGCATTACATTGTCCAACTGGCCGGTGGCTTGCTGAAAGCGCAGGTTAAAAAGTTCTTCTTTTAACTCTTTCACTTTATCCTCCAGCTCCTGCTCGTTAAGTTCATGCACTTCTTTTATTTTCATTCGGATCCACCACCCGCTTCAGTTCGTTTCACAAACTTGGTCTTGATTGGCAGCTTGTTGGCAGCCAGGCGCAGGGCTTCTTTGGCCACTTCTTCGCTTATGCCGGCCAATTCAAACATAACCCGACCCGGCTTGACCACGGCCACCCAGTATTCCGGAGAACCTTTACCTTTACCCATCCGGGTTTCAGCCGGCTTCTCGGTAACCGGTTTATCGGGGAAAATGTTAATCCACACTTTACCGCCTCTTTTAATCGACCTGGTCATGGCAATACGGGCTGCCTCTATTTGTTGGCTTGTAATCCAGGAAGGTTCCAAAGCCTGCAATCCGTATTCTCCAAAATGGACTGCCGTTGCGCCTTTAGACCGCCCCTTCATCCGGCCGCGGTGCTGGCGGCGGAATTTTACCCGCTTAGGCATTAACATTAACGTCTACCTCCTCCGCAGGTTTCTCATCGCTCGGTTTCGGGGGTAATATTTCACCTTTAAAGATCCAAACCTTGACCCCGATTCGCCCGTAGGTAGTCTTAGCTTCCACAAATCCATAATCGATATCGGCACGTAATGTCTGCAGCGGCACTGTTCCTTCATGATAGCTCTCATTGCGAGCCATTTCGGAACCGCCAAGTCTACCACTGCAAGCAATCCTTACCCCTTTGGCTCCATTACGCATAGTCCGGAAAACAGCCTGTTTCATAGCCCTTCTGAAAGCTATACGCCTTTCGAGCTGTGAAGCAATATTTTCAGCTACCAGCATTGCGTCCATTTCGGGCCTTTTAATTTCAATTATATTCAAATGCACTTTCTTGCCCGTCAGGTTTTCCAACTCCTTGCGCAGCGCTTCAACACCGGTTCCGCCCCGGCCGATAACCATACCCGGTTTTGCGGTGTGAATATTGATTCGCACATTGTTGGCCGCCCGTTCAATCTCTATTCGTGACACGGAAGAACCTTGCAGTTTTTTCTGAATGTAGTCCCTGATATGCAAGTCTTCATAAAGCTGTTCTTTATAATTCTTATTGGCGTACCATCGAGCATCCCAATCCCGGATGACTCCAATTCGGAAGCCGATCGGGTTAATTTTTTGCCCCATGTCTAGACCCCCTTTCTTTCTTTAACTATAACCGTAATATGGCTGGTTCGTTTAAAAATCAAAAAACGCCTTCCCCGCGCTCGCGGCTGGACCCGCTTCATTGTGGGGCCTTCATCAACATAGGCTTGATCGATATAAAGTACACCGCGCCTCATCTCCTGATTATGGACCGCATTTGCAGCCGCGGAATTTACCACCTTGGCTACCGGCGAAACAGCGCCCCGCGGTGTATAGCGCAGTATGCTTAAGGCTTCATCCAGATCTTTATTCCTGATCAGATCAATTACAGCCCTTGCTTTCCGTGGCGCCACGCGTACGTAACGAGCCTGTGCTCTTGCTTCCATCAACATCCTGCCTCCTCTGCTCTACTTAAAAGTAGTAGAGCGTTCGGTATGGTGCCCGTGTCCCCGGAAGGTGCGGGTCGGGGCAAATTCACCCAATTTATGTCCAACCATATCTTCACTGATAAAAATGGGCACATGCCTTCGCCCGTCATGAACAGCAATAGTATGCCCGACCATTTCAGGGAAAATTGTGGAACGACGGGACCAGGTTTTTATAACCTTTTTTTCTCCCTTTTCGCTCATCTGCTCAATTTTTTTCATCAAGCCGGCCTCTATATAGGGGCCTTTTTTTAGCGAACGCGACAATATTAACAACCTCCCTTTCAGCCGGAAACCGGATCACCCACTGCCTGAGCAATCAAGTTTTTCCCGGCTACTTCTTCTTGCGCCGGCGGACGATCAGCTTGTCTGAATCCTTCTGTTTCCGCCGGGTTTTGTATCCCAAGGTCGGTTTACCCCAGGGAGTAACCGGACTTTTCAACCCGATCGGTGCTCTTCCTTCACCGCCACCATGCGGGTGATCACAGGGGTTCATCACAGAACCCCGCACAGTCGGTCTTCTTCCCAGCCAGCGAGCGCGCCCCGCTTTGCCGATAGTCAGGTTTTCATGTTCAACGTTACCAATCTGCCCCACCGTAGCCCGGCAATCAAGCGGAACCAGGCGTACTTCACCCGAAGGTAAACGCACATGGGCCATAGTTCCTTCTTTGGCCGCCAACTGGGCGGCTGCTCCTGCTGAACGGGCCAACTGGCCGCCGTAACCTTTCTTCATTTCGATATTATGCACAAATGTACCCACCGGTATCGAACGCATGGGCATGGCATTTCCGGGCCTGATTTCCACTTTCATCCCGGAAACAACACTCTGCCCGGTACGAAGCCCCATCGGGGCCAATATGTAGCGTTTTTCACCATCAACATAGTTCAACAGGGCTATATGCGCCGAGCGATTCGGATCATACTCTATTCCGGCAACTTTCGCCGGAACATCATCTTTATCGCGTTTAAAATCAATAATCCTGTAGCTGCGCTTATGTCCGCCGCCCCGATGACGAACAGTCATTCTGCCGTAGACATTTCGGCCGGATTTTTTACTTAAGGGAGCCAGTAGCGCCTTTTCCGGCTCTTTTTTAGTAATCTCATCAAATGTCGATACGGTGGCAAACCGCCGTCCCGGTGAAGTGGGCTTAAAATGTTTTACAGCCATTGCGGTACTCCCTCCTCCTACTAGCGGCTTTCAAACAGCTCAATCGGTTTGCTGTCTTCGGCCAGAGTAATAATCGCCTTTTTCCAGGAAGGTTTTTTCCCTTCAGGGAAACGACCCAACCGTTTTACTTTACCCTTGAGGTTTACGGTATTCACCGCTTTAACCTGAACATCAAATATGTCCTCAAGGGCACGCTTGATTTCAATTTTATTCGCCCTGCTTGATACGACAAAAGTATACTTGTTATTTTCCATCATATCGGTAGTTTTTTCGCTAATCAGGGGACGGATAATAATGTCTCTTGAATCTCTCATCCGCCGAACACCTCCTCAACCTGCTGCAGCGCATCTTTGCTCATGACCAGGTAATTATAACTAAGGATGTCCAGCACGTTTAACTGCCGGGCCAAAAGGGTTTTAACTCGCGGCAGATTTCGCGCCGCCTTGATCACGTTCATATCAGCCCGGTCATTGACGATAAGCGCTCCCCCGTCAATTTTCAAATGTTTTAGTAAGGCAACCACCTGTTTGGTTTTCGGTGTGTCGATGGCGAAATCATCTACCACCAAAAGCTTACCTTCTTTAAATTTGTCGCTTAAAGCAGATTTAAGGGCGCTTCGACGCATCTTTTTCGGCACGTTGGTCCTGTAATCACGCGGCTTTGGGCCGAACACAGCCCCACCGCCGACCCATATCGGGGAATTTACACTGCCGTGCCGGGCACGACCTGTTCCTTTTTGCGGCCATGGCTTGTCACCGCCACCCCGCACTTCACTGCGATCTTTGCTTGAAGCCGAACCCTGCCGGCGCCTTGCCGCCTGTGATACAGCCGTCTGATAGAGAGCTCCTTTTTTTAACGGCGCCCCAAAAAGACCGGCCTGGACTTCTATCTCGTCTACCTGTTCTCCGTCTCTGTTGTAAAGCGATATTTTAGGCATGTTCAGGGCATCTCCTTTCCTTGGGCTATCCGTTTACTTTCTTTTTAACCGATTCTTTAACCTCTACCAGCCCGCCCCTGGGACCGGGTACTGAACCCCTTACCAGCAATATGTTTTTCTCCGCATCAGCTTCTATGACGTTGAGGCTCTGAACAGTACGCCGCCAGCCACCCATTCTGCCGGGCAGACGCCGCCCTTTGAATACCCTGGCCGCATCAACGGAACCCAGCGAACCGGGACCACGATTATAGTGAGAACCGTGTGTCTTCGGCCCCCGGCTGAAACCCATTTTTTTAATCGAACCGGCAAAACCTTTTCCCCGGGCTGTCGCGCTGACATCAACATAGTCTCCGGGGGAAAAACAATCGACCTTAATTTCCTGCCCGTCACTGTAAGCAGTAGAATCATCTACTCTAACTTCGCGCAAGTATTGCATCGGATTGGTTTTAGCCCGCTGAAAATGACCGGCCAGCGGCTGGTTAACCCTATTTTTTTTCTTTTCTTTAAAACCAAGTTGGATGCTGTTATAACCATCTTTGTCCATGCTTTTAACCTGGATCACACGACACGGACCAGCTTCCAGGACTGTTACCGGAATCACCCGTCCTTTTTGATCATAAACCTGGGTCATTCCTACTTTTCGCGCCAAAATTGCTTTGTTCATAATAAATAAGGCACCTCCCGTAAATCTCAGCTAGAGCTTAATCTCAATGTCCACACCGGCAGGCAAATCAAGCCTCATTAAAGCGTCAATCGTCTTTGGTGCAGGTTCAAGGATGTCTATCAGACGCTTATGAGTGCGCATTTCGAATTGCTCCCGGGAATCTTTATATTTGTGCGGCGCCTTAATAACTGTATAAAGGCTTCTTTCTGTCGGTAAAGGGACCGGTCCGGAAACATCGGCCCCGGTTCGGCGCGCCGTATCAACAATCTTACCGGCAGACTGGTCCAATAAATGATGATCAAAAGCTCTCAACCTGATCCTGATTTTTTGGTTAACCATGGACAAATCCTCCTTATCGCCTGATTAAATCAGAGCTGCTCCGCAAAAATTCTCCGGTTCGAAGCACCGGCAACCTTTTGCCTCATCGCTTAATTTAAACCTAGAGTTGATTTTTATATTCCACTATTTTTCAATTGAAGTGACCACTCCGGCGCCGACGGTGCGGCCGCCTTCACGAATCGCAAAGCGCACTCCTTCTTCAATGGCGATCGGGGTAATCAATTC
>SL_8KL_010_SEDDRAFT_10000647_pt1 | contig 30504 bp, 35 predicted proteins | sample SodLakKL_010_SED_4_FD_11160 | JGI IMG/M metagenome (IMG submission 11160)
GTTGGACATCGTGGTTCTCTGGCGGCACTGGGTCTTCGAGCCACCAGACATCGAACGGCTCGAGCGCCTGCGCGAGGCGTTTGGCACTCCCACCGGAGAACGTCCAGTGACAGTCGAACGCCACATCAGCCCGCGAGCCAACGCGCTCGGTGACCGCTTTGACGATACTGACCTTGTGGTCGATCTCAACGCCGCGCAGGTGACGATTAGCCCGGTCTTTCTCGTGGCCAGATGGAACGTCTAGGTCGAACTTGAGGGCGTCGTATCCCAACTCCTCAACAACACGTTCGGCCTCGTCGGCACACGCGGTGGGATCGGCCTCATCAGCCGTGTGACAATCACAGTAGACGCGGACTTTGTCGCGGTATTTGCCGCCTAACAACTGGTAGGCAGGGATGTCGAGAATTTTGCCCGCCAGATCGTGCAGTGCGACTTCGATCCCGGAGATCGCGGTGACAGTCACACCGCCAATCGAACCCTCACCGGACATTTTCTGGACGAGATGTTCAGTGAGTCGGTCGATATCTAGGGGGTTTTCGCCGATGATGAACGGCTTCATTCGCTCGATGAGTTCCGGTGCGCCCGCACCCCAGTAGGCTTCACCAGTACCGACGGTGCCGGCATCGGTGTAGACGCGAACAAGCGTCCACGGGAAGTTCCCGTCGACCATCGTCGTCTGGACGTCGGTGATCTCGACATCGCGGCCGCCGCCGCGCTTGCCCGCAACGCCCATTGTTTCGGCCGACAGCTCCCGCATGGTGTACTCCGCGTTCGGATCGTGGAGTGAGTCGTAGCTGACCATACCCCGGCTTCTATCTGCAACCCTAAATAGTACTGGCGTTCGGAAACGGCAGTCTCACCCTATTCAAATGCCGATACAAAAAATTTATTATACACTGAGTAAGTATTTATGAGGTCGACCAAGCCACCGCCGAGACGTGGCGAAATCCGAAGGTTCACTCCGACGGCGACCTGAGAGGCAGTAATGAGCGGAACGGAACTGTCAGGAACCCGCGCGTGGCTTGCGGCGGCTCGTCCACAGACGTTGCCGGCGGCAGCTGCGCCGATTGTCGTCGGTGGTGGCCTAGCGTGGGCCGACGGCGTTTTTTCACTAGGACCGCTACTTGCGGCCTTTGTTGGTGCGGCACTGATCCAGATCGGTACCAACTTCGCCAACGACTACTACGATGCGATTCAGGGCGCAGACACTGAGGCCCGTGAGGGGTTCACCCGTGTTACCCAGTCTGGCATTATTGCCCCCGAGCGTGTCAAGCGTGCAATGTATCTCACGTTCGCCACAGCCATCGTCGTTGGCAGCTATCTGGTCTACGTCGGAGGAGCCCCTATCTTAGTTATTGGCCTCTTATCGGTGATTTCAGGCATTGCCTACACGGGCGGGCCCTACCCACTCGGCTATCACGGCCTAGGTGACCTGTTCGTCTTCGTCTTTTTCGGCGTGATCGCGGTAATGGGTACCTACTACGTCCAGGCCGCAGCGGTCTTGGCCGCACCGCTGTCGACGACAATCCCACCGGGAACAGTCACAGCAACGGCGTTTCTGGCCAGCCTTCCGGTGGCCGCAATCTCGACGAACATACTGGTGGTAAACAATATCCGAGACCGCAAGGAGGACGTAACGACCGGCAAACGGACGCTCGCCGTCCGGTTCGGCTACCGGGNGAGTCGACTNGAGTACACCGGGCTGTTCGGGCTGGCGTANCTGNTTCCNNTCTGGCTCTGGGCAGTCGACGGCTGGTCACTGACTGTGCTACTGCCACTGCTCACGCTCCCGATTGCGGCGATGGTTACACGCATCGTCTGGACGAAAACGTCGGGAGCCGCGTTGAACCCTGCTCTGGAGACGACTGGTAAACTACTGGCAGCCTACTCGCTGCTGTTCGGGATCGGGTTGGCACTCTGATGTGGGTTGAACCGTTTTCCCTTTCGTTGGCCACGCCACTCGGGACTGCGGCTGGCAAGATCACTGACCGCCGAGGGCTGTTGATCGGTCTCACTGTTGAGGGCCACCAGGGACTCGGTGAAGCCACACCGCTGGCTGGCTGGACCGAATCCTACGAGACGTGTCGACGAACCCTTCAGTCAGTTGTTCAGGCCGATGAGATGCCGCCGAACCGGCCAGACCCCACAGAGACACCTGCCGCCGCGCATTCGGTCGACCTCGCGGTTTGTGACGGACGTGCCCGTTTAGCGAACCGCTCGCTGGCGGAGTGGCTTCACGAACAGTTTGTCGGATCGCGAACACCGGCCGAGTCCGTCCCGGTGAACGCCACCATTGGTGACGGCGATGTCGAGACCACCGTCGCGGCCGCAACCGCCGCGGTTGAGGAGGGCTTTGAGTGGCTCAAACTCAAAGTCGGTGCTCGGTCAGTGAGTGCGGATCTCGACCGCATTCGAGCAGTCGACCGTGCGGTTGGCGAGCGCGCACGGATTCGGCTTGATGCCAACGGCGCATGGAGTCGGACCGAGGCGGATCGTCTGCTTTCGGAACTCGCGGTCGACATCGAGTATCTCGAACAGCCGCTTGCGGCCGACGATCTTGAGGGACTGGCCGCACTCCGTGGACATGGGGTCGACATTGCGGTCGATGAGTCGTTATCGATCAACTCGCTTGCGACGATACTTGATGCGGAAGCAGCCGACGTCGCCGTCCTCAAACCGATGGCTCTCGGTGGTCCCACACGGACGATTGAGACCGCCATGCAGGCCCAATCGGCTGGCCTGACGCCGACTGTTACAACGACTGTCGATGCGGTCGTCGCCCGCACGGCAGCAGTTCACGTTGCAGCCGCTCTCCCAGAGGTGTCCGCGTGTGGGCTCGCAACCGGCTCGTTACTCTCCGAGGATCTGGCAGCCGATCCAATCGAAATCAGTGACGGCCATGCGTGGCTCCCGACCGGCAGTAAACGTTGTGAACAGCGGTTCGATGGGCTGTGGCCCACCGAGTAGGCGGTGACTACTCGTCGACAACTTCGACAGCGCCAACCATACCCTGTGTCTGGTGGGGCGTACAGACGTACCGATAGACGCCCGATTCGTCGAACGTATGGCTGAACGTTTCGCCCTCGTCGACGTAGGTGTCGCTTTCGAACTCGCCGTCCTCTTCGACAACGTCGTGGCTGCCGCCGACACCCGTCCACTCCCAGACAATCGTCGTGCCGGTGGTGATTCGGACGGCGGCCGGATCGTACGACAGCCCCTGACCGGAACCAACAGCCACGGTCACCTCATCGCTGTCAGTTTCATCGATTGTTCCCTCAAAGTTTCGGGCGTTTTGGAACCAATCGCCGTACGTCTCGGCTTCGATCTCCTCGTCATCACCGCCGAGACAGCCCGCAAGCGACACCGCAAGGCCGCTGGCTGTGGCTCCAAGCACGGTTCGTCGACGGAGTCTCTCGTCCATACACTGAGTAGGTAGTGACTACCTATGAGTGATGCTGTTTCGGCCCACTCGATACGCTGATACACCAGCCGCCCATACATACCCTATGAGCAACTGGACGGACGCAATTATCGGCCAGCGGATGGCAGTCGACCAGGAGTTCAACGAGCAGGTCCAAGCCTCGCAGTTCAGTAACGCCGAGTGGGGACTGATTATGACCGCAACCGAGTTCGAAATCGACGACGCCGAGAATCCAGAGACCGCCCGGATCGTCGCCAACACGGACAACGTCGAGACGATCATCCCGGAGTTGGAATCGATCCGCACGCAGACGGCTGGGATGGGGGGTCGACCGGCCGAGCCGACTGGAGGCTCGACGGGCGGGCTGCTGGGCTCGCTGAAATCCGCACTCGGCTTCGGCGGGGGTGATGATGGGAGTGTCGACGCCGAAAAACTCGCGGCTGCCGAACGCCTTACCGGCGAGTACGCCGAGGCACTCCAGTCACATCTTGTCGAAACCGACAGTTTCGAGCAGGCCAGAACGGCGTATCTCGAAGACGACAGCTAGCCGTCGCCGCTTCGAAACAGGGTGAGTTCTTCGACTTCGTAGATGTTGAGCAGCTCGGTGACGATTTCGTCGTAGCTTTCGTCGGTTTCTCGGAGCATATCCAGCCGGTCGACGGTCTCGTCGCTGAGTTCAATCTGGACCATACTGGATTCGACGGCAGCCAGCGGTTTATGTTATCTCACCTTCTCAGCAGACGGTCAGTCTGCCGAATGGTTAGTCTACCGAATGGTTAGTCTGCCGAATGAGCAGTTGGTGCGCGCGGAAGCGTCAAGACGACCTGTGAGCCCGAGTCGACGATTGATCGCTCGATTGTCCCTCCGAGCAGCGAGACCGTCCAGTACACCAACCAGAGACCGAGGCCAGTACCGTGCTGCAAGGGTGTTTCCTCGCCGTTTTCGAGTGTTTGCCACTCTTCGGTGGGGATTCCGGTCCCGTTGTCGGAAACCGTGATGTCGACCCAGCGACTTGGCGGTTTCACCGTTGAGCCAGAGACACTCACTGTCACTGCCGGCTGGGGGTTGTCGTTGTGGACAACGGCGTTATCAAGCAGTTCGTCCAGTGCCATTTTTAGTCGGACATCCGCTTGAACCGAGACCGGATCGGCCGTCTCTATCGAAATCGTTGCTTCGGGATACGACGACTCAAACTCGGCTTTCAGCTCTGCTAGTAGGCCGCTCATTTCGACACTCGTGGTCACCTCGCGGCCTTGGTCGAACAGCGAACGCATCGTGCCTGCCTTATTGCTTAACTGCTCGAGACTGTCGACGCGCTGTTCAATGGCGGCGATATGTGGTTCGAACGATGCGTCGACTGCTTCACCGAGCAGTCGGGTGTTGCCTTTGATGACGTTCATCGCATTCCTGAGGTTGTGCCGCAACACACGGTTGAGCACTGTAAGCTGTTGTTGGCGCTCTTTTCGTTCGGTGACATCCTGCAGCGCCAACTCAAAGACGGTCTCGCCGTTTTCTTGGACTGCTCGGCCGGTAACTGCCGCCCAGATCGGATTACCCTTGAGTGTCTGTAACTCCAGTTCAATCCCGTCGACCGAGCCCTGTTCAAGCAACAACTCACTGAACTGGCTGCGTTTGGTCGCCCCAATATATGAGTCAGAAACAGCCATCGTCTCGAAATCGCTTGCCGTTTCGGCTTCCAAAATGTCGACCAGCCCTTTGTTGACCAGTCGGAACTCGCCGTCCGGCCCGGGCGTGGTTCGATACACACCGATTGGGAGGTTCTCGACAAGCCGTTCGTAGCGTTCGAGTTCGTGTTGGTGCTGTTTTTGTTCCGAAATGTCGACGTAGAGGTGGATGTACTCTTTGGACTCACAGCCGTTGACTGCAACCTGTCGACTGAGAAACTCGGCTGTCCCGTCGGCTGTTGCGAACGTTTCGGATTCGTCGCTTCTGTCGGCGGTGATCTGTGTGTGGCTGCTACCAGTCACAACGGGGGTGATGAGCGCACCAATCGGTCGACCGCGTGCGGCTTCCGCACTGTAGCCGAACGTCTTTTCAAACGGCGTATTGATGTGTTTTACCCGCTCGATTCCGTCATCGTCGACGACAGTGCTGACAATCGGTTCGGGAATCGCATCGAACACGGCCTCAAACCGGTTGCGCTCGACGCGCTGTTGTGTCTCGATCAGTTTACTCCGGCAGGCTTCGGCGAGCTTCTCGTTGAGCGGACGAAGTGCTGACCGCGTAATCTCGTCGACTCGGCCGCCGTGTTTCCCGATTGCGAGCACGCCAAAGTCGGGAAGTTCGAACAGACAGAAGTGGGCTCCCTCTTCGGTCTGTCCCGAAATCGGTAGCTGCTCACCGATTGGCCTGTTGGCATCCGGCAGCGCACCGAAGGCTGCCTGCAGCGTGTTGTTGCTCTCTGGAACCGCCGGAATCGTTGCAATGGTTTCGTAGTCGGCTCGTTCGGCGCTCGACCGATGCCGGTAGATTGCCCCGACAGAGCAGTTTAGTTTCTGTAGATAGCCCAACAGCGCATCATCGGCAGTGTCGACCAGTGTCCCTTTCGAGCCAATCGATAGCGAAATTTCATACAGGGTCTGAATCCGCTGTTGTCTGTCGGTCATACGTCACCTAACGCACCGATAACCGCGGTTTTGTTGTAGTAATCGAGATGTCCGATGCCATCGTTCGCAATCTCACCGATAGTGAGTGCACCGACAACAGGCAGTCCATGGTCGGTGACTGCTGCCAACTCGCGGTCGAAGTCGTCTTCGAGATACAGGACGCGTGAGATACAGTCGAAAAACAGCAGACTTTCGGGCCCAAAAGACCCGCTTGTGGCGTGGTCGGCCGCAGTGTGTGCGGCGTCGACGAGCGAGTCGGCATCGCCGGCCAACACACTTAAAAACTCACCCTCAGGTACGGCTCCGAAACAGGACATTGAGCCGTCCTCAACCGCAAACGGGTCACGAACCAGTTGTTCGCCGTCGAGACGGCTAATGCCGAACGGGTATGATTTGGCGACCTTGAAAAAGGTCTCGGGCGTCACCGTCCGGCCCGCGTGGCGCTCAACCACGTCGCGGTACTGCTCGAAAGCCGGTTTGCCATCAAGCGTATGCAGCGTTGATCCTTCCGCGTCAGTGACTCTAAACGGCCCAGCGATCTCCTTGTAGCCGTGGTTAACGCCGACGGAGGTCGGCGCATGTAGTGCCGCAATCACCGCGGCGTCTTCGATAACGCCCTCGTTGGTAATCAGACAGGGGCTGCGTTCATCACCAAGTGTGCCCGCACCGCCACCAATAACACTCAGCTCAACGCTGTAGGTCCGAAACAGTGCCTGAATAAACTGTTCGATACACTCGCTGTAGGCGTCGACGAACACGAACGCCGTTCTGTATCCCTTGGCCGGGAGTCTCGGATCGAGCGCGTCGCGGAATGCGGTGTCTGGATCGCTCAAGCCCTCTACTGTCGTGACAACTGGCTCGGCCGACAGCCCGACAACCAGCACACCCGAATCGGTGTTATCTCCCTCAGCGATAATTTCCGGAAAGATACCACCAAAGATCGGAACCGATAGCGACTGAAGAGTCGACTCGAAGGAATCTGTGAGCAGTGGCTCATCAGGAGTTGCAAGCAGGAGAATTCCCTCGACCGACTCGCTGGCGGCTGTTGAGACCAGCGTCTCGTGGAGGTCCTCACCAGGGACCACGGTGGAGGTGACCGTCATCTACTCAGATAGTTAAAACTCAAGGTCATATACCCATGGCTCTGATTATCAATGTTGAAAAGAAACAGTATGGTTATTATTGACCTTTCTCCGCTAAAGTTGGTCGACAATCGCGGTGGTCATCTCCTCGGTCGACGCCTCACCACCGAGGTCGCCGGTGTGTGGCCCCTCGGCCAGCACAGTTTCGACGGCCGTCTCGACGCGGTCGGCTTCGTCGTTGTAGCCGAGATGGTCAAGCAGCATTGCGGCTGAGAGAATCGTCGCCGAGGGGTTGGCAACGCCTTCGCCCGCGATGTCAGGGGCCGTGCCGTGGACTGGCTCAAACAGCGCGTTGTCGTCGCCGATGTTCGCCGACGGCAACAGGCCGAGTCCGCCGACGAGGCCCGCCGCGAGATCCGAGAGCACGTCGCCCGCGAGGTTCGGACAGACGATCACATCGAACTGCTCGGGGTCGAGACACACTCGCGTCGCAAAGGCATCCATTAGCACCTCGTCGGTTTCAACGCCCTGTTCTTCGGCGATGTCGACCACGGCATCGCGGAACCGACCGTCGGTTTTCCGCATCACGTTCGCTTTGTGGACGACGCTAAAGCCGTCGTGGTCGACGCTTTCGGTGACATACTCACAGGCGAACTCGGCGAGCTTTTCGGAGGCTGAGGTGGTGACGACGCGAGTGAGCGTCGAGAGGTCATCGGAGAGGTCGTCCTCGTGGCCCGAGTAGACTCCTTCGGTGTTTTCGCGCAAAAAGACGAGGTCGGTTTCGGGTCTGACGGCCTCGATTCCGGGGTAGGCTTTGGCAGGTCGAATGTTAACATACGAATCAACGGCCTCCCGAAGCGGGAGAATGACGTCGGCGGCGGTCTCGCCGGCCGCCCCAAAGAGGGTGGCGTCGGCCTCGGCTGCGAGGTCGTAGGTCGACTGCGGGAGTGCCTCGCCCGTCTCGGCTTTGACGGCGTCGCCTGCCTCGCCGTAGCTGAATTCGAGATCGAGATCAAGTGCCTCAAGAACGTCGATGGCTGCTGGGATCACTTCCTGTCCGATACCGTCGCCTTCGATGACGGCGATTTGGTGAGTCATACGAACTGTCTGTCCAGGACTGAAAAGAGGATGTCGATGTCTGGGGAGATAGCCCACCCGTAGTGTTATTACGTATACTGACAATTGATTACATAGAGTTACAATGCCCGTCGACTTCGAAAGCTACCAGCCGACTGACCTCCCGAGCGAGGACACCAACGGGCGTCGCATCCTGGAGTTCCTCGCCGATCATCCTGAACTCGGGTTCCGGCCGAGCGAACTCGCCGACGAACTGGACGTTCCCCGCGGCAGCGTCGGCACGACGCTCCGTCGACTCGAATCTCGCGGATTCGTCCGACACAAGGGCGAGTATTGGGCGATCAACCCGGAGGCCTACGATGCCCAGACGGCGAGTGCAATCGGTCTCGACACCGTTGCCGACGCGTTTTCCGGTGACTACTACGACGAGAACCCGGATTGGGATGCGGAGCTTCCCGACATCGAACCCAATGCCGGAGATACTGAATGAGGTACGGTCGTGGGTACGTCGTTATCGCCGCAGATCCGTTCGGAGATACGCCGCGCCGACCATACCTGATCGTAAGCGACGGAACACACCCATTTACTGGACAGCAGTATATCGCCCTCGGCATTTCGACGAAACAGTACGCTGACTCGCTCCCGCTTGCGGATGCGTTCGTGGAGGGCAAACTGACCAGAGAGTCGTTCGTCTCGCCGTGGGCAGTCGTCTCACTACGTTCGAATCAGATCGAACGAGCCGTGGCACAGCTGTCGACAAAACTCACTGACGAAGCGACTCGACAGATGGCGGCGTACGCTGGCTACCGACCCACCGACTAGTAGCACGTTTTAAAAACCTGTCGACGCTGCGGAAAATCGGTTGTCGCCGGTAACTGCCTAGTCGCTCTGGACGTACGGCAGTTCGTCGACCGTTGCTTCGACCTTGCTCTTGTTGGAGTACATCAGCGCGGTCGTATCCCAGATACCCTCGACCAGTGCCTCTTTCATCGCGTGATCGATCTCAACGTCAATCGTCGTCTCGCCGTAGGTGACCTGCTCGTTTTCGACATCGATGTCGATCTCACCGTCAGGGTTGGCTTCGATCCACTCTTGGAGTTCAGTCACTGTCTCGTGGTCCGTCGTGACGGCCGGAATCCCCAGCGACTTGCAGTTGTCGCGGAAGATCTCGGCATAGGATTCGCCGACGATACCGTCGACGCCCCAGCGCATCATCGCCTGGGGGGCGTGCTCTCGGGAGGAGCCACAGCCGAAGTTGGAGTTGATGACTGCGATCGAGGCACCCTCGAAGCGGTTGAGCGGGTGGTCGTTGAACTCGCCGTCGCTGTCCCGGCGGGCGTCATAAAAGAGGTAGTCCGCCATGTTGTCGAAGGTGACCTCTTTCATGAAGCGGGCGGGCAGGATCTGGTCAGTGTCGATGTCGTCGCCGGGAATCGGGACGCCGGTACCCGAAACCTCGGTGATGTGATTTTCGGGAGCCATTAGTCTGCAGCCTCCCCAACGCCGCTGGCACTGCCTGCTGGCTCATCGCCAAGGAAGTCACGCGCGTCGGTGACTTCGCCCTCGATGGCCGCGGCGGCGACCATTGCGGGACTCATCAGGACGGTTCGGCCCTCGTTCGATCCCTGTCGACCGATGAAGTTGCGGTTCGACGACGAGGCACACACCTCGTTGGCTTCGAGATAGTCGTCGTTCATCGCCAGACACATCGAACAGCCGGCGCGTCGCCACTGGAAGCCGGCGTTGATGAAGACCTCATCGAGTCCGCGGGCTTCACACTCGGCGCGAACCGTCTCGGAACCGGGAACCGCCAGCGCGCGGACGCCGTCGGCGACTTTGTTGCCCTCGAGGATTTTGGCCGCCTCTTCGAAGTCCGAGACGCGACCGTTGGTACAGGTCCCAAGGAAGGCGACGTCGACATCGTAGCCGACCATCGACTGGCCGGGTTCGATCTCCATGTGGTCGAGTGCCTTCTGGGCGGCCTCTTGGTCGGTTCGTGTCTCGAAGTTTTCGGGTTCCGGTACCGTATCGGTGATCTCGATCACCTGGCCAGGGTTGATCCCCCAGGTGACCAGTGGGTCGATGCCGTCGGCATCAACCGTCACGACATCGTCGTACTCGGCGTCTGCGTCGGATTTGATCGACTCCCAGTACTCTTTGCGCTCTTCGAACGCCTCGCCTTCGGGGACGTACTCTCGACCCTCAAGGTACTCGTAGGTCGTTTCGTCGGGGTTGACATACCCCGCTCGCGCGCCGCCTTCGATGGACATGTTACAGACCGCGAGTCGACCCTCCATATCGAGGGCCTCGATGGCTTCGCCGCCGTACTCATAGACGTGGCCGACGCCGCCGTCGACGCCCAGATCCTGGATGATTTTCAGGATGATGTCCTTGGCGTAAACGCCCTCGCCGAGGCTTCCTTCGACGTTGATCCGGCGGACTTTCTGTTTGTCAGCCGCAATACAGCCAGTCGCCAGCACGTCCCGGATCTGGGAGGTGCCGATGCCGACACCAATCGAACCAAAGGCTCCGTGGGTTGCGGTGTGGCTGTCACCGCAGGCGACGGTCATCCCTGGCTGGGAGAGTCCGAGCTCGGGTGCGACAACGTGGGTAATCCCCTGTTTGCCCGACTCGAAGCCGAAGAAGGTGATGCCGTTTTCGCTCGTGTTTGTCTCGAGCGCCGAGAGCATCTCTTCGGCCTGGTCGTCTTGCAGTGGGCGTTTGCGCTTTTCTGCTTCGGTGGGTGCGATGTGGTCGGTCGTCGCAAACGTCTGGTTCGGGTAGGCGACGTCCAGATCACGCTCGCGGAGCATTCCGAATGCCTGCGGACTGGTAACCTCGTGAACGAGGTGGAGCCCGATGAACAGTTGGTCCTGTCCGTTGGGCAGTTCAGTTACTTTGTGTTTTTCCCATACCTTGTCGTACAGCGTTCCCTTGCTCATCTGTTATCTCCGTAGTGTTGTGTGGTCATGTATCTGCTTACTCTTCGTCGGCCCACGAGAACAGTCCGCGCAGTTCCTCGCCAACCTGCTCGATTTCGTGGTTTTCTTCGGCGTCTCGAAGCTGGCTGTACTGTGGTCGACCAGCCTGATTCTCTAAGATCCACTGGCGGGCAAACGTGCCGTCTTGGACTTCTTTGAGCACCTGTTCCATCTGTTCGCGTGCGTGTTCGTCGACAACGCGGTCCCCACGGGTCAGGCCACCGTACTCTGCGGTGTAGGAAACTGATTCCCACATCTCGCTGAGGCCGCCTTCGTACATCAGATCAACGATCAGTTTGAGCTCGTTGAGACACTCGAAGTATGCCATCTCTGGGCTGTATCCGGCCTCAACGAGTGTTTCGTAGCCCTGTTTGACGAGGCTGGTGACACCACCGCAGAGGACGGCCTGCTCGCCGAACAGGTCGGTCTCGGTTTCTTCCTTGAACGTGGTCTCGATGGTGCCCGCGCGGGTACAACCGATGGCTTTCGCATACGCGAGCGCTTTGTCTTTGGCCTCACCGGTTTCATCTTGGTGGATGGCGACGAGGCCGGGCGTTCCCTCGTCTGCCTCGTAGTTTCGGCGTACCAGATGGCCCGGTGATTTTGGGGCAACCAGCGTGACGTCGATGTCGTCGCTGGGGTTGATCTGGTTGTAGTGGATGTTGAAACCATGGGCGAACTGGAGGGTATCTCCCTCGTTGAGTTCGTCTTTGATCTGCTCATACACTGCAGGCTGGACCGTATCGGGCACCAGTACCGACACGAGTTCGGCCTGGGCGGCTGCCTCGACTGGGGTTGCCACCCGCAGGCCGTCTGCTTCGGCGGCTGCGCGCGAAGATGAGCTTTCACGGAGGCCGACAACCACGTCGACCCCGCTGTCAGCGAGGTTCTGGGCGTGGGCGTGGCCTTGGCTGCCGTATCCGAGGACGGCTACGGTCGTGTCGTCAAGATAGCTCTGGTCTGCGTCGTCGTCGTAGTAGATTGTTGCGTTAAGTTCGTCTGCCATTGTATGTGTGAAATTTAGCCGGGGTTAGTTGGTGGTTTCGGCTTGGCTCTGTGCCTCACCGTCGGTACTCTCGGCATCGGTATCCGTTCCGCCGTCAGTCGACGGCACGCCTAGGGTTGCTTCTGCGGCGGGTTTTTCGCCGGGCGTTGTTGGCCGGTCACCGCGCGAAAGCGCGGTTGGGCCAGTACGGGCAATCTCGATAATGCCGAACTGGCGGTAGGCATCGAGGGCGTCTTCGATTTCGTCGTGTTCGCCCGTCAACTGGACCGTGATCGTTCGCGGACCAGCATCCAGCGTCTCACCGTCGTACATCTGGGTGATCGCCTGAACTTTGTCGGGTTCGTCGCCGTTGATCTTCAACAGGACGAGTTCCGAACGAATCGCTCGCTCTTCGAGTTCGCCAACCGAGAGCACTGGTTTGAGCTTGGCGAGCTGTTTTTTCACCTGATCAATGCCGGGGTCAGTCTCTTCGACAACCAGCGTAATCCGGGCGTTGCCCTCGACTGTCGTTGGTCCCACAGTGAGGCTCTCGATGTTGAACTGTCGACGGCTGAACAGGCCCGAAACCCGCGCAAGCACACCGGGTTCGTGTTTAACGAGTGCCGAAACCAGCGCGGTCCGGGTGTCTGGTTCGGCCTCGACTTCGGGGTCGATCCGAATCCCTTGGCTGTTGCGTCGCCCCTCAGGGTGGGGTCGCTCTTCTGGTCGTGGACCCTGCAGGCCCTGTTCGTTTTTGCTCATAGCTGATCCTCCGAAAGCGCGAATTTACCGTTTGGTGCACCGCTGGCGACCATCGGGTAGACGTTGGCGTCCGGATCGATATGGAAGTCGATAACTGATGGCCCATCGTAGGCGAGCGCCTCTTCGACAGCGTCGGCGACTTCGTCGTAGTTGTCGACCCGCCAGCCTTTCGCGCCGAAGGCTTCGGCGAGTTTGTCGAACTCTGGCATCCAGTTGTACTCCGAGGCCATGTGTCGACCCTCGAAGAAGGCGTCCTGCCACTGTCGGACCATGCCGACGTACTCGTTGTTGAGCACGGCGACCGTGATATCGAGGTTTTCACGGACGGCAACAGACAGCTCCTGCAGCGTCATGAGGAACGAACCATCACCGTCGAAACAGACGACATCCTGGGAGTCATCGGCGGCAAACCGTGCGCCGATGGCCGCAGGCAGGCCGTAGCCCATCGTTCCGAGTCCGTGCGACGAGACCCACGTTCGCGGTTTGGTGTAACTCCAGTACTGGGCGGCCCACATCTGGTGTTGGCCGACACCAGTGGTGACAATGGTGTCGTCGTCGGTTGCCTCATCGAAGGCTTCGACGATGAACTCCGGTCGCAGGGGCGCGTTTTCGTCGACCGGATAATCCATCGGATACTCGTCTTTCCAGGTTTGACACTGCTCGCGCCACTCGCGGGCATCGGGAGCGTGCTCGATCTCCTCGGTCAGCTGGTCGAGGACGGTTCCCGCATCGCCGATACATGGGTAGTCGGCATGGATGTTCTTGCTGACTTCGGCGGGATCGATGTCGACGTGGACGACTTCGGCTTCGGGTGCGAAAGTATCGATTCCACCAGTGAGTCGGTCGTCGAATCGGGTGCCGACGCCGATCAAGCAGTCGGTGTGAGTGATCGCCATGTTGGCGTAGCCAGTGCCGTGCATGCCGGCCCATGAGAGACACAGTTCGTCGTCTTCGGGGAACGAACCGATGCCGGGCATCGTCGTGACGACTGGAATGCCGTGTTCGCGCGCGAACGCGCGTGCCGTCTCGCAGGCGTTGGCTTTGATAACGCCGCCGCCGAACAACAACAGCGGTTTTTCAGCACGCTCGATAGCGCGGGCGGCCGCCTCGACATGTTCGGGATCTGCAGTCGTTGGTGGCTGGCTGGTTTCGGGTAGCGTCGGTTCGCCGGGTTCGACGTTGGTCTCCTCGAAGCTCACGTCTTTCGGGAGGTCGACGAGCGTCGGCCCGGGTCGACCGGATGCTGCCAGTGCGAACGCCTCGCCGACGGTGTCGCCGATGGTATCCGCAGAGTTCGCAAAGTAGTTGTGTTTGGTGATCGGCATCGTGACGCCCGTCGTATCGGTCTCTTGGAACGCATCGGAGCCGACCATCCCGCTGGGAACTTGGCCCGTTAGCGCGAGCATGGCGTCCGAATCCATGTTCGCATCTGCGATGCCAGTGACAAGGTTGGTCGCCCCAGGTCCGGAGGTCGCCAGCGCGATGCCGGGACTGCCGGCGACAACGCCGTAGGCGTCTGCGGCATGCGAGGCTCCCTGTTCGTGGGCCATCGTGATGTGTTCGATCTCTGAGTCCCACAGCGCGTCGTAGACGGGCATGATCGCACCGCCCTGAACGCCGAAGGCGTGTTCGACGCCCGCGTTTTCGAGCGCGCGGACGATAGAAGTCGACCCATCAGTGACGGGTGTCGATTTCGTCTCAGTGTCGCTCGCCGCTTCGGGATCAGCAGTGGTCTGGCTGGCGTCACTCATGATACGGACCTCGCGTGGATCTCAGTGTAGCTGTACGTGGTCGATGTGGGTTGGATGTCGGTTGCATATGTGCTGTTGGCTCGGATCGTGATCTGTCCACTACGCTTCGGTTGTAGCGGAATATCGGTTCGTCTCGGTGTGAAAAGGTAGTATGCGGGGCTAGGCCCCTACAATACCGATGACGTCGACAGCAGCCACTCGGCGAAGACTCAGGCCGTGAGTGGAAACGCGCTGTCGCATTGTGTTCGAGAAAAACACGTCTGTCATTATAATACTTACGCGTTTGTCGAGCCAGCGGCTTAGGCCGTCGCTCACCGGCTAAAGCGACCTCCGGGGAGGCCATCAGGTCCGGACCTCCTCTGTTTGGCGCTGAACGCCGACTGCTTCGGCAAACCGCTCGATCACCGAATCGGTGACGCGCTGTTTTTCGGCCCCGAACTCTTTGACTCGTTTCGTGACTTCGCGAACCTGACTTTCGGTCGGGTCAAAGCCAATCTCAACTAGCCGTTTCCGAACGGAGTGGGTACCAGTGTGTTTGCCGAGGACGAACTCCCGAGAGGCTCCGACCATCTCAGGAGTCATCACACCCGGCTCAAAGGTGTCGGTGTTTTCCATCACGCCGGCGGCGTGAATCCCACTTTCGTGGGCGAACGCATTGCGGCCGACGACGGCTTTGTTGACGGGAATCGGGATATCCGATTTCTCTTCGACCAAACGAGCCAACTCGGTGATTCGGGTGGTATCAATCCCCGTATCCACGTTGTAGAGGCTCTCGGCGGACATGACGACCTCTTCGTAGGCGGCGTTTCCGGCGCGCTCGCCAATTCCGTTGACAGAGACCTGTGCCTGGTGGGCACCAGCCTCGAATCCGGACATCGCGTTCGCACTCGCCAACCCGAAGTCGTCGTGGGTGTGGACGTCGATCCGTGCGTCGGTGTGTTCGCCGACCAGCCTGATGAGATCCGCAAACCGCGAGGGGGTTGCGACTCCACAGGTGTCGGGAATGTTGATCCAGTCGACGCCAGCCTCGCTGACGGCTTCGATTACACGCACGAGGAACTCCGTGTTCGTCCGGGTCGCGTCCATCGGCGAGAACATGACCTCAAGGCCTGCATCTCGAACCATCTCGACGCAGTGAACCGCACGGTCGATTGCCTCGTCGCGGCTGGCGTGCATCGAATCTTGGAGCTGAACGTCGCTAGTGCTCACGAAGACGTGAACCATGTCCACGCCCGCATCGATTGCCGCCTCAACGTCTTTGTCGACAACCCGAGCCAACCCACAGGTCGTCGCATCCGTTGCCGCCGCGATGTCCGAGACCGCCTCGAACTCCGGTCCGGAGTTGACAGGGAACCCAGCTTCGATAACATGGGTGCCCATCTCGTCGAGCAGCTCGGCGATGGCGCGCTTGTCGTTGTAATCGAACGAGGTACGTGGCGACTGCTCGCCGTCACGCAGCGTCGTGTCGAAAATTCGTACTGACTCTATTTCGTCAGTGCTGTCTAATGTGCCCTCGAAGAACTCGATCCGCCGGGGAATCCGACAGGTCCTCCGTGTCTTGATGAGACATGTACTTCATGCCGAGGCCGACAGCGCATATAAAACCACCGCTTCTGCGGGCGGTTGGCGGCTATCGACGGCCGTCGACAGCGGTGCTGACTGGCTACTGACACACCGAGTAGGATGTGACTACTCCGGTCGACGCCACGGTAAATGAGAGGCTACTGGTCGATTCTGACCGGCAATCGAGCCGATTGGTTGTCACCTACCTGTCACTGTGTCCGAACGCTTTTCGTTACGGCTGCTAACGAACGGGTATGACCGACTTCGATCTCGACCTCCGGGATGCAGAGGCGGAACTCGGCGATCTCCCGAGTGACCAAGTTGTTCTCGGCGTGCTCAACGGCGAGACATCTGCAGATGANTGGATACAGGCCGTCACCCAAGGCAACATTCTCGTGTTGTCTGTCGAGGGCGACCTCAACAAACTGGCTGCCGGCTTTGCTCGCGAAATCAAGGATATGGGTGGCGAACTCATGCACTTTAGAAAGTTCCTCGTTGTCACACCGCCGGAGATTCAGATCAACACCGACCGACTGTAGGCCACCGAACAACCCGGTTTTTAAGCGTGTTCGGACCCTCTTTCAGGTATGCCGATGAAAGGAGGCGGGTCGACGACACTTCGAGAGATCAACCGATTCGACGGCGGTGTCGGCTGGATCGCCTACCCCGACGAAACGATGCAACGGGCGAGCCACGCACTGGAGACTGACGAGGGGCTGTGGCTCGTCGACCCGGTCGACGCTGATGATCTCGACGAACTCCTCGCTGAATTCGGGGAGGTGGCGGGCGTCGTTGTCTGTCTGGATCGTCACAAGCGTGATTCGGCCGCCGTCGCCCGTCGACACAACGTCTCGGTCCACATCCCACAGTGGATGAGCGGTGTCGGCTCCAAAATCGATGCCCCAATTGAACGCGTCGACGGCGAGCTCGGCAACTCGGGATACGAGCTGTTCGAGATCCGTAACTCCTCGGTCCCACCGTGGCAGGAAGCCGGCCTCTATAACCCTGAAAACGGGACCCTCGTTGTTCCCGAATCAGTCGGGACGGCTGAGTACTTCACCGTCGACGGCGAGCGACTCGGCGTCCATCCGATGCTGCGGATGGTGCCACCACGCGATGTGCTCGGCCGGTACACTCCCGAACGCGTGCTTGTCGGTCATGGTGCGGGCGTACTCGATGATGCGACTGCCGCACTCAAGGATGCACTTGCAGGCTCGAAACGAAACGCGCTGTCGCTGTACGGCAAAACCGCCAAACAGTTTCTTACACCATGACAGTGTATGCTACCGAGGGGTTGGTCGAAGTCCTCATCGAGTTTGCCGCCGACCGTGAGCCACAGCACGCCACTGTCCCACTGGCAAGCACACCGGCCGGCGAACTGGAGGGCCTCGGCAGTGAACTTGAGCCGTTAGACTCAGAGACGCCAGTGCTCACCCATTTTTATATGCCCGACGCCGGCGGCTCGGTTAACGCTGTTTTCGGCGTCGACCTCGGAACGCCGTCGGGTGGCGTTCACGCGCGATTCGTCTCACATCCGTCAGGACCGGACGGCATCACGAAGCGCGACGATCTGGCAAGCGTCGTGCTCGTTGCGGTGCCACCGTGGGACACTGCCACCGTGAGCGCGTTTGACCGCAGCGGCAGACGGTTGGCTTTCGAGCAAGTGAACGCCGAACCGCCGGTCGAATCACTTGAGTAGTCACCGCCTACTCACTGTCACCTACTCCAGATATCCCAGATCGCGTAGTTGGTCCGCGATTTCAGCGAATTGGGCTTCGGTCAGTTTTCCCTCGGCCTGATGTTGGACGACGATACTCCGAAGTAGAAACCGGACGAGATCACTTGTCGAGGTGAAACTCGTTCCTTCGATGGTTTCGTCGACTCGTTTGGCGAGTTCTTTCGGAATCGAAACCGTGGTATACTCGGTCATACAGACCGCATGGCCAGCAGGCAAAATAAACCACCCCTTTGGCGCGCCGAGCGCGTGCGTGGCTTTCTTAGAAGTCGAGTCCGAACGGTAGAGCAATGGGAGCCAGACCGCCGCAAAACGACACCTCGGAACCGGAGGTCATCGAGTTCGGCATCGCCGCGCTCTCGGCGCGTCTCGAAAACACAGATGTGGAGTTTCCGGCCACATCCCAGACTGTCGTCGACGCCATCGAGGAGACAGCAATCCCGATCGATGGCTCGGGACACACGATGGAGCTACAAACGGCGTTTGATGCGCTCGCGCGCGAGCAGTTCGAAACGGAAGCCGAACTGCTAGAGTTGCTCCATCCCGTGTTCGAAGAACACCGAAAACAGACGAACAAAAGTGTCGTCAGTCGACTGCGTATGCTGCTTCCGTTTTAATCGCGGTTCGGTGCGGGTTCTGGAGTGTGATCGTTCGCGGTCGACTCCGTTTTTCTCGGGTGTGTCTCTGGTCGTTCCGTACTCGACGACTCCTCAGCAGCTACCAACGACGTGTCGGTCGACCGGTCGTCCGTTCTGATTGATGGCTGGCTGTCGGTCGACACCGATGGCTCGATTCCGGTTTCGAACTGTTCGGCTTCGAGCCGGTCGATTCGGCCGACCAGCTCGCGGTGCAACGACAGAATCAGGTCTGCAAGCACCCCGAACATTAGCAGTTGGACCCCGAACAGAATCGCCCCGGCCGCACCCACGGCAATGATTTCATGGCCGATACCGTCGACCAGCCACCGAAAGACCACAAATGCAGCCATCGCTCCACCTGTGATTGTCGAAAGGAGACCGACGCTGCCGAAATAAAACAGCGGATTGTTGGTTTTGGCCTTGCGGTACAACTCCATAAAGATGATCCCGCCGTCTTTGACCGGATGGAGGTTCGTTGTCGATCCGTCCGGGCGGGGTCGGTAAGTGATGGGAACGACCTCGGTTCGAATATTGTTTTTCGCACACTCGACGGCCATTTCGGTTTCGATGCCGAAGCCGTCGGCCGAAAGGGTGAGCTTGGCAAACGAGTCGGTGCGAAACGCTCGATAGCCCGACAGAATGTCACGGTAGTTCTCGCCGTGGATGAACCTAAAGGCGCGATTGATGATCTTGTTGCCAATCTGGTTGAACCGGGTCATCGCACCCGGCTCCATCTTCGCAAACCGGTTGCCGATAACGTGCTCGAAGTCCCCGACGAGAAGCGGTTCGAGCATCCGTTCGGCGTCTCGGGCCCGGTAGGTCAGATCCGCATCCGCCATTAGGACGTACTCGGCGTCAATCTGCTCGACGGCTTCGCGGATAGCCTGGCCTTTACCGGTACCCGACTGTGTCATCACGCGCGCGCCAGCCTCGCGGGCGAGTTTGCGCGTATCGTCCGCGGAGCCGCCGTCGACGACGAGGATGTTGTGAAAGCCAGCCTCCTGATATGAGGAGATGACCTCGACGATTGTCGCCGACTCGTCGAGCGTCGGCAGGAGAACACAGACAGCCGCGCTGGGAGCCATTACCCACGACTCACGACCCAGTGGGTAAAACTGTGTTTGTTTTCGAGATGTTGGGCTGCCGTAGCGTCGTCGACTACAAGCCCCAGACTGAACAGTTGTTCATTTATTATTATAATTATGTGTTCGGTCAGTTGTGAATTATCACTAAATACTATATACACGGAAGTATACATTCAGTTGATGTATGATCTTACAGGGTTCCAGCGAGATCTGTTGTATACAATCAGCGGTGTCGACGAACCCTACGGGCTAGCAATCAAAGAGTCGCTGCAGACGTACCGGGCCGAGGACGTCAACCATGGGCGGCTGTATCCGAATCTCGATACATTGGTCGAGAAAGGCTACGTCAAAAAGAGTCAAAAAGACCGGCGGACCAATCTGTATACTCTCACTGAGACTGCACGCGAGCGAATCGACGAGCGCCGCGAGTGGGAAGACGGCCAGTTGGCCCGCTAATTGCTGATTGCGGTGCGAGCCACAGAAGGAAACGCCTTTTAGGGCCTGCCGGGTACGGAAAGATGAGGGCTGGTAGCTCAGTCTGGCAGAGCGACGGACTCTTAATCCGTCGGTCGCGTGTTCAAATCGCGTCCAGCCCGTTTTCTGCAACGAAGAATCCAAAAGAGCAACACAGCCTCAGCCAGCGGAGTTGGCAGGCCGAACGATAGTGCTCACCACGGCCATCACCTATCTGTCCAGAGTCGACAGACTCCGTCGACTCGGGACGGAGAACCAAGCGGCGACAGATACAAACCAACTACGGGCCACATATCAACAAAATTTGAAAATCAACAGGAACGATCATCGCAAACAGGGTTATGCCAGTCGGGTTGCTACAGTCGCCAATGAACCGACAGCCCTCCCTCAAACAGACCTCGAAAAGCCGCAAGACTGCACTGTTCTGCCGCGGCTGTGAGTACACCGCACCGGTCGACGGACCGTGGGTGGTACATCACAAGCCGGACTGCGATGTGTATCTGTGTCCGAACTGTACGACAACGGTGACGGTTCGAGAGCGGTTCGACTGACTCAGTCGCTGTGTGTTGAACGCTGTGATACGGGCGTTTCTGACGGCGTTTTGAGCCGCCAGAGGCCGACAGCAGCGAGTCCAACACAGCACAGATACAGCCCGAAGTTGAGTTGTTGGATTGTTCCAGTGTACATCACGAGATCACGACCCAACAGCAGTGTCACGAACAACACGCTGAGTGCGCTGGCGGCCACGTACTGGCCGATTCGGTCGACGCCGCCAAGCCACACAACGGCGGCCAACAACCCGAAGAACGCAACCAATGAGACGGCATAAAACCATGCCTGGGCACCAGTTGAGTAGGTCAACAGTGGCACGCCACGACTGAACAGCCCACTGACGACTAACGCGCCGAGTGCGAGGCCAAAGCCGAGTCGACCACGCGTTCGCGGCGGTCGACCGTGATGGTTCTGATAGGCAAACAGCGTCGTTAGGCTCAACAGCGTAAAGATCGTCAGCGCAACCAACAGATGGGCTGCATGGGTCGGCAGCGAGTAGCCGCCCGGAATGAGTCCACTGATTGTCACTGTCACCGCACCGATACTGATCTGCAGCGGCAACAACACGACTGCGAGCGTCGAAGCCAACTGCACTTTCCGGTCATCCGTTCGCCATGCCCAGCCGGCAGTCCCCAAAATGAAAAACCCAGTGAACATCGCAAAAACACGATGGAACCACTCGATGAAATCAGGGTTGATGGTTAATGCGGGAACCAACTGGTCCGAACACAGCGGCCATTGGGCCTCACAGGCAAGTCCCGACCCGGTCGCCGAGGTGTATACGCCAATGGTGATAAGTGATAGCGTCAGTGCAGTTGTCACCGCCGCAAAACGCCGAAACGACAGCCAGTCGGGGCGTCTCGTCATTACGACGTTTTTGGGGCTCAGGCTATTTATCCCTATCCAACTCCGCCGAAAAACAGCTGTTAGTCGACTACTGTGCGTGCTGTTGCGGCGAGACGTACTGCTGTTCCCACCGTCGACGGTTTTCGATGAGCTCTTGGCCCTTTTGGGTAAGTTCGTAGTAGTTTGTCCGCTGATCCTGACTGCCTTTATCAACGAGTGAATGTTCAACCAGCGCGTCAAGGTTTGGATACAGCCGCCCGTGGTTGACGTTGTCGACGTGTTGTTCCATCTCTCGGCGGATCGTCTGTCCCGATGGTTTGTCCGAACCTGCAATCACGTACAGGAGGTCGCGCTGGAAGCCGGTCAACTCGAATATCTGAGTCATACAGGTGCCGTACTGTGTCCCCCTGTATTGTTAGTCGGTGGAAAAAATGTATAATCCAAGAAAAACTTGGCTGCTTACTTGTTTCCATACTGTTTCGAACTGTTGTTGTGGTCTGCGGTGTCACTCGTCTTTTTCGCCGATGAGTAATCACTGGCTACTCTTAGTAGTCACAGACTACTCGTGTCGTTGGCGGCGTTTCGTGCCGATTTCACTTCCGCCGCGATGCGCGTTTGGATTCAAGTAGCCTGCGCCTGTAGCCTCTACCATGCCCGAACACGGCCCGGTTCGCTCGCCCGACGCACTCGCTGTCCGTCGACAACGACTCTCTTCGGTTCTCGATCAGCACGATCTTGAGGCAGTCTGGCTAGGCCGTCCGAACAACTTCGCGTGGCTTACAGGTGGTTCGAACGTCGTCGACCGCGACTCACCAGTTGGCGTTGCAGCCGCTGGCTACCGCCGCGACGGAACCCTCGTGATCCTAACGGATTCGATTGAAGCCGACCGGCTTCGCCACGAGGAGGTGCCACCCGCCTTCGAGGTGACTGCCGTCGACTGGTACGGTTCGTCGCTGGCTGAAGCGGTCGCGGCCGAATCACCGATGCCTGCGGCGGCGGATTTCGACGTTCCGGGACTCTGCCAGCTTGATTTCGCAGCGTGTAGGCAGCCATTAACAGAGCCAGACATCGAGCAATACCGTCGACTTGCACGCGAGACCGCTGTTGCCGTCGAAGACGTTTGTCGGTCGCTGTCGAGCAACCAGTCCGAACAGGCGGCTGCCGCGTCGGTACGGTGTGGCCTTGCGGCTCGCGGGATTGCAGCGCCTGTTGTTCTCGTGGGGGGCAGCGAGCGAGCCCAGCAGTACCGCCATTATACACCGACGGCTAGCCAACTCGGCAGNTATGNACTGGTTTCGGTGACTGCCCAGCGCGGTGGGCTGTATACAAGTCTTACTCGAACGGTCGTCTTCGATCGACCGCAGTGGCTCGACGATCGGTTCGAAGCGGCCGCGACCGTTGAGGCGACTGCTCTTGCTGCCACACAGCAGGCTGCTCGCGAGACGTCGACCGCAGGCTCGGTGTTCACCTCAATCCAGCGGGCCTACGAGGCGGTCGGCTGGGCCGACGAATGGCGACACCACCATCAGGGAGGCGCAGCGGGCTTTGCGGGCCGCGAGTGGATCGCCACGCCCGACAGTCCCACAGCAGTGCAGACGCCACAGGCGTATGCGTGGAACCCAACCGTTCAGGGCGCGAAAAGTGAGGGAACGGTCCTCATTACCGAAACGCGCGTTGAGCCACTGACGCTGAGCGATTCGTGGCCGACGATCTCGGTGTCGGCTGTCGACTCGGTCGACCGTGAGTTCAGCATCGAGCGTCCTGCGCCGCTGTCGATCTGAGTGGCCGTTTGCCGGGCCAAACCAGCAACCTATTTTTTCGTTGACCAGAAGCAGGGAGTATGTCTTGGTATGCAATCGAAAGCGTCGACGACGCCATCGATGCGACCCGTTCGTTTCTGTTCCCCGTCGAACTCCGCGCATGGCTCAAACTCGCAGTTATAACGATCTTTGTCGGTGCGAGCGGCGGCGGTGTTTCGTCCGGTGTAAATCTGCTCAGCATGCCGGCGAATATTCCACCTGATGCAGCCGAGGAGGCTTCTGTCGAGCAGTTCGTGGCTGCTCTCCCAGTCGACCTGTGGGTCGTTGGAGCGGTCCTCACGGCTGCGATTCTCATCGGACTCGCACTGGCAATCGTCTCCGAAACGCTCCGATTCGTCTTTTATGATGCACTCCGTACCCAGCGCGTTCGGCTCCGCGAGCCAGCGCGTCGACGCGTGGGCCAAGCCGTCCGGTTGGTTGGTTTTAAACTGCTCGTCGGCATCGGGTTCGCGGCCCCATTTGTCGGTGTTGGTGTGCTGCTGTGGGTCGGCGGTGTCGACTCGTTTGGCGACGCCGGAATGTTCGCCGCGAGCGTGTTCGGTGGCATTGCAGTCGTCGTCGCGGGCGTCCTGTATGTGCTGATACTTAGAGGAACAGACGAGTTCGTCGTGCCGCTGATGGTCGTCTCGGACTGTGGCGTCCGTGACGGCTGGCGGCAGTTCTGGCCGGTCGTCCGAAGCCAACCGCTCCAGTTTCTCGTCTACATTGTCGTCCATTTCCTGTTGCTGTTGGCTATCGGCATCGGCCAGTCGATTATCGGCGCGCTTGTGTTCGGAATCATCGGCACCGTCGCCGCGCTGTTCGGCGTGCTGGTCGTTTTTGGCGTCTTCGGTAGCGTGGGTGCTGCCGTCGCCTCAACGGCTGGGGTGGTCGCACTCGGTGGGATCGTCGTGTTGAGTGTGGTTCTCGCAGCCCTTGTCTACCTCCCGGTGGGGATTCTCGTTCTTACCTACGTTATCAGCTACGAGGTCTCGGTGCTCGAATCCGCTGCCGATCCGTTCCAGTTGCTTGCTCACAGCGCCGACGCCGACGAGTCCTCCGGCGGTCGTCCGTCGACGTCCGCCTGAGTTGAAAGCTGATGCATACATACCTTTTTTAACTGACCAACGCACCGATTTGTATGGGACTTGATGATGACGCACGTGAGTATCACGAGCGTGAGCCGCCGGGGAAGATCGAAATCGCCACGACGAAACCGACCAACACCCAGCGTGATCTGAGTCTCGCCTACTCACCGGGTGTCGCCGCGCCGTGTCGGGATATCGATGCGAACCCTGAGGACGCCTACAAATATACGGCCAAATCAAATCTCGTCGGTGTCGTCTCAAACGGCACGGCGGTCCTCGGGCTCGGTTCGATCGGGGCTCAAGCCTCGAAACCCGTTATGGAGGGAAAGGGCGTGCTTTTCAAGCGGTTTGCGGATATCGATGTCTTCGATATCGAGTTGGCTCTTGACGACGTCGACGCGCTTGTCGAGACGATTGCCGCCATGGAGCCGACGTTCGGCGGAATCAACCTCGAAGATATCAAAGCCCCCGAATGCTTCGATCTCGAACGTCGACTCGGCGATCGGCTGGATATTCCCGTCTTCCACGATGATCAACACGGCACGGCGATCATCTCGGGGGCCGCGCTACTGAACGCTGCTGAGCTCACTGACAAACCACTTGGCGAACTTGACATCGTCTTCTCAGGTGCGGGTGCTTCGGCGATTGCGACCGCCCAATTCTACGTTTCGCTTGGTGCTGACCCCGACCGAATCACGATGTGTGACTCGTCAGGAATTATTACGACCGACAGAGCTGCCGAACTCAACGAGTACAAACAGCAGTTCGCCCGGGACGTCGACGGTGGGGACCTTGCGGATGCCCTTACGGGAGCGGACGTCTTTGTCGGCCTTTCGGTTGGCGGCATCGTCTCACAGGAGATGGTTCGGTCGATGGCCGACAACCCAATTATCTTTGCGATGGCAAACCCCGACCCGGAGATTACGTACGAGGACGCGAAAGCTGCCCGCGACGATGACGTGATCGTTGCGACCGGCCGGTCGGATTATCCCAACATGGTCAACAACGTCTTGGGCTTTCCGTTCATTTTCCGCGGTGCGCTCGACGTGCGGGCGACCGATATCAACGAGGAGATGAAACGCGCCGCAGCTATGGCACTGGCGGATCTGGCCAAACAGGACGTTCCCGATGCGGTCGTCAAAGCCTACGGCGACCAGCCGCTACAGTTTGGCCCTGACTACGTGATTCCCAAGCCGCTTGACCCACGTGTGTTGTTTGAGGTCGCCCCCGCGGTCGCCGAGGCAGCCATCGACAGCGGCGTTGCCAGAACGACACTTGAGCCGGAGCGCTATGCTGAGACGCTCGAAGCACGGCTCGGCAAATCCCGCGAGATGATGCGGGTCGTGCTCAACAAAGCCAAAAGCGATCCCAAACGGGTCGCACTGGCGGAAGGAACGGACGAAAAGATGGTTCGGGCTGCCTACCAACTCCAAGAGGAAGGCATTGCCGAACCGGTTCTACTGGGCGACCACAAAGAAATTAGCCGGATTGCCGCCGACCTCGGCCTCTCGTTCGATCCGGAGGTCGTCGACCCCACAGAACGAAGCTTGGAGGTGTACGCCGAGCGACTGTACGAACTCCGCCAGCGAAAAGGAATCACCCGGAGCGAGGCGACAGATCTCATCGAACGAGACACCAACTATCTGGGCAGCGTGATGGTCGAAACGGGCGATGCTGATGCGATGCTCACCGGCTTGACCCACCACTATCCCTCGGCGTTGCGCCCACCATTGCAGGTGATCGGCACCGCTGAAGATGCCAACTACGCCGCCGGCGTCTATCTACTGACGTTCAAAAACCAGGTCGTGTTCTGTGCAGATACGACAGTTAATCAGAATCCGGATTCGGACGTACTGGCTGAAGTTACCAAACATACCGCGGCGTTGGCTCGTCGGTTCAACGTTGAACCGCGAGCAGCGATGCTGTCGTACTCGAACTTCGGAAGCGTCACGAACGACGCGACGGCCACGATCCGACAGGCGGTCGCCGAACTGCACGACGATCCGTCGGTCGACTTCGCCGTCGATGGCGAAATGCAGGCCGACACTGCCGTTGTCGAAGAGATTCTGGAGGGAACGTACGGCTTTTCGTCGCTGGACGGCCCCGCAAACGTGCTGATATTCCCGAATCTCGAAGCCGGCAACATTGGCTACAAACTGCTCCAGCGGCTTGGTGGAGCCGAAGCGATCGGCCCGATGTTGGTCGGCATGGACAAACCGGTCCACGTCATCCAGCGCGGCGACGAGGTCAAAGACATCGTGAATCTGGCCGGCGTGGCCGTTGTCGACGCCCAAGACGACTAACCGCTCTCGTATTCCATATATTTATAATGGAAGTCGAAACAACAGTTGAGTATGATCGATCGGGGCCCTAAACTCACTACGCCGAGACGGGTAACGAGCGGTGAGTTCGAAGGGGCATTACGGATTGGCCTCCGGAACGATCTCGATGTATATTGGCATGTCCCAACAAACGATATCATCGTTGCTGCAACCCCCGAAATCGAACTTGAGGAGGCTGAAATCCACCGGCTATCCAAACAGACTGTCGGCGAGTTCATCCACCAAACCGAGCGTGAAGGAGCCGTCTGGTCGCTGAACAAACTTGGGGAGTTCCTTCGAAACGTCGCCTCGTTCGAAGAGGTCCGAATTCTCACTCTTCGGCAGGAAGAAGCCTACGCCCTGTGTCGGATCTCGGGACTCGACCACGCAAGTGCCGCCGAGTTACTTGGGATCTCTGAGGGCCTTTTAGCCGATCATCTGTCGACGGCTCAAAAAAAGATCACCTGCGCGTTCAACCTCGTCGAAGCGGTCAACAACCACTACTGAATTGGGTTGTAGCCGGCTTGTATCCAAACATGTGATACCACTGCTCGCATACATCGTTATATTCTCAGCAAACATATATTAATACGCTGATACCACTCGCGGACAGACTGTTTCGTCTGTATCGAAGCCGTCGATCCCACAGTGCCGTATCATGGGGGTCAACTAATGCAACTCAGTACACTGTTCAGCAGCAAACGGGCGGTCAGTCCGGTTATTGGTGTCATTCTGATGGTGGCGATCACCGTCATTCTGGCAGCCGTTATCGGTGCGTTCGTACTTGGCTTCGGAAGCCAACTATCGAGTACTGCACCGCAGGCCAGCTTCGAATTTAGCTACAGCGATGGGAACGTCACTATCGTCCACGGCGGCGGTGATACCCTCACGGCGAGTCAGATCGAAATCAGTGGCTTGGCCGATCCGAACGGCCTTGAGTCGGACGAGCGGTTCCGAACGGGTGATACACTCGTCGATAATAAAGAAACCGACGGTGACCGCGTACGGGTAATCTGGAACAACCCATCTGGTGGCTCATCGAACGTTATCGGCAGCTCGACGGTGCCACGGTAGCTCGGTAGTCTGTGCCTACTCGTGGTCTGCAGCTTCGGCGTCGACAATCGAGCCGACCATCGACCAGCCCTCCTCGTCGGGACCGCTGCGGCCGACCAGAATCGAGGCATTGTCTTCGCTGGAGATCAACCGGTAGTCGGCATCGTCGTCCGCACGGGTACCCTCGGCTTGAAACTCCTGTTGGAAAAACTCCGTCCACGACAGCTGAAAGACGGCCTCAGTGCCATCGTCCAGTGTGAGCCGGACCGGCTTCGGTGTCACGTTGTGAATCCGTTTTGCGATCGGATTGAGAGTAGCCATACCTGACGTTGGTGTCGACTCGGATAAACGCTCTCGGTTTTCGGCGACAATTAGTCATCAGATACTGACTCATACGCACAGTAGGAAACACCTAACGCCGGTGCAACGGTCACAAGCAGCGCAAACGCTCTACAGGGTATATATCGCCTGCAGACAGTTTTGAAATCGGTGGTCCCACAGATGTCGTTACCCCCTTGGTTGAGCCGTTTGAGCCGCTTGACAGCGTGGCTTTCAGTATCCAGTAGACACCTACTGCGGTCAGCCCGAGGGCTGGCGTTCTGGACAGCAATCGCACTCCCGTTTGGCTATCTGCCGCTGTTTACACTCGAAATGATCGAGCTTACCCTCGAAATGTTCGTGTTGCTGTTGGTGATCAACGCCGTCGCCTTGGTTGTCGGTCACTCGTATCGCCGGTAACGCTTGGCCTGTCGGTGCTGTCGGTTTCGTGCTGTTTCAATGGGGTTAGGTTCGTTCGGCTCACAGTGGCTCCAATGACAGACACAGACCACGAGCGGCCCGAAGACGTCGACCGCTGGCGAGCCGAGGTCGAACAGATGCGAGCGGACAAAGACCAGTTTTTCATCGATCATCCTCAGTCACCGATCAAACCGGAGTACCGCGAGGAGTTCGAGGGATTGGCCTACTTCGAGCCTGACCCCCAGTTTCGAGTGCCCGCTCGCGTGCGTGTGTACGGTAACCCAAACCCAATCGAGTTGGATGTGACTGCAGGTGCGCCGATTCGGTATCTCCGGTCGGTGATTTTCGAGTTCGAACTCCGGGGTGAACGAATCCAGATGGCGGGCTATCGCCAGGAATCAGCCGAAAATCGGACGATCTTCATTCCGTTCCGCGATAAAACAACCGGCCAACAAACCTACCATCGCGGCCGATATATGGAGATGGAACCCGACACGGAGCTAATCAACGGCGATGTCGTCACGCTGGATTTCAATCTCGCCTACAATCCGTTTTGTGCCTACACTGAGACGTTTGCGTGTCCACTTCCCCCGGAAGAAAACTGGCTTGAGGTGGTCGTCCCCGCCGGCGAGAAGAACCCACCTGCATCGATTGTCGACGACTAACCGGAGTCTCAGAAGAATCTGAAGGAGAAAGCTCAATAGTAGTTAGTTCAGTTGATAGTGTATGGTACACGTACCGAATCAAGCGGCGGTTGGTGTCGGACTGATGATCGTCGGCACACTGCTTTTTATTCCCGGTGTGATGCCCGGTTCGAGCCCACTTGTGCTCGCTTCGCTGGTGGCTGCTGCACTCCTGTTGACTGTCGGCACCTATCTGTTCGGTGTCAGCGAAGACGGCCGCGCAGTCTGAGCAGTTAGGCTACCCCTCGCCTGAGAAGTCTACAAGTCAATCTGGCAGCTGGTCGACGGTCGACGGTTCATACGTAATCACCAACTAATTATATATAGTTCATATACTCTTTCTCGGATTCTAGGGTCGACAGTAGTCTGCGCGTTGAGTTTTTGCTGTCGCTCGTTGTGTGTAAAATCATGGCCGGGGCGGGCTCCGAACCCGCGATCTCCGCATAACCCAGGTACGAGGCTCGGCAGGCCTCTGTGGGGCGGACGCTTCCAAGGCGGTTACCGCACCGAATCTCAGTAACCCTATGAGTGCGGCGCTATGTCCAGCTAAGCCACCCGGCCTCACCTCCCTGTAGCCCGATGGGACTCTTTAACCTTCTCATCTCGACGCGCTCTCGGCATGCGATTCGGTAGCTCACAGCGCGTCGACCAGAGTCTCACTTCGAGGGTCTACAATCTGTTTCGAGACGAACGGCTGACAGAGACCCGCGGATTTATCAGCCATCGTGGGTACTCACTCACAATGAGCCTGCCCGAGCTACTCGAGTCCGCTCTGGACGGAGAACCAACGGTCGCACAGGTCCAACTCGGCGGCGAAGACGTGTTAGTCGTCACCCCAAACCGGACTGTTGTCTACCGCGCGGACGGTCTGCTGTCGGACGAATCAATCGAAAGCTACGACCACAACGCCGAACGACTCGATCTCTCGGTCGGTCGGCGCAAGGCCAAACTCTCTCTCGATTACGGGCTTGAGGGCACCGACACGTTGGCGTTTCCCGCAAAGCGCATCGACGGCGTGCTCCATCCTCTGCTGGCAGGCGTTATCAACGCTGCCGGCATCACCGAACCGGGCGAGACCGTCCACAAGACGTTCCGCTTTAGCGATCTCACACTCATTGTTACCAGCAACCGAGTTATCAAACACATTGGCTCGGCCGTCTGGGACGAGGATTTTGAGGCGTTCAATTACGACGGGCTCACCGACGTCGACTTCGAAGAGGGAAGCGTGGCTACCTCGATCGTA
>SL_8KL_010_SEDDRAFT_10000648_pt1 | contig 30504 bp, 23 predicted proteins | sample SodLakKL_010_SED_4_FD_11160 | JGI IMG/M metagenome (IMG submission 11160)
ATTTCAATTATGAGAACCAAGTTAAGTTTTTTGACAATTATCTGTTTGCTTCTAATTTTTGCCACAGGAATGACAGCTGCTGCTGATTACAATGAAGTTCCCATGCTGGAAGATTTAGTAGCTGAAGGATTGCTGGAACCAGTTGAAGAGAGATTACCGGAAGAACCATTGGTTATTGAACCCAATCATGAAATTGGTCAGTATGGAGGTAGACTGATTTTAGGTAATGAACCTCAGATAGAATCCAATCTAATACTCAATCGACCTGCCACTGATACAGAACCTAATATTATAAAAGACTGGGAGTTTGCAGATGAAGGTAGAGAATTAACACTTTATTTGAGAAAAGGTCTAAAATGGTCTGATGGTGAACCAGTTACTGCAGATGATTATTTATTTCAATTTTATGATATTGATCTAAATGAAGAGTTAAATCCCGTTACTCCTGGACATATTGAAATTCTTGATGATGAGCTTATTGAGATGATTAAAGTAGATGATTTTACAGTCCGAATGGAGTTTCCGGTTCCTTTTTATGGTATAATTAATAAAATGAATATGGTTGGAGCAAGAAACTGGTATGGCCCTGCTCCCAGACATTTTCTGGAAGAATACCATATTGATTACAATGAAAATGCTGATCAGATTGCACAGGAAGCCGGATTTGAAACCTGGTATGATTACTTTAGTTTAATTGAGAACCTTGAAGATGATGAAGAGAATATAGAAGGATATAAGCTGGGTAGACCCTCTCTTGATCCCTGGGTTTTAAAACAGGAAACACCTACCACCTATATGTATGAAAGAAATCCTTATTACTTTAAAGTTGATCCCGCAGGAAACCAGTTGCCTTATATTGATGAATACCACTGGGATTTAATTGATGATAGAGAAATAAGAATCATGAAAACAATCAGTGGTGAGTTTGATTTTGAAGCCTGGGGTTTAACTCTTGAGGAGTTTCCACTCTTAAAAGCAAATGAAGATCAGGGTAATTATAATGCCTGGATGGGGGAAGGGCTGGCCGGTGCTGAAGCAGTTTTGTGTATAAATCAGTCTTATAAACCTGAGGAAGAGACAGTTCTGGGGGAACTTTTACAGACCCTGGAATTCAGACAGGCGCTTTCGCTGGCAATTGATCGTAATGAAATGAATGAATTAATTTATCTGGGACAGGCTGTGCCCCGGCAGGCAACTGTTCATCCTGATACACCAGGTTATAAAGAAGAATGGGCTGAAAGTTTTGCCGAGTATAATCCCGAAAGAGCAAACGAGTTACTTGATGAGATTGGCCTGGAAGAAAGAACTTCTGATGGCTGGCGTATAGGAGAAGATGGGGAGCCCATTTCAATTGAACTTTTCTATCATGAAGGTGCAGGTTGGATTGCTCCACTGGAACTGGTTCGTTCATACTGGCGTGATATAGGTATTGATGTAAACATGAGAGCAGTGGGGGCTGGTGTTCTTTTTGAAAGAGTTAATGCCTATGAAGTTCCTGTTTTTGCCTGGGTTCTGGATAGGGTTCATGGACCATCTTTTGTGGAATCCAATGGCTCCTGGTTGAATCCCGAATTTTGGTTTGGGCCAATTAGCCCAGCCTGGGAAGACTGGCTAATTAATCCAGATACCGGAGTAGAACCTCCTGATCTGGTTAAGGAATTAGTTGATATAGCCAATGAGATGCAGTTTGTTGATCAGGATAGGCAGAAAGAAATTGTTCAAACTATAGGTGATGCATATTCCGAAAATTTATGGATGATTGGTACCGTCGGTCTGGCAGGAACACCTATTGTAGCCAAAAAAGATCTGGGCAATGTTCGTGAAGATGCTTATCCGGATAACATTGATGTTGGAGGACTCAGAAATCACTGGATGGAACAATGGTACTGGAAACAATAAAAAGGAATATACTTTTGTTACTTTAATATAACAAAAATATATTTATAATCAATAACTAAATTAATAAAAATAATATTCCGGTTCTGAGCCTGCAAATAAGTGTTTGATTTTTATTTAAATAATAGAACCGGAATATTATTTTTTTCAAATAACATATTTATATTTTTTCGGAAGGAGCTCAAAGTATGAAGACTTTTTTACTTAGAAGGTTAATTATACTTTTACCGTTACTGGTGTTAATTTCTTTTACTGCTTTTGTTATAATCGAATTACCTCCAGGAAGTTATCTGGATACTTATATCTCTAATCTAAGACAGCAGGGACATGATGTCTCTCGAGCTCAAATTGAATCTCTGGAAAGAAGATATGGGCTTGACAAGCCATTCCATATAAGATATTTTACCTGGTTTTCAAATTTTTTAAGAGGAGATATGGGTTACTCAATGACCCAAAATAAACCTGTAAATATGGTGGTTAGAGAACGTATAGGTTTTTCAATAATGATTGCTATTGTTACTATTTTATTTGAATTTATAGTTGCTGTTCCCATTGGTATTTATTCGTCAATTAAAAAACATTCATTTGCAGATCATAGTTTAACTTTTCTGGGGTTTTTAGGTTTGTCCATCCCCAATTTTATGCTGGCGTTGATTCTAATGTATGTATTTTATAGTTTTTTTGGTATGAATGTTACTGGTTTAGTTTCTCGAGATTTGCTTGGCGAACCCTGGAATTTAACAAAAATATTAGATGCTTTGAGTAATATCTGGGTCGTGGTGATTGTTGTTGGTACAGCGGGTACAGCAGGTTTAATCAGGGTGCTTAGAGGCCAAATGCTCGATGAATTAAACAAAGAATATATTCAAGCTGCTCGTTCCAAAGGTTTGAGTGAAATGATGGTAGTATTAAAACATGCTCTAAAAGTTGCTATCAATCCTTTGATCAGTACAATTGGCTGGCTTTTACCCCGGATTATTTCGGGATCTGTAATTGCTTCTATAGTACTTGGTATTCCCGCTCTGGGGCCGGCAATGTTAAACTCACTTTTAGAACAGGACATGTATTTAGCGGGAAGTATTTTGTTCATTCAGGCGATTATGGTAGTTATTGGTACTATTATTTCTGATGTTTTATTAGCCATGATTGATCCCAGGATAAGATATGATTAAGCTAAAGGAGGGCCAATAATGATAGAAAATAGTAAATATCGGAAATTAACACCCGAAGAAAGAATAAATCTTGGGGAAGTGCAGGAAAAAGATTTACATTCTTTATCACAGTCACAGCTGGTGTGGAGAGAATTTAAAAAACATAAATTAGCATTTTTTGGGATTATTATTTTATTTATTTTATATCTTTTTTCAATATTCTCTCCTTTTTTTACTCCTCATGACCCAGAACAGCGCCAGGCTCGTTATCAATATTTAAGTCCACAGAGAATCAATTTATTTGATGATGGTGAGCTGGTAAGGCCTTATATTTATGGTATGGAGGGCAGCAGGGATCCTGTAACATTTGAATTAGTATTTGAACAAGATTCTAGTGTAAAATATCCTCTATATTTTTTTGTTCGAGGTGAAGAATCTTATAATTTATTTGGTTTTTTAGAAACTGATATAAAATTTTTTGGCACAGAAGATCCTGAGGCCCCTCTTTATATATTTGGTACTGATCGTCAGGGCAGGGATTTGTTCTCCCGGGTAATGTATGGAGGGAGGATTTCCTTAACCATAGGATTAGTGGGTGTATTGATTAGTTTTGTACTGGGTATTACTGCGGGGGGTATTTCCGGTTATTATGGGGGGAAAATAGATGAAATATTTCAGAGATTAATTGAATATATTATTAGTATACCCAAATTACCACTTTGGATGGCACTTTCTGCTGCTATTCCCACCGGTTGGTCAATAGTAAAAATGTATTTTGCAATTACAATTATTCTCTCTCTAGTAGGCTGGACTGGATTAGCTCGGGTAGTCAGGGGGAAAGTACTATCATTAAGAGAAGAAGAATTTGCTCTTGCAGCTAAAGCTTTTGGGGCCAGCGATAGCTGGATAATTTTTCGACATTTAATTCCCAATTTTATGAGTTATCTGCTGGTACATTTAACTTTGGCAGTACCGGGGATGATTTTAGGTGAAACAGCTTTGAGTTTTATTGGTCTTGGTTTACAGCCACCTGCAATCAGCTGGGGAGTTTTGTTAAAAGATGCGCAGCAGCTCCAGGTAATTGCTTCTTACCCCTGGTTATTGATACCTGGGTTATTTGTGATTATGACCGTTTTATCCTATAACTTTGTGGGGGATGGTTTAAGAGATGCCGCTGATCCATACAGCAGTGAATAATTATATTAAATTTTTTCAAAGATTATTGCATAGATAGGAGGATGTTATATGGACAACAACACAATAGATGATCAAAAAAGCAAATTACTGGAAGTTAAAAATTTAAAAACATATTTTTATCATGAAGAAGGTATAGTAAGAGCTGCAGATGATATTAGTTTTGATGTTGATCGAGGAGAAACCCTGGGAGTGGTTGGTGAAAGTGGCTGTGGTAAAAGTGTAACTTCTTTATCTCTAATACAGCTTGTCCCCCAACCACATGGAGAAATCGTTGGTGGAGAAATATTATATTACAAAGAAAGTGGCTTACCCCCGGTAGATGTTGCAAAACTTGGATCTCATAGTAAAGAAATGCGTAATATTAGAGGAAATGAAATTGCTATGATCTTTCAGGAACCCATGACTTCATTGAATCCGGTGTATACTGTGGGAGATCAAATTGTTGAGTCGATATTGCTTCATCAAAATGTTAGAAAAAAGCAAGCTCGAGCTAAAGCTATTGAGATGCTTAATCTGGTTGGGATTGGTTCTCCAGAACAAAGAGTTGATGAATACCCTCATTCACTAAGTGGAGGAATGAGACAGAGGGTTATGATTGCTATGGCCTTATCCTGTAATCCGAATTTATTAATTGCTGATGAACCTACAACTGCACTGGATGTAACAATCGAATCGCAAATTCTTGAATTAATGAATGACCTTCAGGGAAAATTTAATATGTCAATTATTTTCATTACACATGATCTGGATGTGATTGGTAAAATGGCGGATAGAGTTATAGTAATGTATACCGGTAAAATAGTTGAAAAAGCAAAAACTGATGATATATTTTATAATAACAAACATCCTTATACCAGAGGATTGTTAAATTCTATTCCTAAAATAGGAGCAAATAAAAGATTAATTCCGATTGAAGGTTCTGTACCTGATTTAAAACATTTACCTGAAGGTTGTTATTTTGTTTCTCGCTGTCCTGAAGCTATGGAAATCTGTATTAACGAAGAACCTCCTGAATACCAGATTGAAGATAGCCAAACTGCCAAATGCTGGCTTTATGAAAAGGAAAAGGAGGAATTAATGTGAGTAACAGGGAAAAAATACTTGAAGTTATAAAACTGAAAAAATATTTTCCCATTACTGCGGGAGTATTTAGGAGAGTGGTTGGCCATGTTAAAGCAGTTGATGGATTAAACTTTTTTATTAAAAAAGGAGAAACACTGGGTCTGGTAGGAGAAAGTGGCTGTGGGAAAACTACTACAGGACGTTGTATTATTCGTTTAGTTGAGCCGACTGAAGGTGAAATCAAATATAAAATGGGTGATCAATTAATTGATATTGCACAGGCAGATAAAAACACGATGAAAAAAATCTGGCAGGATCTTCAGATTATCTTCCAGGATCCACATTCTTCTTTAGATCCTCGATTATCAGTCCGAGATATTATTGCAGAACCCCTTCGGGTCAATAGAATTGGAAATCGAAAAGAAAGAACTGAAAAGGCTAAAGAATATATGGAAAGGGTGGGTTTAAATAGATTCCAGATAAATAGATACCCTCATGCCTTTAGTGGAGGGCAAAGACAGAGAATAGGATTAGCCCGGGCACTTGTTTTAAATCCCAGGATGATTGTTTGTGATGAACCTGTTTCTGCTCTTGATGTTTCGGTTCAGGCTCAGATTTTAAATCTATTTGAAGATTTACAGGATGAAATGGGATTAACTTATCTTTTTATTGCTCATGATTTGAGTGTTATTGAACATATTAGTGATCGAGTAATGGTAATGTATCTGGGAAAAATTGTGGAGATGGCTGCAGCAGAAAATATATATCAACGACCTCATCATCCCTATACTGAAGCGCTTTTAGGTTCTATTCCAATGGGAGATACTCGAGTTCAGAAAAGAACAATTTCTCTTCCCGGAAATGTTCCAGATCCTTCTGATCCACCTGCAGGATGTAATCTTCATCCTCGCTGTTCATATGTTCAGGATATCTGCAAAAAAGAAGAACCCCAGTTAAAGGTTCTTAAAGATGATGAGGAACATTTTGTTTCCTGTCATTTTGCGGATAAGCTGGATCTGTCCAGTTACAATGAATTAATAGAAACGGGATGATCATGTTTATATTTATTATTTTACACTAAGGTAGTGATTATAATGATAAAAAAAGATGAGTTAAATATTGGTTTACAGTTATATTTTCTTGATGAGAGGGTAGAAGAGGATTTGTCAAACTTACTTCAGGAAATTTCTGGTATAGGATATGATGGGATTGAATTTGCTGGTTCAAATTATGGTGGTTTATCTTTAGATGAATTAAATAAAATTGCTGATCAATTTGATTTTGCTTATATTAATAATCATTTTAATTTGGACAATTTGAAATCATTTCAACAAGAAATAGATTTCGCTAAAAAAATTGGGATGAACTATTTAACTATTCCTATTTTATTACCGGAAGAAAGAGAAGATCTTTTTTCAATTCAAAGTAAGGGTGATTTTTATAGACAGCTTGCTGAAATGTGTCAGGATAAGGGCATTCAATTGTGTTATCATAATCATGGTTTTGATCTTGAGAAAATTAATGATAAATATCTTCTGGATCACTTTATTTTAGCTACTGACCAGAAGGTCAAACTGGAATTAGATAATTTTTTTATCATGAAAAGAGGAATTGAACTCTTTAATTTTCTTGAAGAGCGAAAAGAATGGATAGAATTATTACACTTAAAAGGTATAAATCATGATAATCAGCCGGTGGCTATCGGAGAGGGCCGGGTAAATTTAAAAAATTTGATAAAATTTGCCAGGGAAAGCAACATAAAGTGGCTTGTAGTGGATCTGGAAGCAGATTCAAATACTACTTTAGAAGATGCTAAAATTAGCATCGATAATATTAAAGATGTATTGTGAACATATGAAAAATTGCTTTACATCTCCACTATAAAATTATTTTATTTTAACAAATAATCTTTTTATAAACAAACAATTATTTTTGTAGAGTATTATGTATTTAATAATATGGTAGTAGAGGCTTAATTTAAATTTCATATATAAAAAGAATAATAACACGAGGAGATTAAAATATGTATGAATATGATCGTTTTCAGGATGTAAGCTGGATCACTGTTCCCCGGGAGGAATACGAACTTCGTTTTCACAATCGTGAATCAATTGATGTTGCTTATTTTCGCAAAGTTTTTTCACTGTCGGAAATTGGCCAGCTGGTAATTGATATTAGTGCCAATTCCCGTTATAGATTATGGGTGAATGGACAGGATGTATGTTCAGGCCCTCTCAAAGGAGACAGATGGAGGCAATATTATGCCACAGTTGATATTTCTGATTATCTGCAAAAGGGCAAAAACATTCTAGCCCTAAAAGTAATTTCCTATCTTCCTTATGAAGCTCAGAAGGGGGAAGAAAGAGGTCCCTACTGGTTGATTGGTAATAATGCAGGTCCCTGTTTAATGGTTAAAGGCAGCTGTATTGATGATAATGGAGAACTTTTGGCTGAAGTGAGTACTGGTAAAACAAAATGGCAGTCCAGGCTGGATGAGGCAATATCATGGCAGTTTTTTTCTATGACTCACTGGATGGGTTCCATGGAAGAAGTTAATGGAGATGATATTCCAAAAAACTGGAAAACAGAATTACATAATATTGATAACTGGTCCCCGGCTGTAAATAAGTATACTATAGAAAAAAGCCCTTATGGAATTATTGAGCCTTTGCCCCTTATTTCACGGGAAATCCCATTACTATTTGAGAAAAAATGTGACTTTGAGAGAGAAATGGAAATAAAGGAAGATGAATATGAGCAGCTGATACTTAAAGATGAAAAAACGGCTGAGGTTCCTCCCAATTCAAAAAGAGTAATTGAACTGGATGCTGGAGAATTAACTACAGGTTATTTCAAGCTAAAAGTTGAAGGAGGAAAAGGAACCCGTTGTCGAATTATATATGCTGAGAGCTATACTGGACTGGATGAACAGGGTAATATTGTTAAAGGGAAAAGGGATGATAATCAAAATAAGGAAATCAGGGGTCATTATGATAGCTATAAGCACGGTGGGGGCAAAGAAATATATCAGCCTTTCTGGTTCCGGACTTTTCGTTTTGTTCGTATTGAAATAGAAACTGGGTCCCAGGCCTTAACAGTTTTTTCTCCCTGGTATATAGAAACAGGTTATCCTCTGGGCCGGAAAAGTGAATTCAGTTCAGATTCTCAGCCCTGGATGAATAAAATATGGGATATGTCCTGGAGGACTTTACAGAGATGTATGCACGAAACATATGAAGACTGCCCTTATTATGAACAGCTGCAGTATGTTGCTGATACTCGTTTGCAGATCTTATTTAATTATATGGTTGATGATGACTATCGCCTGGCTGCTAAAGCAATAAAAGATTTTCATTATTCTCTATTGCCCGAAGGAATAATTCAGGCCCGTTATCCTTCCTCACAGCCTCATGTTATTCCCCAGTGGGCAGCTCACTGGATTTTCATGGTTGAAGATTATTATCTGCAGACAGGAGATAAAAGCTGGCTAAATAAGTATCGCCCGACTATTGATGCTGTGTTAAACTGGTATCAGGAAAAATTGGGTGAATATGAGCTTGTGGAAAATCTAGGGTACTGGGATCAGGTGGACTGGGTTGAAGAATGGACTCAAGGAGTTTCTCCAGCCAGTGAAATTGGTCCATCTGCGGTTCAGAATCTGGTATATGCCAATGTACTGCTCAGCGCCGCTAAAATCAACAGAGTTTCCGGCCGCCAGGGTTTGGCCCGGGAGTATCGGATAAGAGCAAAAAACATATTTCAAAATGTAAAAAAACACTGCTGGACTCAGGAAAAACAGCTTTTTCGGGAAGGGCCTGATTGTTACGAATACAGTCAACATGCCCAGATGTGGGCTGTATTGACTGATTTTATGGAATCCCAGGAAGAAAAGGCAGTTATGAAAAAAGCAGTTAGTTTTCCGCAGATAAGAGAATGTACCTATCCTTTTCTTTTTTATTTTTTTCGTGCTCTGGAAAAAGCTGATTGTTATCAGTTGACGAAGGATCTGTGGTCCAGATGGAAAGGTTTCCTTGATCAGAATTTAACAACTTTACCAGAAACCCCTAAACAGACTCCCCGGAGTGATTGTCATGCCTGGAGTGCTCTGCCATTGTATGAGTTTACACGCAGTTTTCTGGGGGTGAAGCCACTTAAACCGGGCTGGGAAAAGATCAAAATTGAGCCTTATTGTGGATATCTTAACCAAGCCCGGGGAAAAGTTATAACTCCTCAGGGTAAGGTGAAAGTGGACTGGGAAAAAACTAAAAACAGATTTAAACTACAAGGGGAGGGGCCTGAGGACATTCCTCTGGAAATTATTTTACCAGAAGGCAGTGTGAGAAAAAAATATCAGGGAGGTTCTTTTAATCTGACTGTTGAATTATAATTAAATGGTTGGTTAATTTTGGTCTTGTTATTAAATTATATATTTCACAAATTAAATTGTGAAATAAAAGGGAGAGAAAATCGATGACTATAATCAATGAAGATGATATGGAGCAGTGGGGTCTTGTATTGGCCTGGTATGATGAGTACACAAAAGGAAGAGGAAAAAAAAATTATGTGGCTAAAATTAATTTCTTGAAAGAATATAGTTTAAAAGCTTTTTGTATATCTTTCTCTGAATTAGATCAGATGTCTGAAGAAGATAGGAATCATTTTTTTAATCTGCTGGAAGAAAATAATATGTTTGTTTCTCCTCACTGCAGTTTTGATAATCTTACGGGCACAAAAAGTGAAATTGATGATCAAATTGAAAGTGTAAAACAGCAGATAAAGAAATATATAAAGTCTTTAAGAACTCCTATTGTGACTGCCACCTGTGGCCAGAGTCATAGATATGACCGGGTGATGTCTTTTTCCGAAAAAGTCAAGAAATTTTCTTATTTTTTTGAGCCTGTTGCCGCAGCCTGCAGAGAAGAGGGTGCGGTTCTGGCCCTTGAGAATCATGCTGACTATTATTGTTCAGAAATTGTGGAAATCATTGAGGAAACTCCTGATTTGTTTTTTCTGCTTGATACGGCAAATGCTCTCCATATCGGTGAACAACCTGTTAAAGCTGCTCGGGATGCAGCTCCTTATACCGTGGGAACTCACTTTAAAGATCACTATATGGTCAGAGAAGATTCGCCCCTGCACTATGAAATAAGGGGCTGTGCCCTGGGTGATGGAGATGCTGAGCTGGAAGAATGTTATAGAATATTAAAGGAGAACTCACCTTTTGGTAATAAATTAATTCATTTTATTGAATTATTTAAGCCAGAAGATTTGACTGCTATGGAGTGCTGGCATAAGTCATTGCATTTTATTGATGAGTTAAAGGAACAATATAATGGAGTAAATAAATTTATTGCAAAGGAGGAAAAATAATGGCCGGTACAATGTCCACTAAAAAAAGAGTTAAAAGAATGTATGCTCATCAAGAAGCTGATCGGGTGCCGGTTATTGATCAACCCTGGGGAGCTACTCTCGAAAGATGGCACAAGGAAGGTATGCCTCACGATGTTGAATATATTGATTATTTTGGTCTGGATAAGTTTGAAACTATTTTTATTGATAACAGTCCTCAATTTCCTCAGGAAGTTATTGAGGAAACCGAGGATTATGTAATTCGCACATCCCGGTGGGGAGCTACATTGAAAGAATGGAAACATAGGGGTGGAGTACCTGAGTTTTTGGAATATAGAATTTCAGATCCTGATTCCTGGCAAGATGCAAAAGAAAGAATGAAACCTGATCCCGGAAGAATTGATTGGGATGATCTGGATCAAAAATATAAAAATTGGCGTGATGAAGGGGCCTGGATTAGTGCCGGTTTCTGGTTTGGCTTTGATGTTACTCATGCCCGTGCGGTAGGAACAGAAAGACTGTTGACCTCTATGATAGATAATCCGGAATGGGTAAAAGATATGTTTTCTCATTTTCTGAAAATGAATTTAAAATTATACCAGATGGTCTGGGATAAAGGCTATCATTTTGATGAAGTTAGCTGGCCTGATGATCTGGGATATAAAGGGGCCCAATTCTTTTCTCTAAAGACATATCGGGAGCTTCTGAAACCATTTCACAAAAAAGCAGCTGACTGGGCTCATGAAAAAGGGATAAAAGTTAAACTTCACTCCTGTGGTGATGTAAATCCCTTTGTGCCCGAATTTATTGATTTGGGTATTGATATGCTTAATCCTCTGGAGGTAAAAGCGGGTATGAATCCGATTGAACTAAAAGAAAAATATGGAGATAAACTTTGTTTTCAGGGAGGTATTAATGCTCTTCTATATGAAAAACCTGAAAAATTATGGAGTGAAATGAAAAAAATTATTCCTCAGATGAAAAAGCAGGGGGGCTATATTGTAAGTTCAGATCATTCTGTTCCGGAAAATTTCAGCAGGAAACAATTCGAAAAATTTGTTTCTCTTGCTCATGAACTTGGTTCTTATTAATTTTATGAGATAAGTGATAATCATAGTTAAATATGAATGGTCATTATGGAGAAAAATAACGGGGGTAAAAAAGTGGATAATGTGAGACAATATTTAACCAAAATACATCCTGATTTTCATATTCCGGATGGTGTTGAAGTGGGGAAAGATTTAGATGGGACTGAATATGCACAAAAAATAAAAAAAGCCCGGGCTGATAGTGCTGCTGTTTTTGCGAAATGTCATTATGGTTATTCTTATTATCCTACAGAAGCGGGAACAGAACATCCCGGATTAAGCAAAGATTTTTTTGGGGAAATCACCCGAGGCTTTAGGGAAGTTAATTTAGGTGTTACCGGTTATTACAGTGTGTTTTTAGATACTGCTGCTGTGAAAAAAAATCCAGAATGGATTCTTCGAGATGATCCAGAAAAGACGATTTCTCAATTAATGAAGGGCACAAAATATTTACCGGTATGTGTGAACAGCAGATATTATGAGGATTTAATGTTACCTCAGGTTAGAGAGATTATAGAAAAATATGATATTGATGAACTTCTCTTTGATACTATGTCTCAATTTGTTCCCTGTTATTGTAGCAATTGTAGGCAGTCTTTTGGCCGGGAAATTCCCCGCAATGAAGATGATCCGAACTGGCTGGAATATGTAAAATGGTACTATCAGCAATATGAAGATTTTTTTGCTCGTCTGGTTGCTGATGTTAAAGATTTAAATTCTGATATTTCTGTTGTTGTTAACTGGAAATGGTCAGCTCGTTTACCCAATGATCCTGTACCCAATATTGAACGATTGATCGGAGATTTATTTACAAGTGGGGCAACGGGCAGTTTTTTTTCCCGTTATTGGGCGGGGACAGGTTATGATTTTGATTATATGTGTGGTAGATTTCTTCATCATCTTGGCGACTGGAGCAGCAATACTCCTGAAACTTTGAAATATACAGCGGCTTCTACCATTGCCAATGGTGGCAGTTTTTATTTGATTGATCGACAAAAACCGGATGGTTCTCTGGAAGAAAGGGCATATAAAATAACCGAAGATGTTTTTAGTTTTGTTAAAGAAAGAAAAAATGTAGTGATGGAAACTGAACATGTGCCCGAAACAGCATTTTTGTATCCTTTTGAACATGTGGTCGGTTCTAAATTGCAGTATTTCCCTGATAATCAGGCTCGTTCGGACCGTATCAGGCAGTTTAAAGGAGCGGCCAATATTTTTCGAAATCATGGGCACCATTATACAGCTATGAATTCTACACAGTTAATTGATAATCTGGATCAGTATCAGCTGCTAATCCTGCCTGAACTTGAGTTTTTGAGCAAAAATATGATACAGCAAATAAAAGAATTTGTACAGACAGGAGGTAAATTATTTATTGTTCAGAGCAAAAATGCAGAAGCAGTTCAGGAGGAAATTTTTGCTCTGGCAGGTGTAGAGTACAAAAAACATACCGATCGTGATTACAGTTACATTGACAATTATGACCGGGGAGTTTTTGATCCTATACTGGTGCGAGGTAAATTCGCCCGGGTAACCCCGGGAGAAAATACGAAAGTGCTGGCTGATCTAATCTCACCTGAATTTGCCGGGGATAAGGATCTCGATTTTGGCCATGGTTTTGCTCCTGCGGGAAAAGCAGAAGGATTTGCTGCTGTTACAGAGCATCAACTGGGTCAGGGTCAGGTAATTTATGTTTCCGGTCCCTTATTTACTTCTCATCACACCCACTTTAATCCTGATATTTCTGAATTAGTTTTAAATATATATAATCTTCTTTTACCAGAACCTCTGGTAAGGGTTGAGAGTCCGGCCCAGGTGGAAATTACAGCAGTGAAAAAAAATAATGATTTGATTGTTCATCTTGTGAATCATAGTGGAAGGGAAGCTAAGGCGGGAGGTTTCTGCCCGGTGACTGAATTTATTCCTCAATTAAAAAACATTAAGGTATCTGTTAAAGTTAAAGCGGGGAAGGAAATTCATAATGTGAATTCTTATCCGGGGGGAACACCTGTAGATACTTCAATTGAGAATAATTATTTACATTGTAATATTTCTGCTCTGGATATTATGAAAAGTATTCTTTTTGCAGATTATTTTGCTTAATTAAAAAAAGTGTTTAATTATGTATTATCTGAATTATTTATTGATATAAAGTTTATCATTTAAATAGGAGGTATAAAAAATGTCCGGGAGAAAAAAATTAAGAAGTGCAGTGGTTGGATGTGGAATGGGCAGTAATCATGCTGAAAACATGTTTAAATCTAATGAATTTGATTTAGTTTCTCTTTGTGATCTAAAACGGGAAACAGCGGTTAAAGTAGCTGCCAATACAGGAGAACCTGAGATTTTTACTGAATATGAAAAAATGCTGGCTGAAATGGATGTAGATGTGATAGTTATTGCTACTCCAACATTATTACATGCCTCCATGACTTTAAAGGCAATAGACTATAATGTAAAAGGGATATATTGTGAAAAGCCGATGACTGTTGATTTTGGAGAAGCAAAAAGGATGGTGAAGACCTGTAAGGAAAAAGGAGTTGCATTAGTGGTAGGACATCAGCGCAGGATGAATACCACATTTCAGACAATGCGTGATTTAATTGAGGATGGAATAATCGGTGAGGTCTATTTAATGAGAGGTTTATGTGCCGGTGATTTTTTAAGTGATGGTACTCATACAGTGGATACTATTCGTCATTTAAATGGGGATTCAGAAGCTGAGTTTGTTTTAGGGCAGGTGCATCGTGATTTGGATACAGCTGATAAAAGCGGAGAAACTGGCAAAAGGTTTGGTCATGCTGTTGAGAGTGGAGCGATGTCTGTAATGCATTTTGTTAATGGTGTACGAGCTGAAATTTTCACTGGTGATTTAAGGGTTCAGGGTTATAATGAAAAATATCCCGGCTGGGCCTATCAGGATATTGAAATACTCGGTACGGAAGGACGTTTATGGCGTAATGGAGATGGGGCTGATCCTCAAATAACTATCTGGGATAAGCAGGCTGGAGGCTGGCGTGGAATAGAAATTGATAAAAATAATGGGGTATCTGATTTTGTAAATGTTTTTGATCAATTTGCATATTTTATCAAAAATGAAAAAGAGCATCCTTTAAATGGAAAGAATGCATTAAAAACTCATGAATTAGTTATGGCGGTTTATGAATCAGCCAGATTAAATAAAAAAATCGAATTACCTTTACAGCAGGATCATTTTCCTTTGAAACTCATGGAAGAAGAAGAAAGATTATGAAATTGAAATCAAAAGCAAAAATGATTATAGTACTTTGATTATTTTAAAACACTGTATTGAAGGAGAATTTCCAATGGAAAACAAAGGGATAATTAATAATGTAAAAATAAAGGATAAAAAAATTTATTGTAATGAAAAACCTTACTTTATAAAAGGAGCCCGCACCCTTAAAACTCGTTTTATGGATAAGGTTTCTGAATATGGTGGGAATTCGGTGAGAATAGGTTATGGTAAAGAACTAAAAGAAGTGCTTGATAAAGCAAATGATCTTGATCTGACAGCACTTGTTGGTTTACCCATTAAAGCTGAACGGGATGGTTTTGATTATGATAATCAAAAAAAAGTAGATGAGCAGTTAAAAAAAGTTAAAACCATAGTTAAAAATTATAAAAATCATCCTGCTATTTTGATGTGGACAATAGGTAATGAACTGGATCATATACCTGGTGATCTGGATTATAATCTTAAACTATGGGATGCAGTGAATGAAATAGCAAAAACGATCAAAAAAATTGACCCTTATCATCCTGTTATGACAGTTATAGGTACCGGAAGAATTGAAAAAATTAAAGATATTATTGAAAGATGTCCTGATCTGGATCTTCTGGGAATAAATAGTTATGCAGATATATACAATATTCCTGACTGGATTCGAAAATATGGCTGGGATAGACCATATGTTGTGACCGAATGGGGGCCCAGTGGTCACTGGCAGCGTCCAAAAAATAAATGGGATGTAGTTTTAGAGGAAACAAGTACAGAAAAAGCAAAAGTATATAAAGAAAGGTATGAAAAAGTAATAAAGAATGACTCCCGTTGTGTTGGCTCTTATGTTTTTCTGTGGACTAATAACCGTCAGGAAAGAACACATACCTGGTATAATATGTTTCATGATGATGGCACAGAAAAAGAAGCAGTTGAAGTAATGCGCTATCAGTGGACAGGTGAATGGCCGGAAAATCGTTGTCCCAGAATAAAATCACTTAAAATTGAAGGAGAAGAAGCTTCTGACAATATAAATCTTACTTCTGAAAGCATTTGTCAGGCCCGGATAGAAGCAGTTGATCCTGATAATGATGGGTTAAAAGCAAAATGGGAATTGCTTCCTGAGCCTGAAAGTTTTGCTTCTTATGCCGGTCAGGGGGAAACCAAACCAGAACAGATAAACAATTTTATTAAAGAAAAATTTAATGGGGGAAAGAAGATTAAATTTAAAGTTCCCCGAGAGGCCGAGTGTAATTATCGTCTTTTTGTATATGTATATGATGGTCATAATAATGTGGCGGTAGCCAATATTCCTTTTTATGTCAGTTAAAAGTACGGCCAATAGGCTGGAAAAGTTTTTACATATGGTTGGAGTATTACCTTCACATGGTGGAAAGGGATTGGGGTTTCAGGTCAGTCTGGCTGCTTTAAGGCAGATGAAAAGAGAAGGTTTTACTCAGTCAGTTCTTGAAACTGATGATTTTAGGATTCCAGCTATTGTGACCTATCTTAAACTAAATTTTCAACCCGAAATTATTCATGATAATTAGTATGCTAGATGGAGAGAGGTAAAAAAAGAAATAGATAGAAATGATTTGAAGATAATGATTCCTGAAAAAGAGAAGGAATGAATTGTTAAAAAGAGGGGATGTTAACATTTAAAAAAAGTTTCAGTTAAAGTTTCAGTTAGGGATGATTTTAATCTCTCTATCCGGGTAGAAAAAATTTAATTACTATTAATAAAATAAACATTACAGGAGGAAATTAAAATGAATATAAGTGTTAGTGCCTGGAGTTATAGATATCATTTTAGAAATGATAATATGGGTATACTGGAATTTATGGAAGAAGTTAATAATTTGGGAGCTGAAGGGATTGAAATTCATCCTGAATTTATTGACCAGGATGATTTATTATATCATCTAAAGAAAGTTATCAAAAAAGCAGAAAAATTAAATTTAAATATTTCCAGTTTTATAGCTGCAAATGATTTTGCCTTTGCATCCAGCGCTAAAAGAGCAGAAGAAGTAAGAAAAATGATAGAAAAAATAGAAATTATAGCTGAAGTAGGAATTGAAAAAATGAATGTATTCACTGGTTATCATCAGGATGGTCAAGATCCAGTTATGGAATCAATGAGAGTAAAAGATTGTTTTCGAGAAGTAATACCGGCTGCTGAAGAAAATGACATTTTATTATGTCTGGAAAATCACAGCAGTGTACATGAAGATGCAGATGGTCTTCTTTCAGTTATTAAATATATAGGGAGTGGTCATTTAAAGACCAATCCTGATCCGACAAATTTTTGTAAAAATCATACTCAGGTTGATAAAAAATCAAGAGAAGTGATTTATAAGGAGACTAAAAAAATTGCTCCTTATATGGGCAATGCTCATTTGAAAATTAATACTTTTAATGATAATGATGCTCCTGAATATGTAGATGTAACAAAAATTATAGATATATTTAAAAAAGTAGATTATAATGGGGATATAGTGCTTGAATATTTTGGGGAAGGTAGTCCCCGGGAATCAATTAAAAATGGAATAAATTATTTAGAATATTTGTTATGACCGGAAAGTCAAATTTACTATTAATTCACGGCAGTTAATCGAATTTGTGGAATCTGGAACTGTGGTATACGAGGATGATAATATAGTATAAATATTTGAAAATAAAAAGATTGTAATTGAAATAATCCTGTAAATGATAATAATAATCTGGATTATCCTAAATGGCCACGAGAACAATTATGCCCATATTTATAAATATAAAAAAGGTCCAGTTATTAAAGGAGAGGTATAATGGTCAAAAATCAACCGAATATTCTTGTAATAATGACTGACCAGCAGCATGCAAATATGATGAGCTGTACCGGAAATAATTTTTTGGAAACTCCGGCAATGGACAGCCTGGCTTCTTCAGGAGTTAGATTTACCAGGGCCTATTGTACTGATCCGGTATGTATTCCTTCCAGATTTAGTTTGATGACTGGAAGAATGCCTTTAGATATTGGATTGAGGGGAAATTATCCCGAAAAAACAGATAATATTCCGGATCAAATTAAAAAACAGGGGGCAGGTTGGTTACTAAAAGAAGCTGGTTATGATGTGGCCTATGGAGGTAAAAAACATTTTCCGAAATTGTCAGCTGAAGATCTGGGATTTGATTATATAACAGATGATGAACGGGATATTTTACCAGAGGTCTGTGCTGAATTTATACAACAGGATCGTAACAAACCTTTTGTTCTTGTTGCCTCATTTATAAATCCCCATGATATCTGTCATATGGCAATTCGAGATTTTGCTCAGACTGATTTTGATTATGCTATTTTAGAAAATTGCAAAAAAGAGCTTGAAGTTCTTGATCAGGCTTTAAAGTTTCCGGAGGGAGTTAGTGAAAAAGATTTTTTTGCAAAATACTGCCCACCTTTACCGGATAATTTTCAACCTCAAAAAGAGGAACCGGAAGCCATAAAGAAGCTTCTGGAACTTAGGCCTTTTAAAAAAGATGCCAGAAAGTACTATAGAGAAAAGGACTGGAGGCTGCATCGCTGGGCTTATTGTAGATTGACTGAAAGAGTTGATAGACAAATTGGTCGTTTATTAAAAGCTGTCAGGGAAAATGATAAAAATCAGGATACTGTAATAATATTTACCAGTGATCATGGAGATCTTGATTCAGCTCATAAAATGGAACATAAAACAGCTTTTTATGAAGAAGCAACCAATATACCATTGATCATATGTGATCCACAAAATCAGAATCAGGGCTTTGAAATTCATCAGCCTGTATCAAATGGTTTAGATCTTTTACCAACTCTGTGTGATTATGCAGGTATCAAAGTTCCGCAGGGACTAAAAGGCATAAGTTTACGAAACTATGTTATAAATAATAACTGGAAATCGGAACGGGAATATATTCCTGTACAAAGCGAACTGGGTTTTATGATTGTGACTAAAAACTATAAATATCAACTTTATGATGAAGGGAATAATAGAGAACAGCTATTTAATCTTAAACAGGATCCGGGGGAGATGAAAAATTATGCTAAAGACCCGGAATATGCTGATGTTTTAGAAAAACATAGAGATTTTTTCAAAAATGAGTGGCCTGACAAACTGGCAGAGAAAAAATAGGGATTTTTTCTATTAAAGAGAAAAGTGGTCTATGTCCTAAAAATAGATTTTTTGTCAAAAGCAAATGTTTGAATAACAGGGAGGAATTTAAGGTGGATAATTCAAATGAGGATGAAATAAAAATAGGAATTATTGGAGCCGGCCAGATTGCAAATAGTCATCTAAAAAAGTATCAGGAAATTGAGGGAGCAAAAGTTATCGCAGTAGCTGATATATTAGAAAATAAAGCTAAAAAAGCTGCCCAGGAATATAATATACCTGATTTTTATAAAGATCCCAGAAAGATGTTAAGTAGAGATGATATTCAGGCTGTTGATGTGTGTGTGCATAATAATAAACATATGCCTTTAACTGTAACTGCTTTAGAAGCTGGTAAAAATGTTTATTGTGAGAAACCAATGGCAGGCTCTTATAGAGATGCAAAAAAAATGTATAATACTGCCCAAAAACTGGACAAAAAACTTCATATTCAGTTAGGTATGATTTTCAGTCCACATACCCGGGTGGCGAAAATGTTAATAAGAGCATTCCTCTTAGGTATTTTCTTGGTCTTTGCATATAAAAAACCTCCTTGGTATTATAAATACGAGGTGTCAGTCAGAGACTGACCCTTAAATTAAATACCAAGGAGGCTCACAAATGAATTATAACCAAAAAAGACGAATTAATCAAGTTGGAGAAGGAACTTTAATTGTTGGTGTGGACATAGCCAAGAGCAAAAATGTTGCCAGAGCTCAAAATTTTAGAGGCGTAGAATATGGTCATGCAATTAAATTTGTTAATCGGGAATTTGATTTTGAGCGTTTTAAAAGGTGGATGAGCGATATCAAGGCAGACACAAATAAAGATGAAATTATAATTGGTTTAGAACCTACTGGTCACTACTGGTTAAATTTTTTCAAATACATGATAGCCAGTGGTTATAAGGTGGTTACGGTTAATCCCCACCATGTTAAAAAAAGCAAAGAACTTGATGATAATAATCCCACAAAATGTGATAAAAAGGATGCTCGGGTAATAGCCCAGCTCCTAAAGGATGGTCGGTATTCAGAACCTAACTTGCCGCAAGGAGTTTATGCCGATCTAAGAGTGGCGATGAATCACAGGAGGAGATTAAATAAAGATTTTAGCAGGGTGAAAAACCAGATAATTAAATGGCTGGATATGTATTTTCCAGAGTTCAACGATGTGTTTAACAGTTTTGAAGGTAAGGCAGCTCTATCAACGTTAAAACATTTTCCTTTAAGCAGTCAGGTATATGAGAAGACACCTCAGGAGATTGTAAATACCTGGCGAGAGGATGGCATAAAAAGAGGTGTGGGACTTAAAAAAGCCAGAAAGTTGCTAAAAGCTGCAGAAAGTTCTGTAGGTTTAGTAGCAGGCACTCAGATGGCTTTAGAAGAGATAAAACATCTGCTAGAAAGATATCATCTTATAAAATCTCAATTAAGCGGCCTGAAGGAAAAAATCGAAAAGTTTCTTGAAGAGATTCCGGGAGCTCAAAAGATGCTGACAGTACCCGGTATAGGTTCGCTAACAGTAGCTGGTTTTTATTCAGAATGTGGAAAGTTAACTGATTATGAACATCCAAAACAGATAATAAAGCTGGCGGGTTTAAATTTAAAAGAGCACAGTTCCGGTAAGCACAAAGGAGAAACTACAATAACTAAAAGAGGAAGGCCGAATTTAAGGGCTTTGCTGTTTCGGGCTTCAATACCACTTGTCAGGCATAATGATGAATTCAGACAGATTCACAATTACTATACAACCAGGCCAAAAAATCCGCTGGCCAAAAAGCAATCACTGATAGCAATTTGCTGTAAACTGATCAAGATATTATTTGCCCTTGGAACCAAAGAAGTTGAATATGATGGTGATAAATTATTGAATGATATTGAAAGACCAGGAGAATACAGAAAAACAGCCTGACACTATAAAAAATCAGGAAGGTAAAGTTAGTTTAAAAAATTGATAAATCTTACTTATTCAATTAGAACATTGACAGATTTAAGCCAGGAGAAGCCGGTAGAATTAATCCATAAGGGCCTTGACCCAGTTTGGGAGCATGAACCGGCCTCCACCCATGGACAGGTAGAAGGAAGGAATTTAAGGGCATAGACCCAGGGAGACATGGGAGGTTAAACTGCCATGGTTATAGTGGAGATCCAGTAGGCAAACATATTTTTCAAAAAAGAAATATCGCCTATGACTCAGGGTCTGACCTTTTAATGTTAAAATATGTAATATCAACTAAATAATACTATTTGTCCATATTGGTGAAATGTCAAATTCTAAGAATAAGCAAGTATATAGAAGCTAATTTAACTTACAAGAGGGAGAGGATAAATTAGGGTCTCTTTATCATGCCAGATCAAAAGGATTTCGCAGGCGGGGAAGACCTTATGTAGATGGTTATGGAAACCCGGCTTTTGTCAATAAAAGTATCTCCGGGGGAGGGGCTTTGTATGATATGGGAGTATATTATATTTCCCGCTTATTATATTTACTTGATGATCCTTTGGTGAAAAGGGTTAGTGGTAAAACATATCAGAAAAGAGCAGTGCATGAAGAGCGTAAAGAAAAAAGTGGTTTTAATGTTGAAGAACTGGGGCTTGGTTTTGTAAAATTCGAGAATGAAATTGTAATGGATATAATAGAGTCGTGGGCAATTCATCTGGATCAATTTGATGGTTCCACACTTTTTGGTGATAAAGGTGGAATCAGGATTAATCGTTTTAAAGACGATTTAGAATTTTTTCATACCATTAATGATCTTGATGCCAGTACTAAAATAAATGTTAAAAATGCTGAATATAGATGGAAAGAAGTATATAATAAAGGGGATAAGTATGATAGCCCCCAGCATCACTGGATAAGAGCACTACAGGGCAAAGTTGATTTATTACCCACAGCTGAGATAGCTTTAAATACAATGCTTATCCAGGAAGGTATTTATCTTTCTGAAAAAATGGATAAAGAAGTTACACTTGAAGAAATTGAAGAGATATCGCAGTCTACCGCTTTAGAAGGTGAAGAAGTATATAAATATGATAATGAATTGTTAAAAGATGCTAAAGAAAGTTAATATGTAGAAGAAGTAGGTTTTATTTTTCCTTCCTATAAGCGAGTAACTCTGGGAAAATGTTTTTGAAATACCAATGAAAGGTCTATTACATAATTGTTATTAATATGAAGGTCTGGAGAAAAATATTGAAATATCAAAAAAATAAAAGCTTTATATTTGGCCAGGGCTGATTTTTATTAGTCTACCAGGGTAGTAAAATACCAGTCAAGAAGGGAAGAATACTTCATATAAGGGCAGTGCTCAAATCTTACAAAAAAATTTGTTTTACCCATGTATAAAATATTTGACATATATTAAATAAGAAATAAATATTTGAAAGGAGCAAAATAATATGAATAAACCAAATGTAGTTGTTTTTGTTTCTCATGATACAGGAAGATTTGTTAATCCCTATGGATATTCAACGGTGGATACTCCTAATTTTTCTAGAATGACAGAAAAAGGAGTTACCTTTGAACAGAGTTTCTGTACTACCCCTCTCTGTTCTCCGGCCCGAGCTGCTTTAGTTACCGGCCAGTATCCTCATCAGAATGGAATGATGGGTTTGCCCGGAGATTCGTTAGGAGGCTGGGATTTAGAGAAAAAAGATAAACATCTGGCGGCTGTATTTAAAGAAAATGGTTATAGTACTGTTCTCTGTGGTTTTGAACATGAAACCCAGGATTTTTTCTCTGTGGGATTTGAAGAAGGAATTAATGGATATGGTGCTGGTAATAATGGTGGGGAAAGCATATTAGGAGCTGGTTCCGAAATTGACACCTGGTTAACCGAGAACCCCACAGCTGGTAAAGAAAATCCATTTTACATGCAGATTGGCTGTGGTGAAACTCATCGGAGCTGGGACAGTGAAGATGCTTATGAGGAGAAGGGTATCTGGGAGGCCCCCTATTTAATTGATGACCCTGAAGTGGATAAAGAAATGGCCGAATTTCAGGGATCTGTCAATAAACTTGATCAGGGCCTGGGAATGATTATGGATGCATTTGACAAACATGGGCTTACGGAAAATACTATTTTTGTAATTACCACAGATCATGGTATTGACTTTCCCAGAGCCAAAGGAACTATGTTTGATCCGGGAGTGGAAGTATTTCTTTTTATGCGTTATGACGGGGGAGACTGGCCTCAAAACAAAAGGGTGGAAAATTTAGTCAGTCATGTTGATGTCTATCCCACTATTCTAGAAGCATGTGGTATTGAGGTGCCTGCAGAAACTGCCGGAAATAGCTTTTTACCCTTATTGGAAGGGGATGAAGAATTTGAAATTAGAGATACATTATATTTTGAGAAGACCTATCATGATAATTATGATCCCCGGCGGGCTCTAAGAACAGATAGATATAAATATATTTATAATTTTGATGCCCAGACTCTTTATGATGTGCGTATTGCTACTGCTCCTCGCTATAACTGGTTTAAGTTTCCTATTAAAAAATATGATAAAGAGGAATTATACGATTTAAAAGAGGATCCGAATGAAAAAAACAATTTGGCCGATGAGCCGGGATATAAAGATTTATGTGAGAAGTTCAAGAAAAGACTGGCCCGGTGGATGAAAGAAACCAATGATCCTCTATTAGAAGGTCCGATTCCCAGTCCTTCTCATCTTAAAAGGAGTGCCGAAATGAAGAGCCTGGCTGTTCGGAGTAATTAAAATTTATTTGTTTTTGGTGTTTTTGCATTTAAAAAAAAGAACAGAAAGGTAATTTAATATGGATATAAAACCATCAGAAAAATTTCGTATTTATATTAATGGACAGGAAGTTTTTGTTTATCAATGTGAAGTGGCGAGTTATGCTCTTTTTTCAGCTTCTAATGATTTGGAAATTGAAATTGAAATATTGTTTTCTTATGAAAAAGTAAAAATCAGGCCCCTCACCAAAGAAATTCAATATGAAATTAAAGATAATATTATGAAAATTAAATCAGATAATCCTCAGAAGTTGAGTCTGGAGTTTGATGATGATATAACAAACCCTTTATTTTTGTTGATTAATCCGCCGGTAACCAATAAACCAGATCCGGCTGATCCGGGGGTTCATTATTTTGCTTCTGGAAAGACATATGATATTGGTTTGATGGAATTGCAGGAAGATGAAACAGTATACATTGAAGAGAGAGCTGTAGTTCGGGGGGCCTTTACTGCTCATCAGGCTGATAACATAACTATAAAAGGCAGGGGAATTATTGACGGCAGCAAATGGCATAACAGAGATGATAGTGAAAGACCAAAAATGTTTACTCCTGTTAGATGTAGTAATGTTACTGTTGAGGGAGTAACCTGGATAAATGGACCTTCATGGCATGTAGTGCCTATTGCCTGTGAAAATGTATTAATTGAAAACATAAATATAATTAGTGTTGTGATGACTGGTGATGGCATTGACGTAGTTGGTAGTGAAGATGTGAAAATAAACAATTGTTTTATGAGAACAAATGATGACTGCATAGCACTTAAAGCTGTTTCTTATGATGATCAGGCTGGTTGTAAAAATGTAAGAGATGTTAAGGTCACAAATTGTGTGCTCTGGAATGCCAGCTGTGGAAATGCTTTAGAAATTGGTTATGAAACTAGAGCTGAAGTGATTGAGAATATCATTTTTGAGGATTGTGATATTATAAGATGTGAATATGAAGGACATCAATCTGGAGGAACTTTTACCATTCATAATGGAGACCGGGCCTTGATTAAAAATGTTTTATATCGAAATATTCGAGTTGAAGATTCACGGGAAAAACTAATAGATATTAAAATTCTTTTTTCTAAATATAGTAATGATGAAACCAGAGGTCAGGTACAGGATATAAAATTTCAGGATATTAAGATAATTGATGGAAAACTTCCAGTATCAATTATAAGGGGCTATAATGAAGAACATATGATAAATGATGTAATTATAGAAGATTTATTTTATAAAGGTGAAAAAATTACTAATGCCAATCAGGCAAAAATGGTTGTGGAATTAGCAAATAATATCAACTTTGTTTAGTAAAACCGGGAGGGGTATAGGTGGATAAAAACTATAAGGTTGCTATTATTGGTTGTGGAGGTAGAGGGGATAAACATGCCCTGGGTTTTGATGCTGATAATAGATGTAAGGTGACGGCTTTAGTTGATATTAAAAGAGAAGCTGCAGAAAAAATAAATAAAAAATATAATTTTAAGGCAAACATTTATCAGGATTACCGGGAAATGTTGGTTCGGGAAAAGGTAGATATAGTGGCCATTTGTCTGTGGACTGATCTTCATCTGCCTGTTTTTATGGACTGTGCCCAAGCGGGAATTAAAGCTGCCTTAGTGGAAAAGCCAATGGCTATAACCTGGGAAAATTCTAAAAAGTATAGACAAATTGTTGAAAAAACTGGCTGTCAGTTAACTTTTGGTCATCAAAGAAGATTTGCGGAAGGAAACCAGCTGGCAAGAAAGTGGATCAAACAGGGTAAATTTGGTGAAATCACCCGGATGGATATGTTTTCTCCTCACCATATACTGGATTGTGGCACCCATACAATTGACCAGGCATTGAGCTTCAACCAGGAAAAAGATGTTAAATGGGTTCTGGGTGCAATTGATACTCGTAAAATAATTTCAATTTATGATGTTAAAGCTGAAACCGGGGCAGCTGGTACTATGGTTTTTGAGAATGATGTTAATGCCAACATTCAGCTGGGATTACCTGATCAGGAGATGTGGGGTGGAGTCAGAGTTGAAGGTACTCGTGGTTTTATTGAAGTATTCTGGGATGGTAATTATGGTAAGGGAAAGGTTTATGATGATCCTCAGTGGGAGGCTCCAGAAGTAAATACAGATGATGAGATACAGATGAAAAAAATGATAAGTAATGCGGTTGATTCTTTAAATAATGGAAAAGAGCCAGAATTATCTTATAAAAAAGCTCTTAGAGCTGCTGAAATCATTTTTGCCTTTTATGAGTCAGTTTACAGACATAAACTAATTAAGTTGCCTTTAACTGAAGGAATAAAAAATCCGTTTTATACAATGCTGGAGCAAGGTCAAATTTCATATGATGAAATGGATAAAATGCCTTAATTTAAAAAATATACAATTTTAGGTGAAAAAGTATACAAAAATATGAATATGATTTTTTTATTTTATTAAATTTTTTGAGGGTGAAAAAAATGAAGGCAAAGGTAAAGAAAATATCAAGTATCACTGAAGATATAGTTCATATAAGAGTTTTAGAAGGTAAGTATAGACCTTATGAACAGATACCATATAAACAGGAAACAGGAGATGAAATTAGTTCGGGTAAACAGGGGAAAAAATTTCTGATCAGAAATGGTAAAAGAGTTGGCGTCATAGTAGAGCATGGCAAAAAATTAACTCGTTTTGATGATATTACAGGGGAAAAGTTCGAGGAAAAAGAAGCTGAAAAAATTGATAATTTTACAATAGAAGATAATTATAATGCAGTAAGATATAATCCAGAAGCGGTATATATTAAAACAAAGCCTGTCAATGTAAGTGTCATGAATAATAAATTTCAGTTTCAGTATGATTTATTTCTAAAACTTCCCTATAAAATGCATAAGGAATATAATTATACAATTAGTTTAAAAGGGTTAAATGTTAAAAAAACCTGTCATAATTTTCTCTATGATCCTGAAAATACTCGTAGTGTGGCAGTTCATGCTAATCAGATAGGGTATCATCCCCAGGATCCTGTAAAAAGGGCTTATCTTTCTATCTGGTTGGGAACAGGTGGCAGTTTTTCTTTTTCTGAAAGAAAATTTCAGGTAATTGAAGTGGATAAAAACGAAAAGGTTTATGAAGGTAAAATTGAAATATCAAAGAAAGTCTCAGAACCGGAAAATTTCAATGTAAAAAAGAATCATAACAAAACAGATGTATATAAAATGGATTTTTCTGAACTTAAAAAAACAGGAAATTTTAAAATATATGTTGAAGGGATAGGCTGTAGTTTTTCCTTCCCGATAAACGAGCAAATCTGGGAAAATGCCTTTGAAATATCAATGAAAGGTCTATTACATAACCGTAATGGTATTGAATTAGGCCCTCCTTATACCGATTATGAAAGACCAAGACCTTATCACCAGGAGGAAGGATTGATCGTATATCATTCAGAAACACCTCTAATGGATTCTGGAAATGGTCTGAATGCCTTAGGAACAGATGAGAATAATTTTGGCAATCTGGTCAAAGGTAGAACAAATAAAGTTGTTCCCAATGCCTGGGGAGGCTACTTTGATGCCGCAGATTGGGACCGGCGGATTCAACATTTAAGGGCCAGTAGATTACACCTGGAACTACTTGAATTAAACTGCAATTATTTTTCCGGTAAAGATTTAAGTTTACCTGAAAGCGATAATCACCTTCCTGATGTTTTAAATGAAGCTTTGTGGAATATTAATTGTTATAAAAGATTGCAGACAGAAGAAGGAGGAGTCAGGGGTGGCATTGAAGCTGAGGAACATCCATGTGCCGGAGAAACCAGCTGGCAGGAATCCCTGACAGTAATGTCTTATAAACCAGGAATCTGGTCCAGTTATGAGTATGCAGGTCTGGCTTCCCGGGCCAGTTATCAACTGCAGGACCTGGATGAAAATCTTTCCAGAGAATATAGAGAAAGTGCCCTTAAAGCTTTTAAATGGGCTGAAGAGAGGTATCCTGACTGGAAGACAAGAGATGACGTCTTAGATAGGGCAAAAAAATCAGTTTATAATTCCAGGAATCTGGCTGCAGTTGAATTATTCAGATTGACCGGAAATGAAAAATGGCATGATATTTTCAAAAATACAGAAGAAAACCAAAAAGATGCCTTTTTTGTTTATGCGGCTCTGGGAGGGGATAATCTTGATGATAAAATCAAAGAAAAAGCTAAAAAGTTATTTATAGAAGAAGGAAATAAAGCACTGGAAAATTCCAAAGGAAATGCCTTTAATGTTACTATGCCTAACATTGAAAGACCAATTTCTACCTGGGGACATTTTTTCAGTGTCCCAAATGTAGTTTCAGTTGTAAGAGCTCATTATTTAACAAAAAAAGATAAATTTTTAAGAGCGATAATAAAGGCCTGTCATTTTGGTTCAGGTGCAAATCCCTTAAATTTGTGCTATACATCAGGGCTGGGGAAAAACTTTCCTGTCAACTTTATGCACATAGATACCCGGAGAAGAGGGGAAAAACCACCTGCCGGTATAACAATATATGGAAATTACGATATGCTGGAACATACCGAGCACTGGTTCAGCAAGAGTTTTATCGAAGGTGAGCGTTATGTTAAGCCTGGTATAGAGCAATGGCCGGTTACCGAAATGTATTTTGATATATACAGTGATGCTGCTTCAAATGAATGGACAGTTCATCAAACTTTAGGGCCTGTGTCTTATGTCTGGGGATATCTGGCTTCTTTGAGGTAAATTGAAAACTATAAGTAAGAGGAGTGGTTTATTGATAAAGAAAAGCAAAAAAACATTTATTTTTTTGTTAATTCTTGATGTGAAGAGCTGGCTGTAGAAGTTGCTCTGGAGAGGAATAAAAGAAATATATTCCACACCATAACTATGGATTTTCTTACTTCAGCTGTATTAAGTCTGGCTGAAATAAAAAAAATGATTAATGTGATGTTTACATTTAATAAGGAGGTAGCTCAAATGAAAAAAATTATTAATAATCCGGAAGACTTTGTTGATGAGATGATAGAAGGGATTCTTGCTGCTCATCCTGAAGATTTAAGAACCGTTAATAATAATTTGAGAGAAATTGTAAGAAATGATTCTCCAGTTAAGGATAAAGTAGCTATTGCTACAGGTGGTGGATCAGGACATCTGCCATTATTTTTAGGATATGTAGGAAAAGGTTTATTGGATGGGGTTAGTGTTGGAGATGTTTTTGCATCTCCCAGTGCACAACAGATGTTGAATGTAACTAAGGAAATTGCTGCTGGGAAGGGTGTATTGTATCTTTATGGGAATTATGGTGGTGATGTTATGAATTTTGATATGGCTGCTGAAATGGCAGAAACAGAAGGAATAGAGGTAAAAACTATACTTGCTGCAGATGATGTGGCTTCTGCAAAAAAGGGAGAGGAAGATAAAAGAAGAGGAGTTGCCGGTTTAATTTTTGGCTATAAAATAGCAGGAGCTAAAGCAGAAACTGGAGCCGAACTAAAAGAGGTTGTAGAAGTTACAGAAAAAGCTTTGCACAATACCAGAAGTATGGGAGTGGCGCTTTCTCCCTGTACTATTCCTGCGGCCGGTGAACCAACTTTTGAAATTGGAAAGGAAGAAATGGAAATTGGAATGGGGATTCATGGTGAACCTGGTATTGAAAGAGGCAAATTGAAAAGTGCTGATGAAATTACTGAAAATATAATAAATAGGATTTTAGAAGATGGACCATATAGTAAAGGTGATGAAGTTTCTGTATTAATTAATAGTTTAGGAGCTACTCCCCTGGAGGAATTATATATTGTTTATCGTAAAGTTAATCAATTACTTGAAGATAACAATATTAATATATATAGAAATTATATAGATAAATACGCCACTTCCATGGAAATGGCTGGAATGTCAATAACTTTAATGAAATTAGACAGTGAATTAAAAGATTTATTAGATGCACCGGCTTATACGCCTTTTTTTAGTCAACATGATTTTAACTAAAGGGGGGTATTTATTATGAAATTAACTATAGTAGAAATAAGAGAAATAGTTAACATTCTTGAAGATAAGATGGAGGAAAAAAAGGATTATTTAATAAAATTAGATTCTAAACTTGGAGACGGAGATTTAGGTATAACTTTGTCTAAAGCTTTTAAAGCAGCCAAGAAGTCAATTGAAGGTTTTGAGGGAGATGATATAGGTAAAGCATTATTAAAAATGGCAATGTCAATAAACAATGCAGCTTCATCTACAATGGGAACTCTTCTTTCTTCTGGTATTATGGAAGCAGGAAAAGCAGTCAAAGGGAAGGAAGAAATTACTAAATATGATATTGTAGATATAACAGATGCAGTGATAAAGGGAATAAAAAAAAGAGGTAAGGCAAAAAAGGGTGATAAAACTATTTTAGATTGTTTTATACCGGCATCCAGAGCATTAAAAGAAAAGATTAAAGAAGACAAGTCTCTATTAGAAAGCTTAGAGTTTGCCTGTAAAGCAGCTGAAAAAGGGGTGGAAGAAACAAAAGATATGGTATCTCAACATGGACGGGCTCGATATTATGGTGAAGATTCAAAAGGACATAAAGATCCGGGAGCTGTAGCCGGTTTAATAATAATTAAGACTATCAAAAATTATATGGAATAATATA
>SL_8KL_010_SEDDRAFT_10000650_pt1 | contig 30453 bp, 29 predicted proteins | sample SodLakKL_010_SED_4_FD_11160 | JGI IMG/M metagenome (IMG submission 11160)
GACTACCTGCGCATCGGCCGGGAAGAAGGCGCCCGCCTCGCTTACGGCGGCAAGCGGTTGAACCGCGATACCGAGGGGTTCTACCTCGAACCAGCGCTTTTTACCGGGGCGAACAATTCCATGCGCATTGCGCGCGAGGAAATCTTCGGTCCGGTGGCCGCGGTCATCAGGGTGAAGGATTACGAGGAGGCGCTGGCAACCGCTAACGACACGGATTTCGGCCTGTCATCTGGCATCTGCACGACCTCGCTGAAACACGCGTCGCACTTCAAGCGCAATTCCGATGCCGGCATGGTCATGGTCAACCTGCCGACCGCAGGCGTCGATTACCATGTGCCGTTCGGCGGCCGAAAGGGATCGAGCTACGGACCGCGCGAGCAGGGCCGCTACGCCACCGATTTCTACACAACTGTCAAGACCGCCTACACCCTGCCGCTATAATTTTAGCTAGAGGATTCAGGTCTTGAAACTATAAACTAGTGAGACAGTCTGACGGGGTTTAGACTCCCTGTTATTTTTTTTATGTTTTCCTTAAAGGCCGGGGTTATGGAAGAAGGAGTGTTAAAACTGGCGGAGGCGGGAATGCCGCAGGGCGGCCGCTGTTCACCGGCACTCAAAAACATATACCTGTATTATGCCCTCGATCTGTGGTTTGAGAGAATAGTGAAAAAGAACATGCGAGGATATGTGGAGCTGGTACTGGGGCCTGGCCTTCCTGTGATGAAGGCTCCCCTAAAACAATCAGCCCTGTTATGCTTTAAAACCCCCGGGTTTGTCCCTGCCAGGGCGGTTCTTTGCCGGCCCGGAATTCATCGACACCGGGCCCGCCCAGCCGGCGCAGCCGCCAGATCCCATAAAGGTAGCTTAGAACCAGGACTATAATAATAACCGGCCAGCCCAGGAGGGTATTGGCCCAGGCCAGCCCGGCCGGATCCCCGCTTTGAAAAAGGGAGATCTGGATGATCAGCCGCATCAGGATCAGGGCAGCCCAGAACAGGGTCACTTCCCGGTAGGCCGGTTTGACATCCCGGCGCCAGAACCACTGCAGGGGCCATCCGCGGGTCAGGTGACTGGCCCAGGCGGCCAGGGGTTTGCCGGCGGCAAGGCTTCCCAGGACCAACATTAAAAGCAGGGCGCTGCTGAATATGGCCGGGATAAAATAGCTGGCTGCGCTGCGGGTCAGGTAAGCCAACCCTGAGGCCAGGGCGACGCCCACCAGGCCGCCCAGGGCGTACTGCCAGGCATTCTTTCCGATAATCCGGACCGCTCCCAGCAGTACAGCCAGGGCCAGGGCCGTGACAACGGCGGCGTCAAGGCCAAATACGCTGTTGATCAGGACAAAAACCAGCGGGGGCAGCAGGGCGTCGAAAGTTTTTCCCGAGATCACCGATCTTAACTCTTCCAGGATTTCGGCCTGTTTTGTTCCCAATTTATAACTCCTTTCTCCAGGATTTGATTTCAGGCCCTTTATTTTGCCTCCTGCAGCAGGACGGATTTACGGGCGCCCAAAACAGCTCGAGCCAGTCCCCGTTGCTACAGTACTGAGCCGGCAGGATATATACTGAAGCGGTTAAAAGCCAAATACCATCATCAAAGAAGATCCAGATTACAGCATTTACGGCGCTTTTTCCGCGAAAGGCGATCCATATAATAAAAGAAGCGAACAAAAAACCTGGAATTATTTGATAAATACCGCGCTACCTTTTGTTCAATATTTTTATTTTACCCCAGATCAAGATAAACCGCCATGGCAAGATCCATTCGTGCGGTGAGATAATCACCACCAATTATATCTATTTTTGTGACTATGTTAAGAAGTCGTAATTGCACATTTTTTAGCAAATGCACAATAAATGCATAACTTTAATTACTAGGAAAGCAGACCCCAGTCCCACTGCTTCTTACCCGCCAGGGGTTCCACTCGGTTTTAACGCTTGGACAGGACCCTCGAAAAGGGTATTGATTATTGTCCGCAGCCGGTCAAAAAAACTGCTGCTGTTTACAAAAACGATATAAGTGGTGTTGTCTTGTTCGGGCCAGTATTCGCCCTTAAGGCTCCAGGTATCGGGAAATTCGTTTGCTTCAGACAAGATTGTCTCACCATTTTATATGCTTTTTTGGAAGCAGGTTTGCAGGACCGTGGTGCTTATTTGTTCGTAAAAAAGCTCGAAACAGAAAAAAGCCTTGCAGTGGGCGGCAAGGGCGAAATTGATTTCAAACCGGGCTTTTATGTGTACACCGGTTCGGCAAAGCGCGGTTTAAAGGCAAGGGTGGCCCGCCACTTGCAAAAAAGAAAAACAGGCGCAGGCATATCGATCACCTGGCAGCGGCGGCGGATAAGATTATTCCTGTGCCGGTTGTGAGTGAAGATGATCTTGAATGCGTGCTGGCAGAAAGTCTGTATAAGACAGCAAACTATCCGGTTAAAGAATTTGCTTCTTCCGACTGCCGCTGTAAAAGCCACCTTTTTACTTCAAGCAAGATCCCCTGCAAAATCCTCTTTTTATCGATTTAAGCCAGCATTACCGCATCCTGCGGCTGGAAGATAAGCTATAATCGGGATTACTTAAAAAAGAACTTTCTAATAATCAAAAAGCCCTTGTAAATAGGTTTACCGGTATCTCTGCATTTAATTTAGGGTTGCCCCCGGAATTAGGCGCTACCACTGGTGGAATGCCTGGTGCTGATGTTATCGGAGCTCCGGGTGGTACAGAACCGTCCCCCTGTGTTTGGTCCCCCTGTGTTTGTTTGCACTATAAAAATCATGTCGATGGGGCCAAGGCACGAACCGGATAAATCCGGCCTCAGTCAATAACTGCAGGCTTCTTACCCTGACCCTTTCCGACAATTCATTCAGCATCCCCTTAGCTGTTATGCGTTTCGGCCGGAAAGGAAGCCCCGTTGATAGCTGGTCCAAGGGAGGCATTGCCTTTAAAATCGACCCGGAAACAGGAGAATTAGGCCGGGGATTGTTTCATCCAGACTGGGGTTCCACAAAACAAGTAGCCCGCCACCCAGATAATAACGCGGAAGTAACCGGGATGGTCCTCTCTTACTGGGACGAAATAAAGAAAGTAGCCCGTAAAGCAGCCACTGTAACACCGGGGATTAACAGTATCGGGTGGGACCTAACCGTAACGGAATATGGACCCCTGCTGGTAGAAGGCAACAGCCTCTGGAGCCCCTAATTTTTCAGGCGATATACGGTGGATTTCTATCCCCGGAACATAGGGTGTCATTTGAACGAGCCAACGTCCCCTTGCGTTAAACTAATAACCTGTGTTGGCCATCTTGAAACCGCTGCTCAGGGTTCAACAGGTGTTGCCAAAGGACTGGTTGCTCCGGTGTACTTGCTGGTAATAGCGGTAAGCATCTTTCAAGTTCCCCGAAAACAACCGGGTATCACTGGAGATAATGCCTACCCGGAATTGTTCCTGGACCGTCTTGTTCCGGTTCAGTTTATCACTGTTATCAGTTCTTAACTCAACCAATACTTATATCTTCTTTGAATAACTGCGCTGTATCAAGACCGGGAAAGAAATATGGACTCAGGTTTTGAAATATCAAAATTTATTGGTTTGTTTATTATGGCTTCAAGTCAAATGGCATAGTTATCATTTGAAAGCATACTCACAAGCTTTGACAAGGCCTCGGCCAGCTCTGCCAGCATGCTGCAGTCTACGAGGTCAGGCCTGTCGGCCGCTGTATGGGCTACTTTTAAAATCTCTTCCGTCTGTTCTGAAGTCAAGGCCAGCGCCGGTATTTGCTTTTGCAAAAAAAGACCGTGATCGCCCTGGTACCATGGTTCACCTTCAATTATTTGGTCATAACCGGAAAAAACTTCTTTGACCGTTTCTTGTAAGCGTGGCGGAAGATTATACATTGAAAAGGCAGTTTTGCTATTTTTATATCCTACTCCGTCAATATTAATACCCAGCAGGATTTCAGGAAAGCGGTCTTTTATGGTTTTTAAATAAAGCTGTTCGCCTGGATTGGAGTAATAATCCTCTCCGTTTATCGCCGTAATTTCAACCTGCAGTGACCCCTTGAAACCGGCAAGCAATTCGCCCAGCAGCAGCAGGGTAACAATGCCCGATGCATTATCAATAGCTCCCGGGGTGCCCTGTTTGCTGTCTATATGGGCAAGAAAAGCCAACCTGGGAGCCTTATGCTCTCCCTTGCAGGCCACAACATTGCACCCTTCTGAAGGTATTCTTTCTGCCCTGACTTCCATGTTGACTTCCTGGCCATCATACGCAGAAAGCCTTTCTCCTTCCACGTCTTTCATATAAACTGCCGGCAAATGAAAATCTCCGTCTTCGATTAAAGGAAATGGAGATATGCCACCTGCTATCTCAGGGTTTATTCCGGTTGCAGAAATAATTCCAATAAACCCTTTGGATTCAAGCAAACCGATTATTTCCTGGTGTTCTTGCGGGTTGTAGAAAGGAAAGTTTTTGGGCATCAGCTGCTCATTGGCCAGTTCACCTTTTAATAGCGCTATTTTACCTGTTGCGTCAGCCTTCTTTAATTGTTCCAGGTTTGATATTGTGTATAGCTCTCCTTTAAGTTTGCCGCCTGTGGAATAGGGGCAAGTAAACACTTCGAATGATTGCCCGTTTACTTTCAGGCTGGCACCATGATCATGCCAGTCAAAACAGTTAAACCGGGGCATCTCAACTTCGAAGCCAAATGATCTTAGCTGTTCTGCAAAAAACCCGGTAGCTATTATATTCCCTTTAGAACCTACACAGCGCTCTCTAATTTCACCGCAAAGCTTTTTCATATAGCTGTCGCTTTTTAAAAACATTAAATTTTTACTCCCTGACATGGTTTGCTTACCTCTTTCCCATTGTTTTAATCATGGCTTAATTCTTTTAACAAAGGCTTTGTTTCTTTTGCAGAAGATCTGATTCATAATCATGAAATTTACTTTTAATTTAACACTACAGCGCAACATTAGAACAATCTGAATCTAAGCAACACCGGCTTTAAGCTGTTAAATAGGGAAATACTGTACAGGCTCCAGCTCGTTTTGACGGGCCAGCTTGAACTCCAGAGGAAGTATCTCTTTGAGGGTGCCACTAACCGGGTCTTTGCGGTAAGAGATAGTCATAATAGTCCCTTTTCAGGGTTTATTAAGGGTCTTCGGCAACGCAAAATTAGCATCAAGATACCGTTCCGTAAACAGGTTGTTTTAAGACTCTTTACGGGTGATCATAAGCCTTTTTAGCGTCCTTAAGCTCTTATGGATATTGTATCAGAGAATGGGGATTTTGTTTACCTATATTGCGCTGTAGTGCTAGTTTGAAGCTGCCATACATATTTGAGAAAACCTTTCCCGCTCAGAAAAGAGACGGATTAAATGTTGGCCAAACCCTGCTCGCAGCGGCATTGCACCGGGCTATCAGCCCGGGCAGCAAAAGAGCTTTTTCCAGCTGGGCCTCTGGGACAAGCTTACCAGAATTTATTAACTGTAACCCGAAAATTTTAGACAGTCAACATTTCTGGGACCAGATGGAAGCAGTAAGCGATGAACAGCTCTCTGCAGCCGAAAAGCAGGTCACCTTAAAGCTGATCGAAGAAGGCCTTTTTTCACCCCGGCTGCTTTTCTATGACCTGACTAATTTTTTTCACCTATATTGCCTCAGAAAATGAGTGAGCTGACCTGGCAAAAAGAGGTCACAACAAACAGAAGCGTCATGATTTAAGGCAGTTCGGCTTGGCCCAGGTGGTAACAAGAGATTTTCTGCTGCCGGTTTTCTCAGAAATATATGAAGGAAACAGAACTGATAAAGAACCCTTCATCCCCTTTCTGACCCGGCTAAGAGAAAAACTGGCCGAGCTAAATGTTTCTTTAGAAGAGATCACCTTAGTCTTTGATAAGGGTAGTAATAGCAAGGGGAACTTTAATGAGCTCGATGAAAAAAACATCCATTACGTGGCCTCACTTAGTTCTGCTTATCATCCAGAACTGCTTGCAGTACCGCTGGACCACTACCGTGCGGTAGACTTAGGCGACCAGTCACTACCCTGTTACCGAACCTGCTGTGAAGTCTGGGGTAAAAAAAGAGCTGTGCTGATTTATTTAAGCGAAAAGCTGCGCCAGGGTCAGCTCCGGGGCTTGACCCAATCTTTAGAAAAAAAGTATGCTCTTTTAAAAGAGCTAAAAAGCAAACTGAATAACCCGCGGGCCCATAAAAAGAATCAAGAAACGGTGCAAAACAAGGCAAATAAAATCCTTAAAGGTGAACGCGGCCCGGAATTGATCAAGGTAAATATCATTGATAAAGGTAACGGTCGTTTCGATATTGACTGGGAACTTGACCTCTTGGCCTGTCTTAATGTTACCGAAGAGATTTTCGGTAAAAGAATACTGGTCACCTCCCGGGATGACAGGAGTGATGCGGAAATAGTAAGCGCCTATTTTGGCCAGAGCAATGTTGAACTTGTTTTTAAGCATTTAAAAAATCCTTATCATAATGCAGTGCAGCCTCAATACCACTGGACAGATCGGAAGATTAAGGTTCACACCTTTATTTGTCTAACCAGCCTTTTATTGTCCCAGTTACTGTGGAAAAAAGCTAAAGATTTTGGCTGCACTTACAGCATCGAAAGCTTAATTAATATGCTCTCAGATATCCGTAAAGCAGATATCGTTACTGTTACCGGCTTAAAAGGCAAGCCGGCTAAAGTGTCTCAGCTCGAAGAGATGGAGCCGGAGTTAAATAAGCTTTATCAAGAGCTGCTCGGGTCGTTTTTGTTTATACACCATAGATCGCCCGAAAGGTCTGATATCATTGAACAAATCGCTTATTTGACTTTTTAAGTTAGTAAACTCACGCTAGAGCTAATATAAATATGATATGATACAAATTAAGGTTTTGCCATGTTTATTGATGGTTATGAGGAAGGAGATTTTATGAGTACTATTTATAAAAAGGCTGACAGCAAGGCTAAGGTGCTGACACTATATGATCAGCAAATCGAAAAGCTAAATATTTCCTATAACGATATCTACGTTGATACTTCTTACGGAAATACCCATCTTATCGAAACTGGCAATATGGACGGAAAACCACTACTGCTTTTCCACGGCGGCAATTCAACTACAGCTTACAACCTGCTGGCATTAAAGTTTCTACTTAAAGATTTTCATATCTATGGTGTTGATACTATTGGGCACCCGGGAAAAAGTGCAGAAGTGTCTTTGTCAGCAAAGAACTATGATTATGGGAAATGGGCAAATTTAGTAATAGAGGCTTTGGGATATGAAAGAATAGCCTGTTTTGGCACTTCTTTTGGTGCAGGTGTTTTGGCTAAGACAATGTGTGTCTCACCAGAAAAAATAGAAAAGGCAGTATTGTTGGTTCCATCAGGTATTAAAAATGCACCGGCTTATAAAAGCATGAGTATGATGTTCCCCATGATCATGTACTGGGTAACAGGTGATGAAAAGTGGCTTATTAAATGTATCTTGCCCATGGCTATTCATGAGGATAATATTGATGATGATACTTTTCAAACAGTCAAATCCAGTATCGATAATGTAAAAATCAAGTCCGGAATGCCCAGTGATGTTAACCCTGATGATATCAAAAAATGTAAAGCCCCAACCCTGGTAATGGCGGCAGAAAAAGATTGTTTGTTCCCGGCTAACCTGGTTATTCCACAGGCAGAATCGATTATTTCAAATTGCACTACCTACCTGTTGGAAGGAAGAGGCCATATGAGTCATCTTACGTTAGGCGAAAAGGAAATGATTATAGAGTTTTTGAATAAATGAAATAGGCACCCATATCTCTTTACATTCTATGGGCGCGATTTGCTTTATGGGATAGTCAGAATGAAAAGGTTAGTTTACAATAAGGCAGTTAAAGTTGCAAATCATTACAGCCTGGTCTTATCACGGCAGCGCTCTAATGAAGAAGGATTAATATAAACAGGAATCCACCGGCCGGCCAAGTAAGAGGCATTACCGCTGTGATCTTCGTGGCAGTGAGTTAACAGGACTATTTCAATCTTCTGGTTTTCCAAAAAAGGCACGATAATGGCAGAAAGCCTGCCCGGGCCGGTATCGATCAAAACCCCGTTTACCAGGTAAAGATTAAGGCCTTCATTGTCGCATTCTTGCTTGATTGCATCCATGAGTTTGCTTCCAAACCCTTTGCCCCGGGCCGATGAAGATACACCAACAATTGTTAAGTAAATGTAGGCCTGGTTTCTCATCAACTTTTTACGCTCATGGCCGGTCTGTCTTTCTTTCTAGCCACTTACCGCCAAAGGTAAAGAAAGCCAGGCCGGCCAGGGCCAGCCATCCGGCCCAGTCATCGAGACGGGTGTTAACTGTGCCTTTTCCGTCCCCGATTTGCACATCTGCTACTAATGTAGCTTCGCCCCCTTCGGGGTAGACAGCCAGCTCCACAATCCTTCCGTAAGGGTCGACAATGGCCGAGTTATAACTGCCGTCAGCCTTGACCATGGCCGCACGGTTTTCGATGGCCCTGAAAACTACATGGGTATAATGTTTGTCGGCTATGCTGCTCCAATCGTTAGAAGGAACGCCAATTAACTGCGCGCCCTGGGCGACCATCTTCCTGGTAGTATCTGTATAATCGAGATCGTAACAAATTATGGTGGCCAGTTTGCCAAGTGGTGTGTCATATACTGGATAAGTGCCGCGGCTCAGGCTGGTCTCACCACCGAAAATGACGGGGTGATCTTTGCCGAACCTGCCCAGGAATTTTCCTTCCGGATTAATGACCGTTGCTTCGTTGTAAAAGCCTTCCTCACCTGCCGGGACTACGTAACCGACAGCAAGGTGCGCATTAGTTTCATGAGCAAGCCCGGTTAAATCCAGCCGGTCATCCTGCTGCGGATCCCAGTTAAAAGAAGCTTCCGGCCAGACAATAAATTCTGCGCCCCTTGAGCTTGCTTCCAGGGTTTGTTCGATCATCTGTTCGTAGAGCTCCTCCATATTATCGCCCCGGTTTATACTTGCTATCGGTGAAACTTCTGGTTGAATGGCTGCAACCTTAACTTCAGGCGCCTCAAGTGAACTGTTCATGAGAGCCAGGCTAAGGACAATCCACCCGGCCAGTATGGAACCGCCGATTACGGACCAGCGCCGGGTCAGGCCGGCGTCAAGCGCCAGGGCCGGTTCATCACCACTTTCCTGCGGCTGCCACTTTTTATCCATGATGCCGATCACGAGCATTGCCAAGACATAATTGATCATCATTACCAGCATCCCGGTCCCAATAATGCCGAAAATACTTGCCGGTTGAATCAGCCACAACTGGCGGTACAAGGGGTAGGCAATAAATGCCCAGGTTCCGGCAATGGGAATAAAAAGCCTGATCATTTCTATAGCGGCCCAGGTTAGGACGCCACTGATTACGAACCAGCGGTAACCGGTTTTTGCATGGAAGGTTCTATCGCCTCGATCTATGGCCAGGCTGATAAAGAAAACAATTAACGGCAGCCAGACCATGTAGGTGCCAACCGGGGCAAAGACAGGGCCCAGGTAACCCTGCAGCCAGATGGCAATTCCAACCGCTGGGGCCAGGGATGAAAGCTTGGGCGGCATAATTCTGTGTTGAGCCACCAGGACAGGCACAAAACCGACCAGGGCCAGGGGCCAGATCTCAATAGGCGGAAAAGCCAGCACAAAAGCAATGCCGCCGGTTATAGAAAGGATCAGTCCAAGTGCTAAGCGGTTCCAGTAAGAAAGGTTCAGTTCTGACATTGTAGTTCCCCGTTTCATATCCATCTACTGATTTGAATTCTACATATAATTAAAACTTACTATAATCAACAGATTGGAAAACCATGCCATGCCAGGCAAGAATATACAGAAACCGCTACGGAAGCTCTTGCCTCACCACGATCTTTCCTGCCTGGTGAGGACCAATAACCATGGTTACCTATAGTTTGGGCTTATGACATAAAGATTATGTGACTGCTTACTTGAATCCTATTTTGATTTTAGTCCGATAATTTTTAAAGTCAAGTTATAATATTATCGCAATCGCAACACACAGTTTTTTATTCTATTCGCTGCGGAACCCAGTGAAATCTTCTCCATGATCCTGTATAAGTATCAGTGGTGCGTTGCAGCTTTAACTGCTTCTTTTTCAAACACTTCGTCCAACCAGTCGTAAGTAACCCGGTTTATGAAATTAGTATTGGCTACCTGGCAGTGACCGTCGGCACCCAGTTCCTTAGGGCCGGTAACCCGCTTTTTTTCCGGGTGGGAAATAGCTTCCAGGGCTACCTCCTGTAATATTTCTACTCCCCGGGAGTAAATATTCTCGGTTGTCCCGTCCAGTAAAAGAGCAGGGCATTCAATCATCCGGGGATCCAGGTTAAATTCCCGGTCACAGCTCTCTTTGTCTTTCTTTTTCATCCGGGAGCTTGCCGCCCAAATCTCCGCCGTATCGGTGCCGCTGCCGCTCTGCTGCCAGAGCAGGTGTGCGGCGTTTAAATCCATGTGCACATCCTTGAATCGATAGGTGATGCGTTATTTTTTGTACTTACTCAAGTTCGCTCGTGGTATTTTTTGCTCATATGGTTTTTCATATCTCTTCATTATAAGAACCTCTTTTGTTAAAGGATCTACCAGTTCCTTTTCTTCTACCGACAACTCATTGCCTGTCTCTGGGTTAATTAAAAGCGATTGGAGGGTCTCTCTCATTATAAAAACTCCTTTCTTTATTTAATATTTTTTTTCCTGACCTCACCAGGCATCAACTTTAAAATCATTTTAACGTGGCTGGATTCTTTTTGGACCTGCCAAAAGGAAGGTTCTGACCTGCCACAGGGTAGGGTTGGATTTCCGATAGTAGAGCTTTATTCAGTTTAGAGTTCAAACAGGTTACCAAAGTGGCAATCAAGCTCCCGGCAGAACCCTTCCAGGACAGAATAACGGTTAGGATTTACTTTACAAATCTGCGGTAGTGATAAAGTTGGTTATAGCAAGTTGAAACTTTTCAATTGATGATATATACTATGGTATATACTAATTGTTGGGGGAGTGGTGATTATGGACAGTGCCAAGCTTTTTTATAACGGCCGCAGTCAAGCGGTGCGCTTGCCCCGGGAATATCGCTTTGAAGGTGATGAAGTTTATATCAAAAAAATTGGTAATGCTGTTGTCTTGATTCCCAAGGATAACATTTGGGAAGTGCACGAGGCGGGGATGGATTATTTCAGCGATGATTATATGGATAGCAGGGAACAACCTGCACTGAAAAAGAGAGACGAGTTATGATCAGGTACCTGCTTGATACAAATATTTGCATCTACTTGATTAAAGAAAAAGATCCTGTATTGAAGCTGAAACTTTATGAAAAAGGGATTGGCTGTTGTGCCATATCTGCTATCACCCTTGCTGAACTATCTTATGGGGTGCAAAAAAGCAGTAAACTGGAGCAAAACAAGCTGGCCCTGGGTTTATTCCTTGCTCCCTTTGAACTATTGCCATTTTCTACAGCTGCCGCTTTTCTTTACGGCAGCATAAGGCAGCAGCTTGAGATCCGTGGAGAGGTAATCGGTGGATATGATCTGCTCATTGCTGCTCATGCTTTAGCGGAAAGCTTAACTGTAGTAACCAATAATTTTGCTGAGTTTTCCAGGGTAGATGGTCTGTCTATCGAAAACTGGGTAAAGTGAATAATTTCGGGACACAATGAAAATTATTTAAGGGAATCGAACGTCTCCTTGCTATTCCGATGCTCATGATTACAAACAATATCTGAGGACCATATCCGAACTACGTACAAAGCAAGGGTTCCTATGTCACAATAAAATACTCATATATGCACTTGAAGAAAAGCTTGGCCCGTATTTCAAGCTGCAAAAGAGCGAAATAAATTGCCTGGAGCCATTAAGTAAAGCTATCCGGGTTTATTTTAACGCCTGATTATACCAGCTACGGATAGAACATCTTAAAAAATTTTCGTTGTGTCCCAAAATTATTTGAGGTATATTAGCAATGCTAAATAAAGTTGTATTAATCGGGCGATTGGTCCGGGCCCCTTAAAGGAAAAATCACAATGAATAAGATAGCGGTTATCTACCATTTGATCATTCAGTACGCATGTACCGGGAGTTTTGAGCCAACAGCTCCAGCAGCCGGTGCATGCTTTTATGGAATTATCCCCCAGCCTGACAACCTTTAAAGGTTCGTCAAAAAGATCCTGGATAGCCTTATATGTTTCACTATCTTGCTTCGCTCTCAGGTCAACTAAAGTGTGCACTTTCTCTTTTTTAACCCCTATCTCGTAGAATTATTAATCACCAAGCCGGCTATAATAAGGTATGAAATAACCTTACAACCTAACAGGCAGTTCTAGCAATAACCGGTGAAATGAAATAGACTGCCTGCAAAAGTAAACTCAAAAAGTGCGAGCAGAAGGAATTCCCCGGGACACCACGGTGTACTCTTTCATCTCAGGGGGCAGTGATGTTTAGGCTCCCGACTGGCGGGAGATACTGACAAGCTATGTCCACAAAAAAGTTCCGGTAACAATCGGTTATCTCACCGGTCAGCAACAATTTTGCGGTATTTGGTTGATCAGACGATATGATAATAAATATTATCAAACATTGAGCCATAAGATACAGTCTTTATTCCGGCTTTCATCTTGGGGTCGATAGCCCCCGAGGATTTCCGCTGAAGATTCTAAAACCCGGGACAAAAAAATTAAAAAAGAGTTGTCAAACTGCTGCCCGTGTGGTAAATTAATAACGCAATGTTATATAATTATAATATTTTGCTTTATATAAATAACATATAGGAGGTTTTATCAATGAAAAAACATCCACTAAGATTCATGGGATTTTTGGGACTGGTCGGGTTAGCAGGGCTGTTTACCGGTAACTACGGGTTATTTGGATTCTTCGGGTTTTTCGGCTTCTTTGCGCTGGCCCGGGAAATAGATGACGAAATGCTGAGAAAAAATATGGCCAGGGCAGGATTTAATGCCTTTATTGTTTCCCTGGTGGGCTTTCCGGTAGCCGTGATTGTGGCTACTTTCATCGGGTCCGTGGAAAGTGCATTTCTCTTTTTCGTAATGTATTTTGCCGCCCTTTTTGCAGTCCAGATTCTGACCTTTGTTTTCTCCTTTAACTACTACGAGAAAAGAGGGAACCTTGAATGAACGTAAAATTCAAAACCCGGATCAAAGAGCTGCGGGCCAGGCATGATTTAACCCAGGAACAGCTGGCCGAAAAAGCAGGAGTAAGAAGGGAAACTATCGGCCATATTGAAAACGGTAGATATAACCTGTCTTTGCTCCTGGCCTACAAAATAGCGCGGGCTTTGGAAAGCAGCATTGAAGAGGTTTTTATCTTCGAGGAAGAGAACTAAAAAAACGGGCCAGGCACGGGGAGTGTATCCTTGTGCGGTAGGGTTTTACAAAGGTATCAAGATCAAAGCCGATCATTACAAATCGCCTCCAGGCACCCTTTCTTTTGGAGCCAGATCGGCCCGGCATAAATGGGATTCTTAATAAAGCGAAAGCCTGTGTTTATTGTTTAATTAACTCGAAAATACTGATTCTCAGAATCATTTGTCTCTTTTATTTGCCCTTAGCCTTGCCATTTTATTTCTGTTTTAGAAAGCAGGTAATAAGCTTGGTTTAGATAAATAGCATTAAAGTAAAACTTATTTATAAAGCTGACAAAGCACAGCTTTTCAAACTTCAGCCTGGAGGTTATTACTGTTGGGAAAAGGCAAACCCGCTCCCTGGATTTTTCTCATAGGCATTCTTGTCTGGACCTGGACGTTTTTTATTTTAACTTTGTTTACCGGCCAAAGCTATCTGCAATTTCCAACTGTTCTATTGTCTTTAGCAGGAGGCTTTGGCCCTCTATTTGTTTCATTAATTCTGATTAAAGCAGGTTACTGGGATAAAGTACTAGATGAAACTGTTTTTCAATTCATTCGCAGGGTCTTAAATCCTCTGACCCTGGAGCCGCGCTGGTATTTTTATATTATCTTACTGGTGCTCATATTGAGCATTATCCCTGTTCTGCTGCATAATTTATTTCTTGATAAAAAGGAACTTTTTTCAATAGGCCCTCTTATATTTATCCTGATTGGAATAATAATCGGAGGGATGGAGGAAATAGGATGGAGAGCTTATGCCTTAGAAGGGCTGCAGAGGAAAGCTCCTGTGATCCTGGCCAGTTTTATTGTGAATCTCTTCTGGGCAGCCTGGCATTTGCCCCTGTTTTTTATGGAAGGCACATATCAGGCGCAGCTGGGGGTGGGCACAACTGCTTTCTGGAGTTTTAATCTTGCTATAATAATAAGCTCACCAATTTATGCCTGGGTATACAACAAAAGTGGCAGAATAGCTTTTGCAGTGATTTTCTATCATGCCCTGGGCAACTTCAGTGGTGAAGTATTTAACACTGCTTCTTTATTTTATAGTTTGGGAGTAGAAGCTGTCATTGCCCTGGTTTTGGCAGCTTATTCCTGGCAGTGGATGAAGAAGAAAATTATTCAATAGTTTTAATCCTGGAGTTTGGGGATCCCATCTTAACAAACAACGATGATATTACAATTGCCAGTACCAATACAAGCAGAGCTATAGTTAACCTTGATTGAATAAGGGGCAGTAAATTTCTAATAACCATTTCACCCGCTAACCACCAAACTCCAAGCAGTAATCCTGAAACCCCTATCTTAAATATTCGAAAAACCCTTGCCTGTGCTGACAGTGGTGCTAACTTTATTTTGCCTGCTTTTAAGCCAAAGACGAGTGAACCGATTATATAGACAGAAATTGCGACAAGAGCAATAATACCAGCCCATGCCCCTCTTTGTAGATTTGAGTACAATCTGCTCATTGCAGGTCGGCTGAATCCACTCGTTTCTGCCCACTCACCCAGCACCGTAAACAAGAAAGGCCAGCTTCCCTTGCTGTTTGTCAAAACTACGACACCTGCACCACTTTCCGGCACCGCGTAAGCCATCCCTAAAGATCCGGCTCCTTCACCCCCGTGGAAAACAGCCTTTTCCCCTGTCTCCAGGTAATCTATAAAGTAGCCCAGGCCTACGCCATCTGATCCATAAGCATAAAAATCAGCTGGCTCGATCACCGGGGTATAAAGCATGTCCACACTTTCCGCTGTTAATATTCCTCTACCTTTCTCCTGCCCTTCTGTGTCCATTCCGGCCGCATAAAACCTGGCCAGATCAGCAGCAGTAGAATTCAATCCCCCCGGGGTTTTGAAAGGATAAACATGCATGGGCACCGGCTCCCCATCTAAATAGTAGCTGGTAGCAAGCCTGGACTGCACTTCTTCTCCATGATTATAAGTTGTATTACTCATGGCAAGGGGATCAAGTATTAATTCTTCAATGTAATCATCATAGCTCTTGCTTGTAACATCCTCTACCAGCAGCTCTAGTATAATAAACCCCTGGTTGGAGTACTCAAAAGAAGAACCCGGCTCCCGTACCAATTTAGCCTGATACTGGCTGTGTTCACCCGCCAGTACTTCTTCTAAAGGAGGGCGCTCAGTACCCGGAAGCCCGTAATCTGTGCCCCCGGTTATACCGGAACTGTGGCTAAGCAGTTGCCTTATAGTTACCGCTTCTTCCGCATATTTAGTTTCCGGTAATTGCCATGATGTCAGATGCTTATCCAGGGGACCATCCAGTTCTATATAGTCTTGTTCTACCAGGTTCATAACTCCCCAGGCTGTTAGTGACTTTGTGATCGATTCTGCCCTGAAAAGTGTATTCGAATTAACAGGTTTATTTTTCGCTAAATCCTGGTAGCCGTACCCTTTTGACCATACTACATCTCCATCTTTAATCAGGGCAACACTTATCCCCGGAATATTATACATATTCATAAGCTCAGGTATGCGATCATCCAGATGAGCAGACACTTCCTGCTTTTCAGCTTCAGCTTTACTTAAGCTTGTGGTAGTGCTCATTAAAGAAATAAAAGCTATAGCAATAACAATACAAATTACATTTTTCAACTCATAAATTATGTCAGAACACCTCAGCTTAGGGGCGACAGTGCTTCTTCCACTGCTTTTAAAAATGCTTTGCTGGATATTGTGGCCCCCGTATTGATATCCACCAGTAATGACTGCCCTGCGATGATCCGCTTGGACAGTACCTGCTCCAAAGCTTCACCGCTGTCTGGCTGGACATCCACTNTCTTGCCGCCTTCAATNGTGAGCTTTACAGTATGACGACGATTATTCTTATCTTTGTGATTATGATTATATAGCAAATTAATTGAACCATCAAAATGGCAAGAATAGGACTTTGCATAATCGTGGCGAATAGATCAATTATCTTAAATCCATTTTCACGCTGGTTGATGTAAAAATAGAGGGTAAAACTAAGGACAAACAGGTATGGTAGTATTAGATGCAGGTATTTTAAAGGGTGAGCATGCCTAAAGGCAGGGTTCCGGATAGACAGGTAATTGCTGGTATAATCAAGAGAGTTCAGTTTAGAAGGATTATTTTTGCCGGGAATAATGATGAAAAATGTTTTTAAGAAAGGTGGATGCAAATGTCTCCTGGTGGTGTCCGGGATTTAAAAGAAAGGCTTCTCCCTCTTAGGAAGCAGGCGGAGATTACAGACAATTGGCTGAAAATAAGATTGCATGCTATTCTTCCCGGGCTGATGGAAAGGGAAGGCATTGATATGTGAGTAGTTATTGCCCGGGAAAAACAACGAAGCCCGACAGTTTTATCCCTGATGACGGCAGCAAAACTCGCCCTGGCCTGGCTTGAAAAGAGAACCTCGGAAGAAATAATTGCCCTGGAACAGACTGCTGCTTTTACTGAGGGAAAGGTGGAATATCTGGGCGGGTGGCAGAAGGAAGTTTTCTGTATTTGAGGCAAAAGTTGTTCATATTCCGATGCAGTGGAAGAACCCTCTAACTGGCCGGATGGGGCCGGAATCACTGGCCGGATGTGACCAGAACGGGTGGCCGGATGCGGGCGGAATACGCACAATTGAATAAACTTGCTGGAAGGATGCTTTTATTGCCTAATTCTGTAAGTTCACAAGGGTTCTGGTTAGTTCTCCTGGGAGCAATATTCTGGGGCACAACCGGTACTGCCCAGGCTTTTGCACCAGATTCAGCTAACCCTTTAACCGTTGGAGCGATAAGAATAGCGATCGGTGGATCTGCATTGCTGATAGCCGCTTTATTGCGTGGCAGGTTTAAGTTGAAGAAAAAGATGGCTTTAGGAGCCGTTTTACTGGCTTCTTGTGGCATGGCTTTTTATCAGCCGTTCTTTTTTACTGCAGTTGGCATGACCGGTGTGGCCATAGGGACTATAGTAACTATCGGCAGCGCGCCGATTTTTGCCGGACTGCTGGCTTTACTGGTGTTGAAAGAAAGACCTGCCCTTCACTGGTATGCGGCTACAGGGCTAGCCATTATCGGCTGTATATTACTGATTGCTCCCGGCGGTGATGACAGGGTCAATACTGTTGGGATAATCTTAGCTCTCTGTGCCGGGCTCTCATTTTCATGTTATGTTCTGGCAAGCAAAAAACTGCTTGCCGAAAATCCTGCGGACATTGTGCTGGCAGTTGTTTTTACCGTGGGGGCTATCTTTTTGGCGCCCCTGCTTTTTATTTATAAGCCGACCTGGCTGCTGGAACCTTCGGGCATCCTGGCTGCCCTGCATCTTGGATTAATTGCCACGGCCCTTGCCTATACTTTATTTACGAGCGGCTTGGCTTTAGTGCCGGTGGCAACGGCAGTTACAATTGCCCTGGCGGAACCTTTAACGGCTGCGATGCTGGGCATATTTTTGGTGGGGGAACGTTTGAGCACTTTAAGCTTAACGGGTGCGCTGCTGGTCCTTTTTGCCTTAATAATCATCTCCAGGAAAGGCAAGTAAGCTGCCTGATATATCCAGGCTGATCGACGCGCCTGCCGCTGCATTTGCAAAAGTTACTTTTATATATTATAATATTAATATATTGCAATGTATTATTGAGAAGGCGGTGTTAATGAAAAAAGCTATTTTTTTAAATTTTACTGGGTTGGCTTTTCCTCACCCAGCTTTTAATGGGGGCATTCTTGATTGGCGCTACGGAGAAATTCAGGGAGAGCCGGCCGGCTAAGGTTGGAAGAATAAGCTTGCAGCTTGATCGGTCACAGATGCTTTAAATCTGGCACAAATTTCCAATAATACGCCGAGGATCCTGTCCCGAGCTGCTTTTTTGCCGGGTAAAGAGCCGGATCGGCCGGATCAATATGGTTTATTGAAGCACTACCCGGCACAACTTGTAAAAAGCTGCTTTCTGATAAAGCGCAAGGTTTAGTATTAGAAAAGAGGAGAGATAAATGACAGAGCTAAAAATGGCAGGGGCTAAGGCGCCCTGGTATAAAAATGTTTCACCCTGACTGCTGATCTATATACTGCTGGGAGCAGTATTTGGATTATATAGCTTGATACAATACCTGATGTAACGATGGACAGGGTGAGTTAAGCCCATATAATTGTGTAAAATTAAGGCGCCATTTCTCCGCACCTTCGGTTAGACAGTAATTGACGAAAAAACAACCCAACCGAGAAGAGACTTGAAAAGGCTCAATACCAGGTTACCGTAGATTCACAAGTTTTGCATCAACTACTTATAAAACAAGAACTTGCCTTACAGGTTTGAGAATAATACCATGACTTTCTGCTTGGAATCAAGCAAAAGTAGTTTTCCGTATAAATAATGATGCAACGAAAAAGAAAACGCAGGGATTGTGTTCGCTATAATGATTTTCGCCGGCGGTGCTGTACAGGCCCCGTTTTTTTGTGCCGGATATTAAGTTGGTTTATGAAGCAAATCCTTCTAGCCTGTGGTGCAGGTGGCCGGCAGCCGAGGGAGCTGTGTGGCCTTATTGTGTTGTATTTAAAACCCACTTTCTAGTCAAGACTTCTACTTTAACCATGGTATCAAATATTTCTCTGTCTAAAACCTCATCTCTCATCTTACCATTGAAACTTTCACTGTAACCGTTCTCCCGGGAACCGGGTAAACAGCCGCCCTTACGCTAAAGCTTTTAAACTCCTGCCGTCCTTGCGTCTCTCGAGGTATAGAATGCATGGTTTGATACGGCACTAGCGCGGGTACAGGCGGGGGGACTTATGATATAATTGTTGAAGTTTGTCCATATGATCATTTTAAATGAAGAGGGTAGCCGGCCAGATGAAAGAGCAAAGTAGTCGATTGGGAAAAGAGCCAATTCCGCAGATCCTGGTTAAACTGGCCCTGCCGGCCATGGTCGGGATGCTTGTGATGGCTCTTTATAACGTGGTTGACGCCATTTATGTCGCCCGGGGAGTAGGAACGATCGGGGTAGCGGCGGTATCGATCGCTTTTCCGGTGCAAATGCTGGTGATGGCAGTGGCCGCAATCTTTGGCATCGGGGGAGGGGCGTTAATCTCCATTGCCCTGGGCGCCGACGATATGGAGCGGGCCAACCGGGTATTCGGCAATGTTATCGGCCTGGTTATATTTTTCAGCATCTGCGCTGCCCTGCTTGGCTTGACCCTTCTCACGCCGATGCTTTTGCTCTTCGGTTCCAGCGAAACCATCCTCCCTTATGCCCGCGATTACCTGGGTATTATACTTTACAGCACCGTCTTTTTTGCTTTCGCTTTCACGGCAAACAATATTATCCGCGCCGAGGGGAACGCCAAAACGGCGATGCTCACCATGATTATCTCGGCCGGGTTGAATGTTATCATTACGCCGATCTTTATTTTTGGATTTGAGATGGGCATCAGGGGGGCGGCTCTTGGCACCGTGGTTGCCCAGGGGATTACCGTGGTTTACCTGGTAATCTATTTTTTAACCGGCAGGAGTAGCCTTACTTTTATAAGCGCCTTTTTGATCCCGCAGGTGACAATAATCAGGCAGGTCGTAGCCATCGGTGCATCGGCTTTTGTGCGCCAGGCGGCGAGCAGTATTATGCTGATCGTGGCCAACAACTTGCTGATTATCTATGGAGGGGATCTGGCGGTAGCGGTAATGGGCATTGTCGTGCGGGTGATCATGTTTACAGTGATGCCTATACTGGGTATTATGCAGGGGCTGCTGCCGCTGGTCGGGTTCAATTACGGAGCCAGGCAGGCTGGACGGGTCAGTGAATCGATTATGCTAGGCCTGAAAGTGACGACGCTCATCGCCGTATTTGCTTTTATCCTGACCATGTCTTTACCGAAGCAATTGATGATGATCTTCACGAGCGATGCCGCGGTTGTGGAGATGGGCCAAGTTGCCCTGCGTATTGTATTTGCTTTCTACTTTGTAAACGGTATCCAGATTATTACCGGCGGTGTATTCCAGGCGCTGGGCAATGCCAGAGCGGCCTTCTTCCTGGCGCTTTCCCGCCAGGTGCTCTTCTTAATTCCACTTTTGGTGCTGCTGCCCTTGCTGTTTCAGCTGCAGGGTATTTGGATGGCCTTCCCGGTAGCGGACCTGCTCTCTTTCCTGGTGGCCGTGTGGTTAATCAAAAGATATGAGGGGATATTCTTGCACGCGAAGCTGGCCAATGCGACCGCGCCGGGCCTTGATCAGGCAAGCTCTTGAGAGAACCAGAAAAAAAGGGCAGCCTATGGCAAATCTCAGGCTAACTCTACCCACTGACATAAATGAACATAAGTATTAAGAGATGATTTTTAAAAGTGGAAGAACACTGGTGAAATTATTTTTCCTGGAGCGAAAAAGCCCGGGAATATGGCGTTTCAGGAGTTTATGATTATACAAAAGCATGATCATGTGTTAAAATCAACAAAACTTTAATGAAAATATTTCTCAATTAGACTTGAAAAGCAGGGCTTTATTAAGAATTACATCCACTTGTTAATGATTAAAAATTTCAATAAGGGGGTTACAGTTAATGAAATTTTTGGTGGCCATATTGCTGCTTACGCTGCTTTTTATTGCCGGTTGTGCTGGTATGCAGGCTGAAACTGATGAGGAGACAAAAAATGGTGCTCACGGCCAGGTGATAAATGTTGTAACGACAATCTATCCCCTGGCCGATATCGTTTCTGAACTGGGAGGAGAGCGGGTAAATGTCAGCTATCTTCTGCCGGCCGGTGCCAGTCCGCATACCTACGAGCCGACTGTAGAGCAGGCCAGAGAAGTCGCGCAGGCCCATTTGTTTATTTATATTGGAGCCGGGTTGGATAACTGGGCTGTGGATCTGGCTAAAGCAGCAGAACCCGGTCCGGAGTTATTGGATTTATCACAGGAAGTTGATTTAATTGAATCTGCCGGCTATCGCACTATTGATCATGATGATCATGAAGAGCACCTGGATTGTGACCATGACAAGGACCATGATCAAGGGCACGACCATGATCATGACTGTGACCACGATCATGGCCCGGATGATCCCCATTACTGGCTTGATCCGATCATAGTCCGGGACGATATCTGTCCTGCAATATCAGGACAATTTGCCTCAATTAATCAGGAAGGCAAGGATTACTATGAAGATCAGTTAAACAGCTATCAGGCTGATCTTACAGTCCTGCATGATGATATTGAAGCAGCAGTTTCCGGTTTTTCTCATCAGGGCTTCATTGCTTTTCATTCTGCCTGGCAGTATTTCGGCCGGCGTTATGGCTTGGAGGAGGTTGCCGTTGTTGCCCAATTTCCGGGCCAGGAACCTTCGGCCGGCTGGCTGGCTGAGCTGATCGGACTAATCAAGGTGGAAAATATCAGTGCTATTTTTACCGAGCCGCAGTTCCCGGTGGACCTGGCTGAAAGGATTGCCGAAGAAAGTGGGATTGATGTGAAGGTCATAGATCCGCTGGGAGGAGAAGGTGTAACAGGACGTGAAACTTATTTGGAAATGATGCGTTTTAACCTGGCTGCCTTTGAAGAAGCTATGCAATAAAAAGGCTAAAGATTAATCAATTGAGAGGCTGATTTAAATGAAAGAAGTAATCAAGGCAGATCAAGTGCAGGTTGAACTGGGTGGCACAGAGGTTTTAGAGGGCATAACATTTTCTGTCTTGAGTGGTGAGTTAACCGGTATTATCGGCCCCAACGGGGCCGGCAAAACAACACTGCTTAGGACTGTTCTCGGCCTGGTGCCGATCCGTAAAGGACAGCTGGAGGTTTTCGGAGTTCCTGTAGCCAGACTTAAAGAAGTGCGTCCAAGAATTGGTTACATGCCTCAGCGCCAATCCTTTGAAAGGCGTTTTCCTCTTTCTGCCGCAGATGTGGTTGGCGGCGGGCTATTAACATCGGAGACCCTGCTGCGCCGGGTGTCTGCAAAGGATGAAAAAATAAAAACGGCCCTTCATTTTGTAGCAATGGAAAGCTACCATAATCGGCCTTTCCAGGATCTTTCCGGCGGGGAGCAGCAGAGAATTCTTCTGGCCAGATCCCTGGTTCGGCAGCCGGAGCTTTTACTGCTGGATGAACCTAACGCTGGTCTGGATTTTCCGGCCCAGCAGAGTTTTACCGAGTTAATACAAAGTTTGAAAAAGGAAAAGGGCTTAACAGTTTTACTGGTTTCCCACGACCTGATGTCTATTGCTTCGGCGGCAGACAAGCTGGTTTGTATTAACCGGACTATGCATATTCACGGCCATCCCACTGATGTTCTGAACAGTGCGAGCCTTGATGAAGCTTACCGCTGCCAGTTTGATTTAATAAGCACCCTTGATAAAGGGGGCAGCCATTCTTGAATGAAATGCTTGAATACGGATTTATGCAGCGTGCCCTGCTGGCAGCCTTGCTGGTTGGAACCCTTTGTTCCACCATATCGTTCTTTGTTGTTTTAAAAAGACTTTCTTTTTTGGGAGCGGGCATATCTCATACTTCCCTGGGAGGGATTGCCCTGGGTTTAATCACCGGGGTTGATCCTGTCATTTCCGGTTCTGTTTTTGCTGTTGGAACGGCCATGAGTACCGGTTATATCAGTAGGATTGGCAAAATTAGTGAAGATACTGTTATCGGTATCTACTATGCGTCAGGAATGGCCCTGGGGATTGCTTTAATCAGCAGTTTTAAAGGCTATTATCCTGAACTGTTTGCCCTGCTTTTTGGCAACATTTTATCTGTTTCAACCCATGATCTGATCTTTATGGCACTGGCCATGGTTATTATTACTGCTTTCGTGGTTATATTTTTTAGAGAGCTGGTGATGATTTGCTTCGATGAAGAGATGGCTGAAGCCGGTGGCCTGCCTGTTGTGGTCATTTACATGGGACTGCTGGCGGCAATGGGTTTAACGGTTATGGTTTCTATCCAGCTGGCCGGGGTGGTCCTGGTGGCAGCCCTGATAGTTATTCCCGGGGCTACTGCTTACCGGTTGAGTAAAAATTACCGTGCCATGCTTTTTTTATCCATAGTATTCGGCTTGGTGGGCAGTTTTGGCGGACTCTTTATCTCATATTACTACCCCGTTCCGCCGGGAGCAGCAATAGTCTTAGTTTTGGCATTAATATTCGCCTTGGCCATGGCGGTAAGGCCACTGTTTGAGAATGCCAGGCAAAACAAACTGGAGTGAATGATTAATGATTAATAATGCGAGCAAAGCAGCCCAGGAAGAATTAAAACGCAAAGGTTATAAACTTACCGGTCCGCGGATAGCGATTATCAATTATCTGGCTGAAAGCCAGGAGCATCCCGATATGCAGCAAATATTTGCCGGTATCCGGGCCGAGTATCCCGGTATAGGTATGGCCACTGTATACCGGACCCTTGGGTTGTTGCTGGAGTTGGATATTTTGAGAGCGATTACCGTGAATAAAAACCAGCTGCTCTATGAACTGAAAAAGCCGGATGATCATCACCACCACCTTGTTTGCACCGGATGCAGCCAAATCATAGAGTTCGGCAGCTGCAGCTTTAAGCACATTTCCAGTGAGATAGAAACGGTAACCAGGTATAGTATTGAAGATCATACCCTTGAGGCATACGGTCTTTGTCCCCAGTGTCAGGGTGATTTTCAGGTGGAAAGGGGATAGATTATAATAGTCGATGATCAAAACTTGATTGGTTGTTGTGGATTTTATTGTGGAAGCTGCCCTACTTATTTGAGCGATCCCGCAAATGCCGATGTACACTACGTTTATTAGGGGTCATTTTGAAATCCAACTTTTATGCTACCGGCTTGTCCGGGTTAGGTATAACATAAATAACCGCAGATCGGCCACAGGTATTCACGTAAAAGTGAAATCAATTGTGGGAGGATTAAAAATGAGAGCAGCTGTATATACTAAATATGGTTCGCCTGAAGTGGTTAAGCTTATGGAAGTTGAAAAACCAGTACCCAGAGAAACTGAAATTCTGGTTAAGGTTTTTGCTTCCACGGTAAATCGAACCGACTGTGGTTTTCGCAGCGCGGAATACTTTATTTCGAGACTTTGGAGTGGTTTATTGCATCCTAGAAATAAAATATTGGGATGTGAATATGCTGGTCAGGTTGAAGAAATTGGCAGTAAGGTTTCTCTGTTTAAAATAGGTGACAGAGTTTTCGGCTACAACGATAAAAAGTTTGGAGGGCATGCCGAATATGTAGCTGTTACTGAAACTGATGCAATAACGAAAATCCCGGATAAGCTGAGTTACGAGGAGGCTGCGCCCATAACAGAAGGTGCTCATTATGCATTGTGTAATATTAGAGCTTCAAAAATCAGAAAGGGTCACAACGCTTTGGTTTATGGAGCTACTGGTGCAATAGGCTCTGCTGCAGTTCAGCTTCTCAAACATATGGAAGTGAAAGTTACTGCTGTGTGCAACACAAAAAACTTAGAATTAATCAAATCTTTAGGGGTTTTTGAGGTTATTGATTATCAAACCCAGGACTTTACCAAAACGGAAACAGGGTTCGATTTTATTTTTGATGCTGTAGGAAAAAGTTCCTTTAAGATCTGCAAGCCCTTGTTAAACAATAGTGGAATCTACATTTCCACCGAACTGGGAAAGCATGCCGAAAATATTTTTCTTGCACTTGTTACCCCTCTGGTTGGGAGCAAAAAAGTACTGTGTCCAATCCCTTCATTTAAAAAAGAAGACCTGGGGTATATGAAAAAACCAGTTGAAACGGGTGGATTTCGCCCTATAATTGATAGGACTTATCGACTGGAAGAAATAGTGCAAGCACATGAATATGTAGAGACGGGACAAAAGACAGGAAATATTGTGATTACAATTTAACATATCAAGACATAGAGTCAATATTTATAAATGTAGTCGGCGAGTGGATCTATTACGCGAACCAAAATGACGGCAATAAGATTTACAAGGTTGGCACCGATGGCAGCGGGCGTAAAAAAGTGCAGTAAGAAAGCCGCTGGCGGAGTAATGCGTCCCCAGTTCCGCTCCTATGCATAACGCGGGAACTGCAGGGGCCGTAACTCTGGGCAAAACACACCCCAGAATTATGGCCCCCGTTGTAAAAGTCGGCCCGCTATCGCGGGCCCTCCAAACCGCTCCCTCCACCCGGTTGGCCTCCGCTACGGCCCATCTTCGCATAAACCGCTCAGCCTGGTCCTGCGCTCCGGACCAACCCGCTTCCGCTCGCTCTCGCTGCAGCCGTCAACCTGGGCACAAGCGGCCCAGGATAACGTCCTTCACTCACAAACACCTCTGCAGTATGGCCGGCTTTGGCCAGCCACTCATCAAAATAGACCGCTCCGGCCTTCCCGCCCGGCCTCTACTGCGGTTAGGCTGCGCATAATGCGCTCCGCTTGCCCCTCCGCTGCGGACCGGGCCGCAAGTCCTGCGCTCTAAAGCCATGTGGTCGCCCTTAGGCCGTCATTAAAGACTAAACAGCCCACCCGGGTTAGCCTGATCCCGTAGTCTGCCATGGGGCCTTTTTTGGCTCCGCCCCTGAGCCAAAAAATGGCCGGCCAGCTATGCTGTCCCCAGATTGGCCGCAAAAGCACCGGTCAACCCGGCCATGGCTCATATTTTCGCTCAAGGGGGTAACTTCAACGATAACGTGCGTTATGCAATCGGCCTGCGCCGGCACAAGCAGCCGGCACAAAAGGCGCCTCTTACATAACGGAACGCTATCGGAAGTAGCCTGGTAAGTGCCAGCGCTGGTACACGTAACCCGACCAAATTAAAAACCTGAAAGCGCAAAAAATGAATACAAAAACTGTCCATTTTGCGCAAAGGAAATAAAGTTAAATGCAATCAATTGCAAGCACTGCCACTTATTTATTGATTGAAGGTAACTAAAAAAATAAAGGGTTGAAATAACCAGAATGAAGTAGTAAAGTATAGGTTGTAAAGTTTGCAAGCTATAGCCTGAACAATTAATTAATCTCCGGCAGGAGTTGTTTTTTTGCTTAACAAGCGCAAACTGTACAGTATAAGTTTTATCCCGACCTCGGATATGGTGGGGGTTTTTTCTTTGCTCTTTGCCATGCTATTTCGCCTTCCGGCAATGAAGTTTTCGATTTGTTAAGTATTAGTAGCTGGCTGTGATGACACGGCCTCAAAATATTAACTGGTTCTATCAATTGTGATTATGATGAAACTAACCATTTTGTGATAGTCGGTCTATTATATCCAAATTCAGTCTATTAGAATGGCTTATCAAGCCTGGTTCACAATATTATTATTGCTGCCCCTACATGAACTGAAAGGAAGGGTTTTTTAATGCGCATCGTTATTGTTGGTGGTGGAGGTGTTGGTTATGAATTAGCCCGCAGTCTTTCGGAAAAAAATCAGGATGTTGTAGTTATTGAAAAAAATGAAATCAAAGCCCGGCGGTTCAATGAGTCTCTTGATGTTATGGTTATCGAAGATAACGGGGCCAATGCTGCTGTCCTAGAAAAAGCGGATATAAAATCAACCGAAATACTCATTGCGGTTACTGAGATGGATGAAATAAATATCATCGCCTGCATGCTGGCCAAACACTATCATGTTCCGATTACAGTTTGCCGCATTCGCAATTCCGGGTATGCCGAAGACACTTCGGTTTTAACACCCAAACAGCTCGGGATAGATATAGTTATCAATCCAGAACGGATTGCCGCCATGGAAATTTCAAAAATGATTCATTTTCCCGATGCAAGTGAAGTGGATTATTTCGACCATGGTAAAGTTATGCTACTGGGAGTTACAGTTGGTTCTGATGCAGAAATCACCGGTGTACCATTACATAAACTGGCCCTTAATCCTGACGCGATTATTGTAGGAATTAGTGATACCAAAGGTAAATTTATTATACCCGGGGGAAATGATGTGATTCAGCCTGGAAATAAAATTTATCTCCTTGGTAAAGCCCACACATTAAAAAATATCAGTTCACTACTACACCATAAAAAGAAACAAGTCAACCAGGTTACCATTTTGGGAGGAGGCATGATCGGTTTTCATTTGGCCCACCTGCTTGAAGAAAGCAAACAGCATTTTGATATAAAACTTATAGAAAAAGACAAAGAGCGATGCGATTATTTATGTCGAAATTTGAATCAAACGCTTGTCTTGCAGGGAGATGCTACTGAAATAGCCATGCTGGAAGAAGAAGATACAGACCGGGCAGACGCTGTAATCGCTGTCACCGGGGACGATCGCAGTAATATAGTTTCCGCCCTTTTGGCTCGCCAGTTTGGAGTCAATAAAATTATCTGTGAGGTTATGAAACCCCAATATGTTCCTGTTTACAGCACCCTTGGTATCGCGAGCGTTATTAATCCCCGGTTGCTGGCAGCTGCGAGGATCCTTCGCTTAACCCGCCGGGCGGATGTAGTGTCTTTTTCAATCCTGCAGGATGAAAATGCAGAGGTAGTAGAAATTGTTTTGCCTCAAAGTGCCAAGGTAGCAAACAAGAAAATAGCTGAAGCAAATTTTCCGCGCGGCATGTTGATCGGATCCATTGTTCGCAAAAATGAGGTGATCGTACCTGTTGGGGATACGGTATTGTTGCCTGATGATCGCCTGGTAGTATTTGCCATACCCAAAGTCAGCACCATTCTGGATCGCTTTTTTGCCCCGGCGCTCGGTAAAGGAAGCAAAGAATATCTTCGTAGCAAGTTGGTTCGCACTGAAAAAGGTTGATCTCCCTAATTTTAACTGTAGTACAAATCCAGATTTAGCAGGGAGGTTTTTATGTGCGCCGTTTTCGCATATTTTACCTGATCGGCATTATGCTTATGTTCCTGGCGTTAACCATGCTTTTTTCTGCTCTCTGGTCATTTGCTGAACAAGGGCCGGATCGTATAGCGTTTTTACAGGCAATCCTCTTGACCGCAGCTGTCGGTTTTATACTCTACCTATTCTTTTCCCCCTCCCGCGGAAAAGAATTAAGTATTGTAGAAAATTTTACCCTCGTGTCGCTGGCCTGGTTCATAGCCGGTGTTTTTGGTGCTTTGCCTTATCATTTCTATGGCGTTTTTGAAGGAAACTATCTTCACGCTTTTTTTGAGTCCATATCCGGTATTACTACCACCGGAGCCACCCTGATCGAAGATATTGAAGTTCTTCCCCGCGGCTTGCTGCTCTGGAGAAGTTTTACCCAGTGGTTGGGCGGTATGGGAATCATTGTCCTTTTTATAGCCATTCTGCCAAAGTTCGGTTTTAGAAGCATGACCATGTTTAAAGCGGAATTGCCCGGCCCGGTTGCGGAACGGATCGTGCCAAGAGTGGCCGCCACAGCCCGCCATCTCTGGTTGATCTATGTTGGCTTGAGTTTTATGCAAATAATCCTGTTAATGTTTTGCGGACTCAATTTCTACGATTCTTTGTCCCATGCTCTGACTACAATGCCAACCGGCGGGTTCTCACCCTATAATGCCAGTATTGCTGCTTTAAACAATCCCATGGCGGAAATAGTGATTATATTTTTTATGCTTTTTGCCGGGATTAACTTTGTCATTTACTTTCGCATAATCCAAGGTGATTTTAAGGTTTTTAAAAATCCTGAGCTTCGCTTTTACCTGGCTGTGATTATAGCAGCTATTACTCTGGTTACTTTCAACACTTTTGAGCATGCTGCTGGCGGGGATTTCTCTCTTGCTTTACGCCAGAGCGCTTTCCAGGTGGTTTCCATTACAACCACTACCGGTTATGCTACCACCGATTTTGACAGCTGGCATAATTTTTCCCGCCTGTTGCTGCTCATGCTAATGTTTTTTGGTGCCTGCGGCAGTTCGACCGGGGGATCAATAAAACAGGTGCGTTGGATGTTAATGGCCAAGTTTGCTTTTCGTGAAATCCACCGGGTAATTCATCCGTCTGCAGTTTCATCAGTTAAATTGGGCAAACAATCTATCGGTGAAGAGGTGCTGCTTACAACTATGGGTTTTGGTTTTCTTTACTTATTAATTACAGCACTTTCAACTCTTGCCCTCGCTTTTATGGGACTGGATACGGAGACTGCTTTTTCAGCAGTAGCAGCAACGATCGGCAATGTCGGTCCCGGTCTCGGTGGTGTCGGCCCGGCAGAGACTTACCAGGTTATTCCTCCTGCCGGCCAGTTCTTATTGCCGGTATTGATGGTGATCGGCAGACTGGAGATTTTTACTGTGTTAGTCATTTTCCTGCCCGAATCAAGACGGATTTGGAGAACAGCTTAAAAGGAAAAGTGATAGATATTTTAACCTTCAATCCAGCTAACCCTTGTTATATTTGATCTTAAAGGTTGGCCGGCATTAGCCGGCCAACCTTTAAGATCATGTTTACTCAGGTTTATATGCAGGAGAAAAAGTTTTGCTGGTGAGAGCTGCTGATATAAGATTAAGAGTGAAGCAGCCCTCCGTTTTTGCGGAGGGCTGCTTCTGAGGCAAGAGAATTCAATTGGTTGTTGTGTCGAGTCGCTTCGAACAGGGACAGTTTATAATAGTAAATTTATTGCTTGGGGTTTTATCGCGCTCTATTGCCACTACCTTTTTCTCCACCGAAATTTCGGTTGCCTTTTTCTCCAAAGTTGCCGAAACGATCTTCAAATCCATCCGGAACAATCTCGAGTAAGCTGTCTCGCTTATCTTCTTTCAATATTGTGCGTTCATCACGGGATTCAGGTTCTCCCCGCAGACTCTCCATGGCTGCCTGGTAATCTGCGATGATTTTTTCAAAGCTCGCTAACTCTTCTTCATTCAACTCATCTTTCGGGCACGCATCATAGTCCGGGCCTAACCCGTTAGTAGCGAACGCTGTGCCGGAGATGGCCAGCAAAAGAACCATTGTGACAGAAAGTATTCTTAATGCTTTTTTCATTTGTATTACCTCCTATTGTTTTATTCTTACAAGCCTTATTATAGGGGGCAATATAGTAAGCTTTGTGTGTAAGATGTTAAGGTTTTGTTAAATATTGTAGGGATTGATACCAAACTTTCCTGTGGAGATGTTCTCGATAACCCTGGTTCTCCAGCTGGGCAATTTATAGCTGGCGGCTACCGGCCCGGCATTAGCCGGCCGACCTTATTTTTTGCTTTTACATTAGGCCATTAATTCTGAAGTGCTGCACA